>ENA-ORSX01002067-ORSX01002067.1-human-gut-metagenome-genome-assembly--contig:-NODE-2067-length-12200-cov-3.979251_pt1 | contig 12200 bp, 8 predicted proteins | sample MGYA00241904_ERZ509172 | MGnify/ENA primary metagenome ERZ509172 (study PRJEB26280, sample SAMEA2338795) | human gut metagenome | biome: human gut; feature: human-associated habitat; material: faeces...
GCGTTGCACCTCCCGGACTCTCCCGCGCCCGTCCACGCTCGGAAACGCGGGATGTTTTTCAATAATCAAATAGATTAGGCTGGATTACCTAGGTAGATGAGTACGGGCTCCCAAACATGTTGTGGAACGTTTTGAGGGCCAGTGGGGACGACCCGGGAAGAATCGAACATGATGAGATGGGATGTTTGTTCTGATGAAATTGCCCCATGAGCGTAATCAATGCCATAAAAGGTTCCCTCCCCTCGTGTAAATTCGTCGGATGCTGTGATTCCCGCTCGCCCTGTAATATTTCGCATGGCATCTGGCTGCCATCCTCCCACTTCTCCCGATCCTCCTACCCCCCAAGCTCGGAAACACTTTTACCAATATAAAATATCTAACCATAGGAGATTGTTATGACCATCCCTCAGCTTCACATGTATGATTTGAAGACTGGCGAGTATACCGGCAGCCGTGATGCCACTCAGCGTCCCAATGGCGAGTATATGCTGGAGGCGACCGGTGCGACGTCCGTTGCTTTGCCTGCCGACATTCCTGCGGGGCATATTGCCCGCTGGACAGGCGATGCGTGGGAGACGGTGGAAGACCATCGCCAGCATATGGACGAGCGCGGCCGCAAGGAAGGCGGGACGCCGTACTGGCTTCCCGGCGACACGTGGCGTTCCGAGCCCCGGTATACGGAGGAGCTAGGCCCGCTCCCCGCAGAGGCGCTTTTGGCGAAGCCGGAAAAGTCGGCCGAGGAGCTGGAGCAGGAAGCGCAGGCGAAGATCAAGGGGCGGCTTGCGGCGCTTGACGCAAAGTACCTGACTCCCCGCACCCTTGCGGGCCTGGCCGTCGGCGACGCGTACGCCCTCGAGCAGTGGCGGGCGCATGAGGCCGAGGCCGAGCCGTTCCGGATCCAGCTCGCGGCGCTGTAGACCTGCCTTCCTCCTGTACTGTATGCATTCCGTAAACAATACAGGAGGATCGCAATGGGTTTGCGTTTTGTGGAATATCGCCGTCGGCAATGGGTTCTCAGGTACCGTGATCCGTGGAGCGGCAAGCAGCGCATCAAGAGCTTTTCGACTGAAGGCGAGGCGCGGCAGTTCGAATCCGTACAGGCCGAGATGCATATCCGCGAGCGGGAGCTGATGCGCCGGGCGAGGCGGCGCATGTCCTCGGCTTCGGCGACAAAGGCCACGGTCGCGGAGCTCCTTGAGCGGTATGCGGGGACACTGGAAAACCCCACCACAAGGAGTACGACGACGCAGCATGTCGAACCGCTGACGGCCATTTTCGGCCACCGCCGGGCGCACTGCGTCACCTGCGACGATGTGCTGGCCTGGTGCGAAGTCCAGCGCCAGCGCGGGGTGGGGCAGTCCACCGTGCACCGCCGCGTGAGCATTCTGCGGGCGGCGTACGGTTGGGCGGTACGGGCGCGCCTGCTGCTTTCCAACCCGCTGGTATCGCTGCGCATCGCCAAGCCAAAAGCCCAACGCATCGCGCCGCCGTCCGTCAAGGAGGCGCGCCTGCTGTACGACGTGGCGGCCCCGCATATCCAGCGGGTCATCGTGCTCGGCATGGCGACCGGGGCGCGCATAGGCCCGAGCGAGCTTTTCCGGCTCCGCTGGTCCGATGTGGACGTCGAAACGGGTGTGATCAGGATGCCGAACGCGCACAAGGGGGCGGGGGAGGAATCCCGCGACGTGCCGATCCGGGACGACGTGCTTGGCCTGCTCAGGCGGTGGCACGAAGAGGACAGGCAGGCCGGGTGCGCCTATGTCATTGCCTATAAAGGGCGCCCCGTCCGGAGCATTTCCAACGGCTGGCACAACGCCCTGCGCCGGGCGGGCATCGCGCGGCGCATCAGGCCGTATGACTTGCGTCACGCCTTCGCCTCGCTGGCGCTTGTGCACGGGGCGGACATCAAATGCGTGGCGGAGACCATGGGGCACAAGAACATCACGATGCTCCTGAGCGTCTATCAGCATACCCTTTTCGAACAGCGCAGGCGGGCCGTCAACGCCGCGCCGGGGCTCTTTTCGGGCACGGGCGCGAAACTGGGCAAGAAAAAACGCCTCACGCCCGGCAGGGGGAAGGAGGCGGGCGCGTTCTTCGAACCGGCCCCGGAACGCCGGGCGTCGCCACCGCACGACGCGGCGGCCTCATGGAGCGTTGCCGCTTGCGTTTGCGCTGGAACCCGCGCGGCGGACAGGACGGATGCCGGGATTCCGGACGCACGGCAGCCGGACGGAAGCGGGGCGGGATGAGCGGGGATTCCCGGCGGGGTGGCCGTTTTGGCGCGCCGCCCCGCTTGGCTGAATCTCCTTTGATGCCGGGGAAGCTTGCGGCGGCAGGGGCGGCTTGGGGCTGAACAGCCCACGCCACATCTTGGAAGCACGCCGGGCCTCCCGCGCAGGGGCCGCATTCGCCTCTTGCCGGGCTTTTCGGCCCCAAGCCGAACCCTCACGCGGCGGGCCGTATGCCGGAACCCCCACGGCGGCCCGCTCCGCCAATGCGTTCATGCGGGTTGGGTTCGGACAGGGCGGGGCGTCAGCGCCGGGCTAAAGGAGGATAAAGGAAACAGCAGCCGTCCCCATGCGGGTTCTCCCTCATGCTCCGGCTGGCTTCGCTTGATCCCGCAAGGAGGCGATCAGCACCTGATACAGGCGTTCGGGGTCGATCGGTTTGGAGATGTGGTTGTTCATGCCCGCCGACAAGGCCGAAACAACATCTTCATGGAAGGCGTTGGCGGTCATGGCGATGATGGGGATCGTCTGCGATTCCGGCGAATGGGACGCGCGGATGGCGGCCGTGGCCGCGTAGCCGTCCAGCACAGGCATCTGGATATCCATGAGTATGGCGTCGAATGTTCCGGGGGCGGACGCCGTGAAGATGTCCACCGCTACCTGCCCGTTCTCGGCGCATGTGAAGGAGGCTCCCCACATTTTGAGGATTTCCTCAGTGATTTCGCGGTTCAGATCGTTGTCTTCCACCAGCAGCACGTGACGGCCGCGCAAGCTGGGCGTTTGGCCCTCCGTGCCCGGTTCCAGTTCCGCCGCGACGGAGGCGGGTTTCTTTTGCGATACGGCGGAGAGCGCATGATAGAGGGCCGAAGAGAAGAAGGGCTTGGAAAGGAACGCGTTTGCCCCGGCCTTGCGCGCCCGCTGTTCGATGGACGTCCAGTCGTAGGCCGTAATAATGATCAGGGTTTCCGGCCCAGCCGTTTCTCGGATGCGGCGCGTGGCCTCGATGCCGTCCATCTCCGGCATTTTCCAGTCGATGAGGCAGACGTCATAGCCGGTGCCCCGTTCGTGGGCGTGCACGACCTGATCGAGCGCTTCCCGCACCGTCAGGGCCCACTTGGCCGCAATGCCCATCCGCCGCAGGAGGTGGGCCGCATATTCGCAGGTGTCGAGGTCGTCATCGACGATGAGCACTTTCATATCCCGCGCTACCTGCTCTTTTTTCGGGACATGGCCGTTGGGGGGGAGCGCAAGCGGGAGCTCGACGGTGAAGCACGTGCCTTCGTGCTCCTTGCTCCGTACCTCGATGGTGCCGTTCATGAGCGTGACAAGGTTGTGCGTGATGGCGAGCCCAAGCCCCGTCCCCCCGTACTTTTGCGAAATGGAGCTGTCCGCCTGCTCAAAGGGTTTGAAGAGCCGCTTTTGGAAGGCTTCGCTCAACCCGATGCCGGTATCGCTTACGGTGAAGCGCATCAGCACGCCGCCGTTTTTGCGTTTCTGGCTGATCTCAAGTTTGATGGAGCCGCTTTCAGGCGTGAACTTCCTGGCGTTTGAGAGCAGGTTCAGCAGGATCTGGTTGATGCGCAGGGGGTCCCCCACCAGCCATTCCTCTTCGATGCCGGACAGCGCCACGCTGAAGCGCTGCCCCTGCGATTCCGTCTGGGGATGCATGATGGAGACGATGGAGTCGATCAGCTTGGGGAGATCGAATGCCTCGTGGTGGACGGCGAGTTTCCCGCTTTCTATCTTGGACATGTCCAAAACGTCGTTGAGCAGCGACATGAGGTGCTTGGAGGAAAAGCTGATCTTATGGAGGCAGTCGGCCACCCGCCCGTGGTTCTGGATATGGGCGGCGGCGACGGTCGCCATGCCGATGATGGCGTTCATGGGGGTGCGGATTTCGTGGCTCATGCGGGAAAGGAAGTCGCGCTTGGCGGAGTTGGCCTGCTGCGCGCTCTCCAGCGCGTCCTTGAGCGTTTGCCGCGTCTCCACCTCATACGTGCGATCCGACAGGGACACGACGTACCGGATGGTGTCCGGGGTTTCCTTCACGGGGTACAGGTGAAGGTGCATGAAGCGGTCTTCGCCGGTCAGGGTGTCCTTCATCGAAAAGTCGCATCCCTTCGGCGCGTCGAACGGGGCCAGTTTGGCGAAGTCGTCAAGCACTTTCTGGTTCGCTGCCGAAAGCCGGGAATGCAGGATGCTGATATCGTGGCCTTCAAGGCCGAGTATGCGGTCGGCGTTTCCGCTGACATACTCTATGCGCTTGTCCCGCACACGATAAATGACGAAGACGTCATCTATATTGTTGCACAGGATATCGAACAGCTTTTCCCGGTATGCGATGGCCTGTTCGGCCTTTTTTTGAAGCCGGTAGAAAAAGAACGCCACGGTCAGGACAACGAGGACGAGGAAAAGGGAACCGGCCGTCGCCGTGTTGACGGTAAAGGAAGACTGCTCTTCAATCTTGCGCATCTTGCCGTTGGCAAAAGCGATAATCGTTTTGAGCGAATCCTCGACCTCGATATAGGCGGGCTCCACATTGGCATCAAGATAGGAAAGGATCTCCTTTCTCGAATGTGAAGGGGAGTAGGAAAGCCCTTTCAGCAAGGCCTTGTGGAAGGCGTCCGTGGCATTGAAAAACCTTTCTATATCTTTTTCAGGCCCCAGATACCTTTCTTTTATTTTATCCCTGTCCATTTTCATCTTGAGGAAGCGCTCATGGACGATAAAGGCAAGTTTTTTCTTGTCGCTCGTTTCGCTGCTCAGAAGTTTCCGATAAAAGAAATTCGTATCAAGGGCCCTTGAATGTATTTCGCGGGCGGCATTGGATACGGCATAAGGATGTTTGTATATGGTGGAAACCTTTTCTTTTGTCTCATAGAACAGGAATGTGCTCAGTAAACAAAAGATGATGGATACTGTACATAATATTATTATTCCCAAGAATGGATAACGCGTATTTCGCATGGGGGTCGCTTTTCCTTGTGCTCATTCCAATCACCATAAGTATCATAGCCTTAGCTTTCATATATACACCGCAGCCATGATTGGTGCAACTCGTGAAATAATAAATGTATGAAACATTCCTGAAAAGAGGAAAAGGGGTTTAGAGATAGTGGGTTATTATCCTTTTGGGGAAAGAGGGCGTTTGCCGCACCGGAAGATGCTATGAAATGAAGAATGTCTTATCCTGATGATATGGCATTTGCTGTTTTGCGATACTAGATATGAAATGGCGGATTGCGCTTCTATCCGTGTGCCTTATTTCCGATCTTCGGCAGAAGGTGATCCGGTGGAGGGCCTGTTGCCGGGTGCGCGGCGGGCGGGATAGGCCGGAGAGGAGGGGCCCTCCCTTCAGGCCGTGGGGCGCAGGCATGGGGTTGCGGATGTATCTCCGCAAAAGCGCTTGAAAGGGGCCTCCCCCGGGGGGGCGGATGCGGGCGTGCCCCTTGTTCCGGCTTCTTGAGGCTACCCCGGCCCGTGGGGACTGATGGCCGGCGCGCGTACGCCATGCCGCCGTTCCTGAGGGGCACGCCCGCCGTGGGTCCGGGTGGGCGGAACTTGCCCGCTGTCCGGGGAGGGCAGAGAGGGGATGGCTGCGGGCATGGGGACGGATAGGCTGTTTTGCAGGTAAAAGCGCGCCGGGGGAACTCCCTCGGCGCGCTTTTGTTTTTAGGACGGGCCCCGCAGCGGCGCCCCGTGTGCCAAGGGGGAGCCTGTGGGCTGTGCCGGGCGGTGGCCCACGGCCCGGCTTGCCCCGGTTTGCCCGATGGGAGGGGTGCCGCGTCAGGGCCTCCCCGCTACCAGAGCCCGGCCTCCTTGCAAGGCCCCTCGGCGAAGGGGTTCCTGTTGCCTTGAAGCGTTTCGATGCGCTTGGCCCGCGTGCATTCCCATTGATCCACCGGGTACATCTTGTCCCACGCGTCCATGAGCTGCCGCTGCTGGCGGCTCATCCGGTAGCGCGGCCCGTATGCCTCGTTCATATACTTGTACGTGCGGGCAATCTGCCCCCGCGCGCGTGCCGGCGGCTCGGCCTTCCTGTCCGCGATCTTCATTTCGCACGATCCGAAATCGCTTTCCTCGCCCGGCAGCATCTGGAAATTGTAGTTCTGGCGCAGGGCGTTGACCGCGCCGACGGCAGGATACAGGTTGTACAGGTCAGCCTGCATGAGCCTGTATTCCCGGCTGGCCTTCTCCGCGCACTTGCGGCCCTTGAACGCCTTTCCCCTGTTGTCCACGCACTGCGCGTCGCCTTCGCGCCATTCCGCGAACGCCTGCCCGAAGTTCTCGGCGGGGACCACGTGTTCCCATTCCACCTTCCCGGCCCGTTTTTCGTGCTTCGCGGCGGTAAAACCTTCCGGCAGGGTGACGTTCTTCTTCTCGTCGAACGCCGCCCCGCAGTAGAGCGTGATCCGATGGTCATAATAGACCTGCCGTTCCAGCGTCTTCTTGGCTTTGCTGAACGAGTCGTTCCATTCGTTGCCCGCGGCCTGCGCCCCGGACGCCATAACCAGCGCGGCCAGCAGGAACACCATGATGCGTTTGTACATGCGGATACCTCCCAAAGATATCCATATTCTATATAGATTAATTTATATAGGATAGTACAAAAGCACGTAGGAGGGCTAAAATAATATATTCCGATGAGATATCTCGATGTTGGGCTCTTTATCCGTCCCGTATCCGTTATCCCGGAAACGGAGGGCGTCCGTGCGTCCGCAATCCGGCGGCTGGAACCGTCCGGAAAGCATAGCCTGGCAGCGCGGCAAGGGCAGGCCCCCGTTTTGCGGGCGGGCACCCATCCGCTGTGAAAATTTCCGCCACCGGGCGGAAGGATGTTGCGGATGGCGTTATAAGTGGATAAGAAGAGATGCCGTGGCAATATGATGTTTATTTGCACATATAAATAGGAAAAAACATGGTTAGTGCTGGATAAGGAAGAATCAACCGGCTGAATGTATGAAGAAAAAAGCGGCAGCACCTTTTAAAAGGTATGCTTCCCTCTTTTGGGAAAACCTCTTGCTCGGGGTCGTGTTATGCCTAGCCTCTCGGATGATGGGCTCCTCCTGTCCATTGCCGGTTTCCTCACCGCCAGACAGGCCGATGCGAAAGCCATCAAAGAGTCCCTCAAGCTTCTCTGTGATGCGTTCTCGTTCGATTGCGGCTTGGTTTATGGAATGGACCAGCAAAGGTGCTTCCAGTTGAAGGAATGCTGCACGCTGCGCGACGTCCCCTTGCGTGAACTGTTCGCCCTCGAAGATATCGAGCCGGAATGCCGCGCCCGGTTGGTGGAGGGAACCGTGTCCTTCATGGCTGCGGATGATGGGAACGCCCCGCATGAGGCGGCGCTGCTGCGGCTTTTTTCCGCCGCGTCGCTGGCCGTTTGCGCCATAGGGGAGGAACGGACGGGCCTTATCGGTTTGCTTGTCCTCGCCGGCGCGGGGGCGGGGAAGCCGCTTTCGGGCTCCGACCGGGACACGCTCGCCCTCCTGCTGCCTTTGCTCGGCAACTACGCGGGGATACGGATATATCAGGATAACCTTTCGTTCACGCGGGGGTTCTTGGAAAACCTCTTGGACAATACGGGCATAGATATTTACATCAACGATTTTCACACGCACGAGATACTGTATGTGAACAAGTCGATGGCCGCGCCCTACGGCGGGGTTTCCGAGTTTCTGGGGAAGACGTGCTGGAAGGTGCTTTTCCCGGGGCAGACGGGCCCCTGCGATTTCTGCCCGCAGAAAGAGATCGTGGATGAGCAGGGGAACCCGACCAAGGTGTATGTGTGGAATTATCAGCGGCCTTTCGACGGCTCATGGTTCAGGGTGTTCAGCGCGGCCTTCAGATGGATGGACGGGCGCCTTGCGCACCTCGTCAGCAGCGCGGACATCACCGAGAACAAGCGGAATGAAGCGCGGATCGAATACCTGGCCAACTACGATCAGCTGACCGGGCTCCCCAACCGCAGGATGCTCGTCAACGAATGCAGGCGCCGCATCGAGCATACCACGAAAGACGAGAAAGGTTATGTGCTGTTTTTCGATATCGACGGGTTCAAAGCCGTCAACGACACGTTCGGGCATGACGCGGGGGATGAATTCCTCGTGAGGATCGGCGAGTTTTTCTCCGGGATTCCGATGGTCAAGGGTGCCGTATACCGCAACGGCGGCGATGAATTCGTCGCCATCGTCGGCGGCGGGGACATTACGAAAGACAACATATCGAGTCTGGCCGGCTTCATCCTTGAACGGTTCAACAAGCCTTGGACAGTGAAGAACCAGCCTGTTTTCTGCGGGATCAGCGTCGGGGTGGCGTGCTATCCGGAAGACGGCATAACGGCGGAAGCGCTTTTGCAGAAAGCGGATCAGGCGATGTACCACGTGAAGAAAAGCGGTGGCGGCGGGCTCTGCTTCGGGCATCAGCTGGGAGAAGAGCACGCGGCCCATTGACGGGCCTGCAGATAAAGAGGGTGTCAATACACAGCGTTGCGGCACCACACATGGACGGCATGTGTGGTGCCGTTTTGTTCGGGGGCCCGCAATAAGGCGGGGATGGGCGGCCTGCCCCATCCGGATGGAGCAGGGCCCTACAACCCCTCCTGAAGCAGGCTGAGGAACAGTTTGGCGGCTGGGCTCAGGCACTTGTTGGCGTGGTAGGCGCAGACGGCGGTGACGGTTTCCGGCTCGCTGTGGAAAGGAAGCTCCCGCAATGTGCCTTCCCGCAATTCTTTTTCCATGCAGAACTTCGGCAGATAGGTCACGCCGAGGCCGCCTTCCACGCACCGTTTGATGCTCTCGATGCTCCACAGCTCAATGGCGGTGTCCAGGACGATGTTCCGCTGGCGCAGCGTGTGTTCAGCCATCAGCCGATACACGCACTGCGCCTCGTTGATGACCAGGCTGACGGGAAGCCGCTGGTTGGGGCGCGTAAAGTCCGGTTCCCCTTCGCTCCCCGGCAGGCCCGCCCAGGCCGCCAGCGTCAGGGGGAACGTGCCCAGCGTTTCCATAATCAGCGAGGGGACGTCGCCCGTGCTGTAGAATATCCCCATATCCGCTCCGCCAGACAGCAGCATGTCCAGGATGACGTCGCAGTTGAGCGAGCGCAGCGACACCCGCACATGCGGCGCAAGGGACTTGAACCGGCTGAGGACGCCCGGCATATGGTAGGCCAGCAGGGTTTCGCCCATCGCCAGCCGCAGTTCGCCGCCCAGTTCGCCCGGCCGCAAGGCGCGCCGGATATGCTCCACGGCCTGCGTCAGCTCCCTTGACAAGGGGAGGACCGTCCTGCCCGCATCGGTCAGCAGCATCCGCCGCCCGATTTTTTCAAAGAGCTGTACGGACAGTTCCTGCTCCAGCTCCTTGATGTGGTATGTGACGGTCGACTGCGTGCAGCACAGCTTGTTGGCGGCACGCGCAAACGAACCCTCCTCGACCACGGTCTGGAGCGTGATGAAGCGATCGATATCCATAGCGCCTCCGATATATCGAAAAATTCGAATTCAAAATAAAATATATTTCGCTTTTCAAATGGGTTTGCTGGCCGTACTGTGAGCGCAAAACAAGGAGAACGCAAGTGGATACGGCAACCTTTACGGCTTTTCTGACCTATGCGCTGGTCATGGCGATCACGCCCGGACCGAACAATATCCTGACCCTGAGCTGCGTAGGGCGGCACGGGCTGCGTGGGAGTTCGCGGCTCATTTGGGGCGTCAGCGGGGGCTTTGTGGTGGTGATGCTCCTGAGCGGGCTGTTTTCGCTGACCCTGTCGCGCGCGCTCCCGGCGGTGATGCCGTGGCTGGTCTGGCTCGGGGCGGGGTATATCCTGTGGCTGGCATGGCACATCGCCGTGGCCGGGACGCCGGAAGAGGGCGGCGCGGCGAGCCCGCCCAGGTTTGCCGCCGGTTTCCTGCTCCAGTTCATCAACGTCAAGGTATGGCTGTGCGGGCTGACGGCGCTCTCGTCCTTCGTCCTGCCCCAGACCACCGAGACCCTGCCTGTCGTCGGCTACAGTCTGGCCCTTGCGTTCATCGGGGCCGGCTGCAACCTTATATGGGGGCTTGCCGGGGACTTGCTGCGTGGCGCGTTCCTGCGCTGGGGGCGTCGGCTGAACGTCGCGCTGGGGCTGTCGCTGGCGTACTGCGGCCTGCGGATGGTCGTGTAGGATGGCGGGCTTCGCGGTCTGACGCCGTGGAAGGGGCTGAGGGCTGGCGGAGCGGACGGGCACGGCCCGGAAAGGCGGAGGGCCGCACAGCGGGGCGGGGATAATGGGGTGTTAATGTTAATATATCGGAATAAAAAATATTGCTTCCATTTTGATTGACCAGTGGGCAACCAAGGCCGGAAACGACAAAGAGGATACATACACTATGGTATGTATCCTCTTGAAATCTATTGGTGCGCCAGGGAGGAATCGAACCCACGGCCCGCAGCTTAGAAGAACATTGGCGGGGTGCGGATAGGAAACCCATCGACACCATAACAGATTGTGCTTGTATGTTTATCTGCTCTAAGCCTAGGATGGGGAATCCCATAAACATCCGTACAGCGGGCAACCAACGGGCAACCATATGAGCGACGAATCCAAGCGGACGTGGCTGACGCATCCCGGCAAGCCGGGGGTCATCTACAGGGAACATCCTACACGCAAATTCGCGCGCAAGCCAGATCGGTTCTGGGCCATCCGCCACCGGGCCGGGGGAAAGCGCCTCATCGAGACGCTCGGCTGGACTTCCGAGGGCTGGACGGCCGACATGGCCCACGCGCTGCTCGTGGAGCTGCAGCACAACGCCAAGCTCGGCCTGCGTCCCCAGACACTGAAGGAGAAGCGCGAGCTGGCGGCGGGCGCAAAGGCCGAGGACGCCCGGCAATCCGCCTTGGAGAGCCTGAAGGAGATCACCTTTGGCGAGCTTGCCGGGTTCTATCGGGAGTGGGCAGCTGCCAACCGCCGGAGCGGGGCAGGCGTCGCCCGCATTCTGGACAGGCATATCCTCCCCGAGCTGGGGGAAAAGCGGGCGGCCGACATTACGCCAGCCACCGTGAACGAACTTAAAGCGCTGCTTGAAGCCAAGCGCCCGGAGAGGGGCCGCGGCCAGAATGACCCGGACGCCCGCCTCAGCCCGCAAACCGTGCTGCACTGCCTTAAAACCGTCCGTGAGGTCTACAATTACGCCTTGGAGACGCCCCACCCGGACATGCCCGAGAGGATGCTGTACGTCGGGAAGAATCCCGCCATCCTGAGCCGCAGGGGGCGCGGCGTGCGCGTCCCCGTGAGCGACGCCCGCAGGCTGCGCATCCTGACGGACGCCGAAATAGAGCGGCTCCTCGCCTACGAGGGGCAGCACAAGGCGTTCGCGGCGGAGCTGCGCGACATGATACTGCTCTCGCTGGACACGGGCGTCCGATCCGGGGAGCTGATCCGCCTGCGCCGCGAGGATGTGGACACTGAGCGGGGCACGCTCCGCATCCTGTCGGGCTCCGATTTCGGGCTGACCAAAAGCGGCCGCACGCGCATCGTCCATGCCGGATACCTCTTTCCCGAGGCCCGCGACGTGCTCCGCCGCCATGCCCGGGGCGATTCCCCCTACCTGTTCCCCGGACGGGACGGCGGCGTGCGTGACGGCACAGCTCTGGGCCGGGCCATGAACCGCATGGCCGAGACGCTGGGCCTGAACAGCGGCGTGACGGACCCGCGCAACCGGGTGGTCTGGCATACCCTGCGGCACACCTTCGCCACCCGGATGCTGGAGTCCGGGGTCGACATCTACACCCTCAAGGAATTGCTCGGCCATTCCAGCGTCGCGGTAACGGAAGGCTACCTGCACCTGTGCGACCGGGCCAAGCGCGAAAAGGCGCTGGCCCGGATCACCCTGGAACGTGCGGTTACATTTCGGGGACATCAATGACCGTTACGCCCTTGTTTTCGAGATAGGCGACGAACGCTTCGCGGGGATAGTAGACCTGTTCCCCGATG
>ENA-ORSX01002072-ORSX01002072.1-human-gut-metagenome-genome-assembly--contig:-NODE-2072-length-12154-cov-2.579883_pt1 | contig 12154 bp, 8 predicted proteins | sample MGYA00241904_ERZ509172 | MGnify/ENA primary metagenome ERZ509172 (study PRJEB26280, sample SAMEA2338795) | human gut metagenome | biome: human gut; feature: human-associated habitat; material: faeces...
ACAAACACGACTTACCCGATGAATACTATTGCTTTAGGGGAAAACGAGACGGTTACGATGTTGAAATTTAACCTGTATAGGCAATGTTCGTTGAAGGATTTGAATAACCAGTCTGACGAGTTTATGGCCCGGCAGTATGAGTTGATGGTGGGTTCATACAATACTGCATCACCGGATAACAATGGCGGGAAGCTAGGGTTCTACCCGGTGGATGGGGTGAATAATAGTGTGACGAAAAGGGCGGAATACAGTGGTTTTGCAAAGATAAAGGATGTCGTGTATCGTGAGCGGCGATAACGTGATAGAGAAAAGGTGTTAAAGGTCTTGTTTTAAATGACTACCCCCTCCAACTCCCCCTTGCACAGGGGGAGGGATGATTACCAAGCGGTTTCCCCTCCTGTGTAAGGAGGGGTTAGGGGAGGTAGTTGTTTAAAACATGATTTCTTTTTGATAAACTCTCTTTTCTAATGCGGAGGGCTTCTTTGTTTTGAGATAGTCCGCTACGTTCATAATACAAGGATGTTATTTGTCGTTCCAGTTCTTTATATGACCAGCACCCTCGAATGGTTTCCATTTCATAAAATGCTCTTTTTATTGGGTTGTCAATAGTTGCGATGAGTATTAAGTTGGAATATGTGAGTTTGTTGAAGAGTTTATCTGCGGGAATTATCCATTTTGGGTTATTCGTTAATTCGGCGGATGACAACTGCCGAATAGGTTCTATGAATTCAGTACTTAGTGAATTTTGGATTTGTGATGTAATATATTGTGTAATTGGTTGTTTTAGTTGAGGATAAATAAGATACAGTCGCCTAAATTCACGAAATCTACGTTCGTTCAGTCCTTTGAGTTTCAGGCGTTTTTCTAGCTTTTTCAATAGTTTTTACTCTTTGTTACGCGTGAGATCGGTCTACGGCTTGAGGGTAGGAAGAGGTCTCCGCAAGAATGGGGGGAAATAAGGGCATACAGATTTCAGATAAGCGTGTCCCCGGCGGTGTAAAGACGTTCAAGGAGAGCGATTATCGAACGAGGACGAAACGTCTATGATCTGTGAGTGTGGCCTTATTTCCCCCTGATCTGTTTTGTAACCGGGAATGTGATGTAAATAAAATGTGGTGGAAGAGTGATTTATTTTTTGTGGAAAGAAGGTTTGTTGAATAAGATTATGATTAAAATAAAAATATTTATCTTTGAACGGACATATGAGGAAAAAGGATCGATGCCAAAAGTATGGATCAAATTGAAAGATAATAGTGGATAAAGAAAAGAGGGACACGTTTGAGTTTTTGTATAAAACTCACTATAAAGAGTTGTATGTTCATGCTTTAAGCTTTGTCCGGGATGAAGAAGAAGCGAAAGACATCGTAACGGATGTTTATGAATACGTGTGGAAGAATTTTGAAAAATTGGATTCTTCGGTTTCTCTGCGTCCCTTTTTATATTCTCTGGTTCGTTCCCGTTCTCTTGATTTTTTGAGGAAGGAGAAAACAAAAGAGAAGTTTTTGGCCTATAAAAAGACCTTTCCCGAAGAGGAGGAGGAATACGTGGAGTATGAACAACCCATCGAAAAAGTGATGCATATTATTGAAAATATGCCTAAACAGACTGCTGTCGTGTTCAAAAAATGTTTCATCGAGCGGAAAAAATACAAGGAGGCGGGGGATGAACTGGGAATTTCGATTAACACGGTTCGGTGGCATATAACGAAGGCTATCAGTATATTAAGAGAGAAAACATCAGATCTCGAATTGATGTTGTTATATGCGTTTTTCTTAAAAAAATAAAAAATATTGTTTTTTGACCCACATCATTTGCCATGCTTTACGTGTAATAGTAAAATGAACGTGAAGTTATGAAATTCGAGAAAGAAGAAGATCGCTTAAATTTTGTCATCGAGTTACTGAATCATCCTGAATTGTTGTGGGAAGTTCGGGTGCAGGAATGGTTGGCAGAATCCCGTAACAAGGAGTTGTACGAGGAGTGTCGGAGGTACTTGGAAGGGGGGCTTCGACTAGCCGTGGGTGATCAGTTGGATGTTGAAGGGGAATATTGGAATTTTACTCGAAAGATGAAATCCGGAGGTCGGTCTCGACGAATGACTTGGTTGTCTGTGGCTGCGGCTGTGGTTATACTTATTTCCGCTAGCTGGTGGTTACTGGAAAATTCGTTGTCGTCGAAAAAGCAAGAGGTGATTCCGGTGGCAGAACACATTGCGCCCGGAAGGAATCAGGCGGTGTTGATCACGGAATCCGGAGAGGAACTTGTGTTGGGGGCATCCGGGAGTGAAAGTCGAGAATTGGGTGAAGGTGTCAGCGTGGAGTATGATAGTTTGAGGGGGATTAATTACAAATTAACCGAGAGGGCAGTGGTCAGTTATCACACGCTTCGGGTACCTAAAGGGGCAGAGTACAAATTGACCTTGAACGATGGAACGATTGTATGGCTAAATTCTGAATCGGAATTGCGTTATCCGACTTCTTTCGCGGGTGAAAGCCGGGAGGTATTCTTGAAAGGAGAAGGTTATTTCTCCGTGGCACACGATGAGCAACATCCTTTTATTGTTGTTTCTTCCGATATATATACAAAAGTATACGGGACGGAATTTAATGTACGTTCCTACGAAGAGGAGGATGTTCACGTGACATTGGTACAGGGCCGGGTTTCGGTGAAGAAAACGGAGGACGGTTCGGAGTATACTTTAAACCCGGGAGAAAATGCCCGCTTTGTCGAGAGCGTGCCGGAGATCACGAAGGTATATAGCTTGGAAAGACGGGTATTTCTATTATGAAAATGAATCGCTGGAATCTATTATGGATGATTTGAAACGTTGGTATGGTTTTGATGTAGTATATGTAGGAAACAAGGCCAGGGACTATCGATTTGAATTGTGGGCGAGCCGGGACAGCGAAATCTCTGTGATCACTGATTTGTTGATGAAGACGAATCGGGTTGGAATAAAGGTGAATGGAAAGACATTGGTCGTTTCCGAAGTAATAAGATAAACAAGTAATCATTTTAATTTATAACCAAAAACTATCATTTATGGCGATACTTTTGAGTAAGAAGCGTTCCATTGACAGGAACGTTAGTAGAAGAATTGTGAAAATGTTTTTGATACAATTCGTGTTTTGCTTGTGTTTTTTCACAAGTATTGCATCCGGTGTGACACAAAATCGGGTGGTGAACCTGGACTTTGAAAACGTGGAATTGTCGAAAGCGTTGAAAAGTTTGAGTGAAGCGGCTAATTGTAAGTTTGTCTTCAATTATGATGACTTGAACAGCTATAAGGTGTCTGCAAAGTTGGAAAATAAGAGTGTGGAGGAATGTTTGGATATTTTGTTAAAGGGCATGCCTTTCAAATATAGCCAAGAGGGGGAGTTAATTGTTATTTCTTATAAGAGTAATGATGAGAAGAAGGTTTATACGGTTCGAGGAGTGGTGAAAGATGAGACGGGGATGCCTCTACCCGGTGTAGCGGTGATTCAGAAAGGTACGACGTTTGGGGCTGCAACCGATGTGGATGGGAGATTCGAGTTCAAATTAACGGAAAAGAATGTTACCTTGGTGTTTTCGTTTGTTGGAATGAAGACGAAGGAACTGTTGTATGATGGTTCGGATAAATTATTGGACGTGACAATGGAGGAAGAGGTTGAGATGTTGGGTGAAGTGGTGGCTACCGGTTACCAGACGATTTCTCGTGAACGTTCAACGGGTTCCGTGACAATTTTGAAAGCGGAAGATTTAGGTAAAGTACAAAGTACGAGTTTGGTTTCCAAGATTGAAGGTTTGACTCCCGGTTTGTCTACTTATGGAGATGAATTGGAGATTCGGGGGGCTTCATCTTTTGCCGTGAGTTCAACCCCATTGCTGGTGGTGGATGGAATCGTGATGAATCAATCTTTGAGTTCCATCAACCCGGATGATGTGGAAACGATAACCGTGTTGAAGGATGCTGCAGCCACTTCATTATACGGGGTACGTGCTTCTAACGGAGTGATCGTGATCACGACGAAAAAAGGAAAAGGGGATAAAGTGAGTATTGATTTGTCGGCTAGCTTTTATATAAAGCCAATTCCTAAAATGAGTTATATGGATTATGCTTCCACGAGTGATATTATTGATTTCGAACAAGACTTTTTGTTTAATTATACGGAATACGGAACTGATCCTAGTGCTTATTTTACTAATAAGGATGCCTCTAATGCTCCCAAAGCATATACTCGTATCGAGCGTTATTATCGGGAAATGCTTGACGGCAATATGACAGAAGCCGAGGTAAATCAGGCGATAAATGCAATGAGGGGTAATGACTATCGTCGGGAAGCACAAAAAATATTGACTCACACAGCTTTGAGCCAAAACTATAATTTGTCGTTATTAAAAGGAGGGGAAAAGTCTAATTTGTATTTTTCACTTCGTTATGAAGATAACGGACAATATTTAAGATCAAATTCGGCTAATCAATATAGTATTTATCTGAAAAACGAGTTGAAATTAGCGGATTGGTTTACATTGACGTACGGATCTAATGTTTACCTTACTAAGACAGAAGTATCTCAATCAGGCGTATCTTGGTTTGATGCGATGCCGTACGAGCGCGTGGTGTCTGATGAGGGGGATGCGGTTTATCAATACAAGGAAAATTATTATCGTGCCATGGATATTAATGAAACAGAGGGGTTGGAGTTTATGGGATATAATTTGAAAGAGGAGATGTATAAAAACATGCTAACCACGAAGAGTGTGTATGTGCGTTTGTTTACGAATGCTGATTTCAAGTTGTATAAAGGATTGGATTTAGGAGTAAAATTCCAGTATGAACGTACTAAGTCAGATGCTAAGCAATATGATGAGGCGGATTCTTATATTATGCGGGACATGGTGAATCGTTACGCATCTAAGTCTAACAATAACTTTATTTATAATATTCCTCAAGGAGGACATATGGCTGAAAAGCATTCCGATTCGGAGTTCTTTAATTTCCGGGCGCAGTTGAATTACCAAACGACAATTGCCGACAAGCATGATTTGACGGTTCTTGCCGGAGCTGAAATTCGTCAAGATGAATGGGGTGAATCTCAAAGTGAACGTTACGGTTATGATGATAGAAAGTTGACTTATAAGCAAGTGAACTGGGAAACATTGATGACGAATGGTGTACAAGGACAGTTGACAGATGCTCTTCAGAAAAAGTCTGAATTGTTGAATGTGACGAATACGAAACACCGTTATGTTTCAGCTTATGCCAATGCGGGGTATACTTACGATTCTAAATATAGTCTGAATGCAAGTATCCGAGTGGATCAGGCAGACCTTTTCGGTACGGACCCGAAATATCGCTATCGTCCTTTATGGTCCGTGGGTGCAAGTTGGTTGATGACTAGGGAATCATTCTTGAATGATATCGCTTGGCTGGATATGTTGAAATTGCGTGCAACTTATGGAATCACGGGTAACGTGGATCAGTCTTCTTCTCCTTACTTGCTGGGAACTTATGCAAACTCGCTGTACACGCAGGCTAGTATAACTTTGATCACGCAAGCTCCTAATAAGATGTTACGTTGGGAAAAAACATCCACGTTTAATGTGGGTATGGATTTTGCGTTAATCGGAAGATTGAGCGGATCATTGGAGTTCTATCGTCGCTACAGCTCGGATTTGTTGGCTAATAAGACGTTGGACCCATCATTAGGTTTCGAGACGGCCAGAGTAAATAATGGAGCCATGAGAAATACCGGTTTGGAAATTTCCGTGTCATACGATTGGTTAAAGAAGAAGGATTGGACTTTGAACACGACGTTGACTGCGGCGAATAATAAGAATGTGATTAAAAAAGTGGGTTACGTGCCTTCTAATGCCATTGATATGTTGCAGTATCCGGGAAGTAATTATTTAAAGGGAGATTCCTATAATTCGGTGTACGCTTATCGCTATGCAGGTTTGACAAAGACTGGAGATCCTTCTGTATACGACCAGAATGGAGAGGTAAAATCGAACGAGCCTGTACGTGATATCGCAGTCTTGGTAAACGCCGGACAATTAACTCCGAAATGGAACGGAGCTTTGACGATCAATTTAAGATGGAAGAGCTTGGAATTCTTTACGAAGTTTGTGTATTACACGGGACATTCTTTGAGAAATGATGTAACGCCTCTTTATTCAACTTACGTAGATATTACGGGCAGAATGCATAAAGATATGGCGAACCGATGGACTGAGACAAATAAAAACACGGATATTCCGGCAATGGGAGCCTTCGGAGCAAATCAGGATCGTAATTATCTTTGGAAATATGCTGATGTACACGTGTTGAGTGCTTCTTTTATCAAATGTCGTAATATCGGAATTACCTATTCTTTACCCAAAGATTTGATTAAGAAGGTGAATTTGCAAAATGTTAGTCTTCGGGCTCAAGTGGATAATCCTTTCTATTGGGCAAGTAACGGGGAAGGCATTGATCCGGAATCATTCAATGCAAATGCGGGAACTCGTACGGAGTTGTTGATGCCGACCTATAGTCTTGGTTTGAATATTAACTTTTAATTGAGTGGACGTATGAAAAAATATATAGTTGTTATATGGTTATCTTTGGTGATGGGACTTGTGTCCTGTGATAACTATTTGGATGTGGTACCTAAGGGAGAAGCGGTATTGAATTCGACAGATGATTATTTGGGATTGATTGAAGCGGCTAATCCGAAATTTTCCATGACTTCTTTCTGGTATATGGCAAATGAAGTTACCTATTATAAAAAGGCAGAGTTGGAATCTTACTTGTATCCGATGTATTCTATCGGGTTCTTTTGGGATGAGAGTGTTGATCGTTATAATTATATGGTAGATGGTGATATTGCAGAGTTATATTCTGATTGTTATTCCAGAATTGCGTCGTACAATGTTGTAGTAGAACATATGAATGATGCAGAGGGATCGGATACGGATAAAAAGTTGGGAATTGCTCAGGCTAAAATAATGCGGGCGTATAATTACTTTTTCTTGGTGAACACTTTTGCAAAGCCTTATAAGAAAGAGACTGCGGCAACCGATATGGGTATTATTATCCATAAAAAGTTTGATTTGGAGTCTGAAAGTAAGCAATATACGGTTAAGGAAGTTTATGAATTTATAGAACAGGATATAGAGGAGGCTTTAGCTGATCTGCCGGAACAGGCTTTGAATTCATATCGTCCGACAAAGGGGTTCGGATATGCTTTACAAGCTAAGGTGCGTCTGTATAAAGGAGAGATCGACCTAGCCTTGGAGTCCGGGTTGAATGCTTTAAAGTCAAGTTATCATAAACTTTGGGATATGAATGAGATGTATAATGAGGCGCTTGCAACATATCCTTTCCTTCCAACAATGCCAAGTACGTGGATGACCGCTGCAAAACTTGAGGATTCGAATCCGGAACATTTATTATATCAGTTTGGACATACTAATACAGATCCGTATCCGCAGTATGCTCGGAAAGAAATGCTCGATTTGTATGACAAGAATAATGATTTACGTTATATCACTTGTTGGGGATATTATATGCCTCCACGTCCTACGGCAGAAACTGGGGCAATTATGTTTGGTAGTACGAATGTGAAGTGGAACCCGGGAGGTATGCGTTTGTCAGAAGTTTACCTGATGATAGCCGAATGCTATGCAAGAAAGGATGATAAAGATAACGCAATGAAATATCTGAATGATTTGTATCGGAATCGGGTGTTTCCTGGAACGGCAGAGTTAACCGCTGCTGATGCCGATGAGGCATTTAAACTAGTTCGTGAGGAGAGAAAGAGAGAATTAGTTTTGACTTATAACGGATTCTTTGATATGAGACGTTTCTGTACAGAATTTAATGAAACGTTGACAAAGACTTATGTGAATGAGGCCGGAGAAACTAAAACGTATTCTTTGCGTCCGGATTCACCTCTGTTAGTGTGGCCTTTCCCACAGCAAGCGATGGAAACGAGTAATTTGGTTCAAAATACGAAATGATGTCCCATATGAATAAAATATGTTGTGTATTTTTGATATTAACGGTTCTGGCTTTTGCCGGAACTGGATGTCAGGATAAGACGGAATCGTCTACGAAGGCGAGAGTGGAGTTTAAGAATACGATTGAAGGAAACTTCTTTTTTATTCCGGAAGGGTCTACGGCCGGATATACGAAAATGGAACCGGATTCTTTGGGAAATTATGCTTATGAGGTGGATTTGAATGTACCGAGTTATTTCCGTTATGTAGGGGTGAACAAGAAATTTTATTTGGTTTATTTGACTCCGGGAGCACGGGTGGAGATACAAGAAGGTGCGGATGGTGTTGTGTTTGCGGGAGACCATGTTGCCGAGAATACGTTTTTGTCTGAAAATGTATATTTAGGTTCTGTACCTGAGGATGTTCCGCTTTACTCGGCAGAGTGGGTGAGACTGAACACGGAGGAGGTGAATCGCTTGATTGGAAATTTGGAAACTTCCGGTTTGGATCAGGACTTTATTCGGCTGCAAAAATTGAAGTATCGTTGTGATTTTTACTTGCAAAGATTGAATGGACCTGCGAATACTGCGATGTTTGCTCCTCAGTTGAAGATTGAACTGGCAGATAATTTTTATGATTTCATGAAAGAGGTGAACTTTTCGGATTCGTCTCTCGTGCAGATACCGAAATGGTTTAACATGATGCTGGGGACATTCGAACAGATGGAAAAGAAGGGATGGATTGAGGTTTCTCCGGAAAGATACATGGAAATTTACGCGCAGAAGATCGGGGATGAGAAGGTTCGTTCTATGTTCTTGGTGGAATTGTTGAATCTTACATTACAGAAAGGATATTCTGATGATTTCCCGGTTTATCTGGAAGGGGTTCGTCAATATATAACCCATCCGGAGGCGTTGGCGGCATTGCCGGCTTTGGAGATTCGTTACCAAGAGTCTAAAGAAACCCATAAAACTATCGCAAGAGGGCAGATGGCTCCGGAGTTTAAGGCGGTTGACGTGAAGGGAAAAGAATATACTTCGGCTGATTTCAAGGGAAAGGTGCAGGTACTGGATTTTTGGTTCACGGGATGTGTTCCTTGTCGTGCGGAAATGCCTTATATGGAAAAATTGGCTGATGATATGAAAGGGGAGAATATCGTATTTATTTCGTTGAGGCTGGATACAGGTGATGAGTTGATAGCTTTGTGGAGAAAGATGGTTAAAGATAAGAAGGGTGCCGAGTTGCAGTTGAACGTGCCGGGAGGTTTTAAATCGGATTTGGTAAAGAAATACCTGATTCATGGAGTACCTCGCATCGTGATCGTGGACGAAGAGGGGAAAATTGTGGATGCGAATGCCAAACGTCCCTCGGATCCTAAATTGCGGATGCAGTTGGAACAATTGGTGAAATAATTATCATGTAGTTCAAAGTGTAATTAAAAAAAGAATCCGTCCGGAACTCCGGACGGATTCTTTTTAATATGTAGGAACATCATCCATTTAGACTAAATTTTACCCGGTTTACGAGGGAGCGTCCCAGTGTGAGTTCGTCGGTGTATTCGAGGTCATTACCTATGGCGATACCTTTGGCAAGGGTGCTGACCGTGATTTCATCCCGGCGGGGGAGTTTTTTGAAGATGTAGTAACCCGTGGTGTCACCTTCTATGGTGGCTCGCAAGGCGAAAATAACCTCCTTTACGGAAGGATTGTCCACTCGCTCCAGTAGAGAGTTAATGTGAAGGTCGGAAGGACCTATGCCGTCCATGGGCGAGATAATCCCCCCTAAAACGTGGTAAAGCCCGTGGTATTGGCCCGTAGCTTCAAGGGACATGACATCCTTGATGTTTTCCACGACACATATCGTTTGGGTATCCCGTTTCGGGTCGGAACAAATCTCACAAGTGTCACTGTCAGAAATGTTGTGGCAGTATTGGCACTCTTTGATAGATTCTTTCAAGGCGGTAATGCTGTCCGTAAATTGCTTTACCTCTTCGGGGCTTTGGCGTAGCATGTGTAGCACGTAACGTAAAGCTGTTTTGCGTCCGATTCCCGGAAGGGAAGCAAATTGTTCTACTGCTTTTTCCAATAGTTTGGAAGATAAAGATTGCATATTTTATTCCTCTTTGAATTTTAAATCTCGAATCATCATTTGAATGTCGCTTTTCCCCATGAATTCGTTTTCTTGAAGGGTGTAGCAAATATCGAAATATTCACCTTTACTGATGCGGGGAAATGCCTCTCCCATCCCGAAAGCTATGCCACTCCGGTCGTTGCAGACCCTTGTGTCATCCACGACCACCAGTTTCAGATGTTCGTTGTTGCGTCCGACTTGTTTTGAACCGATGAAATTCGTCACGTTTTCAGTCATGAACACGGGAATCGAGTTGTTGGGACCAAACGGGGCGAACTTCTGAATCATGGCGTAAAGATCCGGGGTGATGTCATTTAATTTGATTTGAGCATCAATATTGATCTGGGGTGTCAACATCTCTTCCGTGATTGTTTCACTCACGATTTTCTGGAATTTAGCCTTGAAAGGTTCAATGTTTTCAAGCCTTAATGTCAGTCCTGCCGCGTATTTGTGTCCCCCGTAATTTTCCAAGAATTCGCTACATTGTGAAATGGCGTAATACAGGTCAAATCCTTCCACGGAGCGAGCAGATCCGGTAGCCAAACCGTTGGATTCTGTCAGGATCACGGTCGGGCGGTAATAATATTCCGTCAGACGAGAAGCCACGATCCCGATGACACCTTTGTGCCAGTTCGGGTTGTAAAGTACGGTTGCTTTTTGGGATTGATCGTAGTGGGACTGGTTGATGTACTCAAGGGCTTCTTCGGTGATGTCGTGATCCAGTTTCTTGCGTTGGTCGTTAAAGTTGTTAATGCTTGCAGCGACTTCCGTGGCTCTGGTCTCATCATCGGCTATCAGGAGTTCTACTGATTTGTTTCCCGATTCAACTCGCCCTGCCGCATTGATTTTGGGGCCTATGCGAAAAACAATGTCATTTATTGTCAGGTCTTTACCTATTCCGGAAAAACTTAATATCGTTTTTAATCCTAGGCTGGGTTTTCTATTTAATTGCAATAAACCGAAATGGGCGAGGATACGATTCTCTCCCGTGATCGGAACAATGTCACTGGCAATACTGACGCAAACCAAATCCAACAATTTGTACAGGTCTGCCATCGGCAAGTTGTGTTTCATGCTATATGCCTGTGCCAGTTTGAAACTGACCCCGCAACCGCTTAACCACCGGTAGGGGTAGTGACAATCTTTCCGTTGCGGGTCGAGGACGGCAACGGCATCCGGAAGTTCGTCGCCCGGGGTGTGATGGTCACAGATGATGACATCCACGCCTTTGGATTTCGCATAACGGACTTTCTCCACGGCTTTCACGCCACAGTCAGTCACGATCATGAGTGAAATCCCGTTGCGAGCCGCATAATCGATAGCCAAGATGGAAACTCCGTAGCCTTCCGTGTATCTGTCCGGGATGTAATATTCAGGATACTCGCATTTATTTTTTAGGTATTTATAGAGTAAAGCAACCGCCGTGGTACCGTCTACGTCGTAATCGCCGTAAATCATGACTTTTTCCTCGGTGCTGATTGCTTTTTCCAACCGGAGAACGGCTTTATCCATATCCTTCATCAAAAACGGGTCATGGAGCATGTTGAGGGTTGGATTGAAGAAAGCATGGGCCTCTTCTGCAGTGTCCACACCGCGTTGCAAAAGCAAGTTCGCGATAACATGACTGCAGTTAAGTTCTTTGGATAGTTTGTCAATTTTTTCCCACTCGGGTGGGGTGTTGATGACCCATCTTTTTTTCATTATCTCTTTCTCCTATTCTGCTACAAAGAAGCAGAAATTCCTTGGGATTTCAAAAGAATACGGATTATATTTTTTAACAGGTTTGTTCTAAATAAGGTTATGCGATTGTGTTTCAGTTGTATAAAAATAAGATTGAATTTAGGGTGATAAAATTTTAACAAAAAGCAGGGGAAATGTAAATAACGAGGGAGAGCTCCCCTTTTACTTTCTTCTTTGCACTTTATTTATTATCTTTGCACATTAATTTTTGAATAAAATTTAGAGCGGGCGTATACCCGGTGATAAAATAGATTTTATATAACCTTTTAAAGCATATAAAAATGAGTCTTGCAGAATTAAGCGAACAGGAAATTATTCG
>ENA-ORSX01002076-ORSX01002076.1-human-gut-metagenome-genome-assembly--contig:-NODE-2076-length-12131-cov-2.178288_pt1 | contig 12131 bp, 17 predicted proteins | sample MGYA00241904_ERZ509172 | MGnify/ENA primary metagenome ERZ509172 (study PRJEB26280, sample SAMEA2338795) | human gut metagenome | biome: human gut; feature: human-associated habitat; material: faeces...
GTGATTGGTCAGGATACAATTTTCCAGATGGAATAGTTCCAGGTTTTTATGTTGGGACATGTAACCCTGACTCCCCTACCCACTTCATTAAGCAGTTCATTGATTCAGGTGATTATGATTCGTTGCTGTGGACAATGAACAATGCATGTTGGGATGGTGCTAAGGATTACTATGATGGACTAATCAATGATTACAAGAGTAATCCATTGATGTACAGGAGGTATCTACTTGGTGAGTGGGTATCAGCAGAGGGTCAGATATATGCAAGCTTTGACCCTGATAAGCATGTGCTAAGCAGTTCTGATTACAATGTTCTGTTTAATGGTTTTAACAGATTGGTGATTGGCCTTGATGTTGGAAGTAATCACCCGACAGCCATAGTCCTCTGTGGTGTAAATGATGAAACCTATGTCGTATTGGAGACATACAAATATAGACGAACACCCCTATCGGATATAGCGATAGAGGTGGCTAAGATTTATGACAGAGTGAGAGCTAGTGGTTCAAAGGTATCCTCATTGTTCATAGATCCGGCAGGAGCTTCAATGAAGGATGAACTCCATAAGATAGGGATTGATACAATCAATGCAATGAATTCCCACATTGAGGGAATAAGGTGTATAGATAGTAAGTTTGCCAGGGATGAAATTTATATTATGGATACCTGTGAGGAGCTAATTGGAGAAATTGGATCCTATGTGTGGAAAGAGAATAGCACTAAGGACGAGATCAACAAGGTCAATGATGACTGTTGTGATGCTTTGCGTTATGCCATATATACAGATAGTCAGATGCACAAGGGGGTGAGCAGATGAAGCAAAACTTGATTGGAAATATAACACTCCAGACAGAAACTAACTACAGTGTTCACAGTGAGAATGTGGATATTTGGCCTGGTGAATTTCCATATACACCAGGCAATAAGTTCCCATCTGATAAATTGAGAGACAGGGCAAATATCAGTATGACCAATAGGATGCTATTCAATAACGATTACAATAGCATATTCAGTTTCCTGTGGACGATACCTGAAATAGACCCTGTGTTGGGTATGCAGGTGAGAGAAGTGATTTCCAATCTCCCCTATTTTAAGACCATCACAGATGCCTTTGTGGGTTTATGTTGTTCACCTATGCCTATCATTGACACCCCTGATAAAGACGATCAGGAGGTGTCAAGTCTGCTTTATAGCAGTAATTTTGAAGCAGTAATACAGTCCATATTTAAGAGTTTGATGATTGACTGTATTGATGCTTATAAGATAGGCACTGACATAATGGGCAAACCAATCATTCAGCAGATAGCACCTAAGAATATGGAGGTGTTTGTGAGTGCTGAGGATTTGACCACAATCTACTGTGTAAATGTGAGCAATGTGCTAAATGACAAGGTGGAGTTCATTTCCTATTTCTATGATGGGAGAATTGAGAAGCGTGTGTTCAATTATTCCAATGGGATACTAGGTAGTATGGTTGGAGAGGTAGAGAAGTCCAATGCTTACAATGGTAAGTATGCAGAATCTCCTATTGTGGTGATTAAGCATAACACCGAAAGCATTAATGATGTTTATGGTGTAGACCAGTTCAGATACTGGGATGCAGGAATAGTGAGTTTATGTAGGTCGTTGAGTAACCTACTCAAACTCAATGAAAGGTGTAGGGAGCTGATTAGAAAAGTACCAGCGAGTGCCATAACTCGGACAGATAGTGGGGCCACCTTGTATCTAAATAGAGGCGTAATTTCATATCCAGATGGTGCTGATACTATTCCTGATGTTGAGTATGTGGTGCCACAGTTGAAAGAAAATATTGAAGCTTGTTTGGAGACGATTGCTAAGACCACTAAGCTACTGGCCACCAGTTCAGCCCTCTCCCCTGTTTGGTTTGATTTTGAGAAGTTAGGTTCTAATCTGTCAGCCAAGAGCATTAAAGCAGCAATGATACCTACTTCCATGAGAGCCAGTTTAATGTGTGTGAATATGAGTCCATACATACAGGAGATTGTGAGAAAGGTAGCTTTGATTGGTGATGTGGAATTAGATAAGCGTGACATTGATATAACCTGGGAGCCAGGTGTGAACATGGATGAAGCTGAACTCCTTGAGGTTGTAGATTCTAGATTAGCTAATAATACTATCAGCCTTGAGGATGCTATTAAGATACTAGATAGAGTACCAAGGAGCGTAGCCAAGGAGAGAGCCAATAAACTGATGGGTCAAACTCCCAAGAGCAAAGGCCAGAACTCTGATGATTTGCCTGCTGGCATTAATAATGATTTCCAGTTCACCAGTGGTGATAGTGAAATAGATGTTCCAAAGCCACCAAACAATACAGAAAATATCCGGTTTGATAATGAGATTGTTCCATACAGTGTGGTTAATAGGGACCAGTATCAGATGTGAGGAGGTGAACAGTGTTGGAGTTCAATAAGAGCATAGTATTCAAATCAGTAGCTAATGAGGAAGTTGAAGATATAGGAAGTTTGCTAGCACCATATGTAGGCGTTAGGGATGACTATAGTGAGTTCAAGATCTACAAGGCCATCCTATACACTACGAAGAGAGATAGGGACGGTGAACGTATAACCCCGGAGGCTCTAGCTCAGATGGCTGACCTGGTGGTTGGCCTGACGGTGATTAAGAATCATGCTTGGTCTGATGTAGAGGATACCGTGGGGCGTATAGTTTCTGCCTATATTGATAACTTTGAAGATGGTGAAAAAGCTCTGTTCATTAGGTTCTATGCTTGTGAGCCTGATGATATTCGCAAGATTGATAATGGTCTGTATTTTGGGTTAAGTTGTGGATTTTGTGCTACAGACAGAACGGATGAAAATGGACTTAGGGATTTTATTGAAGTAACTGATGTTTATGAGGTCAGTCTTGTAACTGTTCCAGCAGTACAAGATGCACATATTATTAAGCAAAAGAAAGAGGTGGCAGACATGGAAGATACTAAGAAGGAGCTGGACGAGCTGAAAGCTGAGAATGATAGGCTTCGTGCAGAGAATGAGCAGCTCAAGGGTGAGTGTGAAACCCTGAAGAGTCAGCTCTGTGAAGCTGAGGAGAAAGAGTTTGAGACCGAGGCTGATGAAGCGTTGGATGATGCTGCTGAGAAGGCTGCTGATGAGCTGGAGCCCAATAGTCCTGAGGTCAAGAGCTACATAAAGAGTGAGCTTAAGGCTGGTGGATTTATTAAGGCAGAGGCTAATGATGCAGGGGCTATTAAGCTCAAGTCTGGTAAGTACTGTGTGCTAAAGGATTTTGAGACTAATAAAGCTACTGTGAAAAATAAGTATTCTACTCTTGGCCTAATTGGTAAGAAGAACACTAACAACAGTGAGTTGAAGTTCTCCTCTTCCAATGAACAGAGAAAGAGCTTTGATACCACTAGGGTAGCAAGTGCCACTGTGAAATTTAGTTAAGGAGTGATTGATAATGCCTGATATGACTTTTAATGAACTCGTAAAGGGTTACGCTACTGCGGCTAAAACTGAGTATATGTATAACTCAGTTTATTCTGTTCTTGTTCCTAAGCAGAAAATTGTGGACCAGAAGTACAATGAGACTAAGATCAGAGAGGTTAGCATTGTTGGTGGTTCTATCCCTTATGATGGTGCTTATCCTACTACTGGTGGTGCCAAGATCAATGTGAATTGGGTAGCTTACAAGTATGATTTTGATGGAACCTACTCCTTCACTGATGATAGCCTTGACGAAATTCAGAGCTTTGTACAGGGTGGCGAGCCTTCTATCTTCTTAGGTGCAAAGCAGTACATTGGTCAGGTATTTGCCGTTGAGACTGATAAGCTGTGTTCTGCTAAGTTCTATTCTCAGATTCCGGAGGATAACCAGCTAAATGACACCTTTAATAATGGATTCTATGCTGGCCTGGACGAGATTGAGATGAACCTGACTAATGCCAAGGTGCCTAAGAGTGTACCAGTTTATGTGTTTGTTAATGCCAGCACATATAAGACTCAGGCTGCTGAGGCTCGTCAGAATATGATTCTGGCTAACAATGTTACTGTGGAGATTGAACAGGGTGGCATTGTTATTAAGAAGGATTGTAAAAAGTATGGTCGTTTCATCATCATCGAGGTAGCAGATGATGTGATGATGAGCGCTTACGATCAGTATGATGGTAAGACCCCTGGTCAGGAGGCCGGTGGTGTCCATGCTGCTGAGGATGCTACTCAGATTCAGGCTCTGATTATTCCTGATGGTGCTGGCTTTGTTGATAACCAGTACATTACCTCCAATGCCTGGTATAACCCTGCTCTGATGCAGTATTGCAACCCTGGTAACCCTGAGAGCAATATAACCAATCTGATTGGTGACTTTGTGGTGAACCAGTGTGGCCCAAACCCTGTGGCTGATGCCTTTGCCATCAAGGGTCGTATTAGAAATGCTCGTAGCCTGTATGACATTAACAAGAAGTATTGCTTCTCTGTTGTGAAATCTGCTGGTGTAGGTGGTAAATAAAATTGATAGGAGAGGCTCAGTTTATGGGCCTCTCCTTCCATAAATAAGCAAACAGATGGAGGTAGGATATGCTGATAAGAATGAGCAAGTATGGTATGGGCCGACTTGTGGATAGCAATGATAGCTACACCATCAACAAGTTGGTAAACGATGGCTATGCAGTTGATGTTGACGAGGATAATAAGCCCAAGACATTTGACACTATGACAAGTGCCAAAGAGGTCATTAGTAATAAGCAGGTGGCAGACCTGATTGGTAAGCTGGAGCAGGTAGAGCCTGCTAAGGAGCCAAGTGGTCAAGTAGTTAAGACTGAGCAGGAGATAAAAACTAAGTAATTAGGGGGGTGTAAACATGCTGACAGTTGGGGTTGATTCCTATGTATCCTTAGAGGATGCAGATAGCTATGTGAAAAGCATGTACACCGATGACAGTGATCTTTATATCTCCTGGTTTGGTTTATCTGATACAAGTAAGGAGGCATGGCTCCGGCGAAGCACTAAGGCTTTAGATAATTTGAAATACCAAGGTGAGAAGCTTAACTATAGCCAGCGTCTACAGTTTCCAAGAACCAATCATAACTATGTGGGTGGATATGGCTGGGTGTGGGCAAGAAGTCCCTTCTATGATAACCAGCATATAGCATTGAGTGATAGGGGATTTGATGATAATGGTATGCAAGCTATTAGTGAGGCCACCATTGAAAATGCTATATATGGAGTAATGCTGAATAAGGGAACTATGGAGCTAACTAGGATAAACTTGTCAGGATTGGTGAGTAAGAAGGCAGGACCTATTAGTGAGAGCTATAACAGAAATGCTTTGTCAACTAGTAATGCCCTGAAGGACATATTCACCCAAAAGGTATATACAATACTGGTCCAATGGCTAATTGGATCTCATTATGGTGCTTGATTGGGGGTGTCTGAAAATGGAGCTGAACGAGAGAGTTGCAAAGCTGGAAGTCGAGGTACATGACCACGAAAAAAAGCTTGATAATTTAGAAAAGCTAACAGCAGCGACAAGTGAGTTAGCCTTCTCAGTTAAGGAGATGGCCTCTGATATGTCAGAGCTGAAGGATAGCACCAAGAAACTATCTGATAAGATGGAAGATATAGAGAATAAACCAGGTAAGTTAAGTATAAAAGCCTGGGTGTTTGTAGCCACCGCAGTAGCTGGAGCAGCTGTAGGATGGCTGATTAGCTTAGTTGGAGGTGCTTTATGAAAATAAACATACGGAACCTGTTGACTGTTAAGTCCATCGTGACCTTATCTTTGACTGTGACTTTTATTATTCTCTGCATTTATTCTGTGTTTAATGGAAAGACAATACCCGAATATTTCACTACAGTATATTCCGTTATAATAGCTTTTTATTTCGGAACTCAAACAGTCAAGGATAATGTCAACGGTACGAATCCGGAGCAGTAGCTCTTGTGATAAATTCCTCCATTTGGTGGGGTGTTCCAAGTGGAGCATCCCACCACATAAACAAGGGGGTATGAGCATTGGACATTGAAAAATACTTGACCTATGAGGTCATTTGGAAGCCTTGTCTTGGTGAGGATCCAGACACCATGATGTTGAGTTATGGTGAGGAGCAAACCATTAAGTGCTTTAGGTATGGCAAGACAGTGTATGTTCGTGATGGTGAATCAACTGCTGTTGAGTCAGCTCAAGTTTATCTTGTGACTGATAAAGTAAAACCCAGAGATATATTAGATGGCCAGGTTGTTAAGTCTGTGAACATGTACCCTGAATCTTGGGACAGTAGGCAAGAGATATATGAGGCAATGACATGGGATTGAGGTAGTCACATGCTGATAAAATTCAATGCACAGGAAGCAGTAGATATGCTAATGGGTAAAGAGGAAAACTTAGATAAGTATGGTTTTGAACCCTATGACATATTTGAGCCTATAGATAGACATGATGTAATGATTGACTATGCATTTGCAGCATATAACATTATGCAATCATTACATTATACTCCAGTAAAAACGGGAAAGTTGAAAGAAAGCATATATATCAAAAAGGTTGATGACTATTATGAAGTTGGGTACACTGCCCCATATGCTATATATGTACATGAAATAATTGATAATAGTCATGCTTTCCCAACAAAAGCAAAGTTCCTTGAAGATGCTGCCGTTGAAATTATGGCTGAGTACGGTAATATTGGCACTTCCATCAATGTGTCAATAGAGTATGACCCGTTGAGAGTTTATATAGGTGGGGAAAAATTACCAGGAGCAAGTTTAATAAAGGTTAAGCAGAAAGAGAAAGAAAACAGAAACTCAGAAGCTATAAGAGAGCTGCTTGATTATTTAGAATCTGGGCGTAACTGATAGGGGGTAATTAGTGAGTGGAACAGTATGTATTATATCTATATCTTAAAAATCTGATACTGTCACTTAGCGATAAGTTCTCCATAACCTTCAATGATATGCCACTAGATAAAGATATGTCAGTAGGTATAATCATCCGAGGTGGTGAGCCATCTCCTTATAGGGATTTGGCAAGCGGTCAGTATGCTGAAACCATCAGTAGAGTCCAGTTTCTTTTGCAAGGAGATTTATCATCTAACAGTTTGTTTGAAATTCTCAAGCTATCTTCAAAATTAAAGGATACTCTAAACTCTACCTTCAATAAAAAACAAGATGTTGATGGCTCTACCCTCGTAATTATGAGTTGCAGTATGTTAGGTGATGTAACCAGTACAGGAAAGACAAAGCAAGGTAGAGCCGTTTATAGCTTGAACTATAAGGTTAAATACAATGTAGGAGGTATATAAAATGGCTGGATATTTGACTGCTGGTTTCTATGGTGCTAGTGTGTTTATGCTGGATTATACCGAGGGGACAATTCCCGCAAGTGCTAGTGCTGATGACAGACTTGATGGTATGAGAACTTGGACCCTTGGTACCACTTCTAAAGAAACTAATAGCTACAGAACTCTTGATGGTGATGGTTGGGAGGCTGTAGTGACTCTTGGTAATAGCCAGGAGGAAGCAACCTTTGATTGTATTCGTTTGGGTCTTGATGGAGTTTATAGTGAGGATGGCACTGATACTTATAGTCGTATTAAAGCTTGGTTTATGAGTGCCACTGCTAATGGAGGCAAGGCTTCTCCAAAAACTTTTGTTGAGGTTATTCCTCGTGGTGATAAGTTTGAGGGAACTGTTTACAATGTGGTTCCTACCGAGTGGGCACCTGGTGAGAGGAATACTGATGAGGGTCAGCTTTACAGTTTTACTGTTAAGCCCTTTGGTCCTCCTATCCCTGTGAAAGTGGCATATTCTGATGGTACTTGGACCTTCACTGATCCCAAGGCGGCTGCTTAATGATTAGGCCATTGTGCCTTAAAGGGGAGGCACTGTTGAGTGTCTCCCCTATTTTAATATATGGAGGACATAGATATGAGTACAGAGATAAATGATATTATGAGCAACGAGCATGTTGACACTAACACCAATGTGGAGAATGAAGCTGATAAGAAAGCTATTGAAGAGGGTGCTTTCAATTTAGCAGTCAAGAAGTTGAACTCTTATGGTTTAGAGTGGACATTTCGTAGTATTAACTATGTGCTGAACAAAGAGAATGTGAGCTTTGGTCAACTCCGTTCCTGTGTATATATGCAGGATGGCCAGGGTGTATTCGATTATATTAAGTCTACAATGAGCTTGATTAAGGCAGGTCTGGTTGGTTCCAAACAGATATCTGAGAGCAATGAGAAGGCACTGGAGGACAGAGCTTATGAGATCATTGAGGATTGGAGAAATACTTTAGGGTTTATAGGTACCCTTCACCTACTGATTATCCATACAATGGAGGAGAAACATTTTTTTATGGGTACGGTAGATCAAGCAGTTCTGAATCATCTAAGCTCAAAAAACTCTCAGACAGATTTGGTAAAGAATCTAGCTATGGAGGACTTAGAGGAAAAGATAAGACAGGCTCAGGCATTAAGCTCAATGACCTAAGTGCCAGTTTTAAGCAACTGGACAAGACGCTCAGGGTAGCAAGCGAAGTAGGTATTAGTTACAGTGAGCTGTTGGACCTTGATATAAGAAAATTCAATATGTATGTAGAGGGATATGTACTAAGACGCCAGCAGCACATAAATGACACATTGATGATAAACCACTTGACCGCTGGAAAGATAGCAGAAGCGGTGTGGGGTTCAAGGAACTATAAGAAACCTTTCAAGACTATAGAACTATTGAAAGATAATTCAGTAGAGGCAGCTAATAGAGAGGTGATAGAGTTCCTCAAGAAAAAAGGTGTGCTATAGGGGGTGAAGTAGTTGGCTGACAGGGTAGTTGAGAGTAGTGGAATGAAGGAGTTTAATAGTGACCTTGAAAGAAATATAAAAAAGCTTGAGCGTCTGTATAATGCAGCCAATAAAGCCTCTGATAGTATTGATAAATTATCTGAGTCCTATAATAGGTTACAGGATTTAGCCAATGAACCCATTAACTTTAGGATAAAGGGAAATCAATCTAGTGGGTCAAATAAATCCGGCTCAAAGAGAGCTAGTGGTGGAAAGAGTAGCACAGGTAAGAAAGAAAATAAGGATAGTAATAGTTTTGATAAAGCTTCTAAGGGTATCAAAGAAAGTAAGGAATTTTTCAATATAATTACTGACTTTGGCACCTCCATGAAGAAGGGAAACATTAGTGGAGTGGCCTCAGCAGCTTCAAAGGGTTTGGGCCTAATGGGTGGAGCTATTGGCACTGCTGCTATAGCCACAGGAGGCATTACCGCAGCACTGGTGGTATTGTCCAAAGTAACATTGGATGCTCATAAGAAAACCACCAGTTATGCTCAGTCGCTTAGGGCAATGGGTGTTGAGTTATCTGAATTTGATAAACAGAACATTGAAACCTCTAAGCAAATGAGAGATCTGGGTAACAGATTTAATAATGTTACACAGGCCATTGGTGAGGGCCTCTACCCTGTTCTTGGTGGTTTATTAGACTTATTAGACCTTATAACAGGTGGAATAAGTTCAGCAGAATCCAAGGATAAAATAGCCGGAGCACAGTCAAACATATCTACATCAGCTCAGCAAAGTGGATTTAGTTTGAGTAGTGCTAATAATTTAGCAGGTAACACCTACAAAGTAGCACAGCAGATAGCAGACAAGACTAGTGAGCAAGCCTCTGATGTAGCTAAGAAGCTAGCAGATGCTTGGCTCAATGGTAGCGATGCAGCTAAGGAATATGGTGTAGTTGTAAATGATCAGGTCCTAACTGGTTACATGGCCTCCAAGGGTGTTGACATAGTAAATGTTGAGATAACAGATGCTATGAAACAATATTATAGATACCAGTTGATGATGGAGGAACTAAACTCTAGTAATCGTGATTCCATGCAGGACATGATTAAAGAGTGGACTCAGTTAGGGTTTATCATAGACAAGACCAAGGGCAAACTGTTTAGTTTTGATGAGGTCATACAGTTAACTGCTGCTGATCCAACAATTCCAGATGTAAGTGGGTCCGGGTTAGTAACACCTGATAATACAGATAAGCCTGAGATACCACCTGTTGTAACACCGCCAGGTTCAAATGGAGCAAATCCACAGGTGGAAGTTGGTGTGAACGTAGAAGGTATCAAAAAGGTTGAGCAGTTATCAGCAATGTTAGAAACCCTTCCTGGTTTGGTACCGGTTAATGTTCCTATTAGTGTACCTGTGGCAGTTCCAGGTTTAGAACTGTTGCCTCAACTCCAAGGGTATATTGAAAAGCTTCCTGGATATGTTCCAGTCCCTGTACCTGTAACAGTGCCGGGTTTAAGTTTAGTGCCTCAGCTAATAGGCTATTTAGGGCAATTACCATATGAGCAGCCTGTATATGTTCCTGTGAGTGTTCCTGGTATGGAACTATTACCTCAGTTATATGAGCAGCTTGTAACTGTGGCACAGAAATGGTCATCAACAGTGAGTGTATCAGTAGCTGGAATGGCAGCACTAACACAAGCTAAATCAGTATTGCAGACTGTTGTGGGTTTACTAGGTCAGCTTGGTCAAGTAAAAGCCACATCTAAAACTGTAATAAGTAATAGGAAAGTAAATGCTCCATCGTTTTCAATGAGTACTAGCTCAGCAGCTCAGACGGTAAGTAGTTACAGTACAAAGACTGAAACTAGTAGCCCTGAACTTACCACTGCCAAGAAAATGGCTTCTCAGAATGATCTCGACTGGAATACAATGGCTTACAGTTTACAGAGCCAATATAAGACAGTAGCTAAGGAAGTTAACTCCAATCCAATTCTAACTGTGGCTGATGGAGCAGAAATGCTTAAAAACTATCAGAGTACAGGGAAAGCTAGCTCTAGTAAGGTGGATTGGATGAACACCACTGGTACAGACATAGCCAACTATGCCCCTGGTGTTATGGGTGCCCTTTTATTTACTGGTGCGGGGTTGGCTACAGGAGGTATTAGTGCTGTGGCATCTGCCGGAGCAAATGCACTCAAAACCGCAGGTAGTACATTAGCTGGCATAGGTAGTCAACTGTCAAGTGGAGTTGCTGGAGCTTTAGCATTGGGTCCAGCATGCGCAGATGGTGGTATAGGAACCAAAGAAGTTCACAATGCCACATTGTTCGAGGACAATAAGAAAGAGGCAATCATTCCTCTTGAGACCAATGCAGGTATAAAGTATTTGAGTGATGCACTGGTACAGGCTCAGAGTTTAAATGGTGGATCCGGTGGCGGTGATATTATTGTGAACTTAACACTGAGCGGATTGAATATAGCAAATGAGGGAGACTGGGAGCAAGTTGGTGAGAAGATAGCAGAGGTTATTGAGATTAAGCGTATGAGGCGGGGTGATCTAAATTATGGCAGTGCTTTCTAATAAAGTGTATGAAATAGAAAAAATAATTATTGAACTTAGGCGATGTGACCCTGAGTTTGATGCTGACTGGGAGAGAGTTGCCAAGAAACTCAAAGAGGTAATTAAATCTCGGCATGGTAGGAAGGAGAGTTAAGTTATGGCAACACTCTCTGATGTTCATAAATACATGATAGACGGGGTGGAAATCCCCGTCTATCCCACTTCTGTGGCTCCATCTGACAACCTTGTAAGCAAGTCATGGAATGATATGTACGGAGTATTTAAGGATATACCTGTAAATCTCAAAGCCAAGGTGAACTGGGTATTCGACATAGTGAGCGAAGAGGACCTTGAGGTGTTATATGGTCAGATGATTAGAAATAAGATACTGACCACTAAGAGCAGATTCTTTGAGATTAACACCTTTTTCCCTGGTGTTGGGTTTATAAAGGGGACTTTTTATTTAGGTGCTCCTACTTCATTCACCAGCAAAGACTGGCAGACCTCCAATGGTTCAGTGAACTATTGGCAGGTTGAGCTTCATTGGATAGAGGTTGATGGTATTCAGTTGAATAACCCTGCAATTGTTCCTACTCCGACAGTACTAGTTAATAATCAGAATGTGCCTATTGAATAAACCGGGGGTGATACTGTGGCATTGATAACTGATGTGATGTGGAGAGGCGAGCCAATAAAGGCTACCCTCCATTTAGGCAGTTCCACCTATACGGTTTATTCAGATACAAGATATAGCACTGATGGGAATTTCATTAAGCAGATAAATTAGCCGGTCCACCGAAAATTGCA
>ENA-ORSX01002088-ORSX01002088.1-human-gut-metagenome-genome-assembly--contig:-NODE-2088-length-12041-cov-2.478725_pt1 | contig 12041 bp, 7 predicted proteins | sample MGYA00241904_ERZ509172 | MGnify/ENA primary metagenome ERZ509172 (study PRJEB26280, sample SAMEA2338795) | human gut metagenome | biome: human gut; feature: human-associated habitat; material: faeces...
AATCCAGATGAATATGTCAATTACGGATAAGGGGGATTTACTTTGGCTTTATCGTTCCAAGCCGTTGGAGCGTCCGGGGGCCTTGATCCTCGGGTGTTTCAAGGCTTTGTTCGTGAAATATTATCTTCCGGTTTACGTGTTGCTCTGCGGGATTTTTGTTACGATGCTGGACTGGGTGATTCTTCCGGACTTGTTGTTTATTCTGGTCGTGAGTACGTTGGTGAGTTACATTTATCTATGGTTTTCTGGGATGCTTTTTCCATTCTCGAAAGAGAAAAGTTCCATGGATTCCGGGCGGAATATGTTGCGGGTTATTGTACTGATGTTTATGCTGGTTCTTGTCGGGGGAGCGCATACGCTGGCTATGCGGTTGTCGTGGTTTGGAATCTGGGGAGCTATCGTGGTGATGTCGTTTCTCGTTTTCTTGATGGAATTCGTGATATGCCGCGTTTCTTGGCGGAAGGTGATTTCTAACTATTAATATGTTTGAGGGTAATCGTTCCTGAATAGAAACCGTAAAAGTGGTAATCTTTACGGTAATTTGTATACAACTTGTACGGCTTGAATCTCATACCTTTACATCATAAAATTAGAAGTAATGGGTATGACATTTAAAATTGAAATAGTATGAGTATAAAGACAATTGTAGTAACAGGAATGTTGCTCCTTGCCGGAACAATCGTAAGCGGCCAAACAAGTACAAATCAAGTAAAAGAGAAGAATATGGAAAAGTTAGAATTAGTGAAAGAATGGGATAAGGTATTTCCACAGAGCAGCAAGGTAGTTCACGAGAAAGTGACATTCCGTAATCGGTACGGTATCACGCTTGCCGCGGATATGTATATCCCCCAAAATGTGGAGGGGAAATTGGCAGCCATTGCGGTGAGCGGTCCTTTCGGGGCTGTCAAGGAACAATCGTCCGGGCTTTACGCGCAAACGCTGGCGGAACGTGGTTTTCTGACGATCGCTTTCGATCCTTCTTACACGGGTGAAAGTGGAGGCCAACCCCGGTACGTGGCCTCGCCGGACATTAACACGGAAGACTTCAGTGCTGCCGTTGATTTTCTTTCGACTCGCGATGATGTTGATCCTGAACGTATTGGATTTTTAGGTATTTGCTGGAGTGGTGGTATGGCTCTTAACGCTGCCGCGATGGATACGCGTATTAAAGCTACGGTTACTTCCACGATGTATGACATGAGTCGCGTGAATGCCAACGGGTATTTTGACGCGATGGATGCCGACCAACGGTATGAGCTTCGTCGGCAACTCAATGCCCAGCGTACACTTGATGCCAAGAATGGCACGTATGAACTAGCCGGGGGAGTGGTCGATCCATTACCGGATGATGCCCCGCAGTTCGTGAAGGATTATTACGCTTACTACAAAACGCCGCGTGGTTACCACAAACGTTCACTTAATTCCAATAATGGCTGGAATAAGACATCGTCACTTTCATTTATTAATATGCCCTTGTTGGCTTACAGCGATGAAATACGGAATGCCGTGCTTATGATTCATGGTGAAAAGGCTCATTCTCGCTATTTTAGTGAAGATGCATTCAAAAAATTGAAAGGTGACAACAAGGAACTTTTGATTATTCCCGGTGCAAGCCACGTGGATTTGTACGATAATCAGGCAAATGTTATTCCTTTTGACAGGATAGAATCTTTCTTTCGTGAATATTTGAAATAATAAAAATACCCAAGTTCATGTTGATTTTGAACTTGGGTATTTTGTATAATATCATTCCGGATTATAACCCTAGAACTTTGGTTCCTTGTTTGAAGAAAATATCCTTCGGGATGTTAGCTCCCGCGATACGATCTAAGTCTTTCTGTAAGGTCGGGGGAACGATACCCTTTTCTGCAACCAATTTAGTCGCTTTTTGGATGTCTCCGTCTCCTTCGATCGTGATATATTCTCCGGCAATCACTTCGATGTCTTTTTTCATCTTTTCGAAATCTACGGTGTAGTATCCCGTGGTTTCATCTTTGCTGATAGCTCCGCTTTCCATGAAATGGGCGAATTGCATCATGTTAGCTTTTCCGTGGGCGCTGGCAGCACCGAAACGAACGGAACGGAAGATTCCGGCGATAAAAGTCACGTAATTATCCATGAGGTCTTTGTTTTCCAATACACCCCATTCTGCAAGTTTGGTCACGCAGAATAACCCAAGGATGTCCGCTTTACCTTCCTCGATAGAGGTGTAGTAGTTTTGCAGGGCGGAACGAACGTCTTGTTTGCCATTCAGCGTGTATTTAATTCCTAGCCCGTGAGCGACTTCGTGGAACATCACGTTTTCGAAGAAAGCATCAAAACTAATATGTTTTTGTTGATCGGGCGTAATTAACAATTTGGAAATCGGCACAACCATTTTCTCGAATTTGGCCTGCATGGAGTTTTTCAATTGTAGTTTACGACTTCCTTTCGCCGCGTGTACTCTCGGGTCGTTCGGCAGGTTGATAGCGATATTTTTACTTCCGGCATTGCAATCTCCGGCGTAATAAATCACGTCGTAAGCGTTCATGTCTGGGTTAGCATTTGCTTTTTCCTTTTTGTATTTGGCAGGAACCGGTAAATTTTCCTGTAATTTGGGCAAGTATTGAGCGTATTCAGACAAGCGTTTACTCCACTCTTTATCTTTCACGAGGATTTGTCCGGAGTGAGAAGCTTTATACCCGTAGAGTTGATCTTCGTAAGTCTCGATGGGACCAACCACGAAATCCAACGTGTTGTTCTGCATGTCCATCCATGCTAAATCACTGGCTAGGTAATCATCATCCAGAAGGGCTTTTGCTCTTAATGCCAAGTAGTTTTTCAATCCCGGGTCTTCAGCTAGTGCGGCAGCTTCTTCCAGTAATTTGGATGCTTTTGCCACTTCTTCCGGGTAAGCTTCGTGGAATGAAAGCACGATAAGCTTTCCGACTGCATCCCGACGGATAACGCTATACCAGTCCGTTTTGCGAGGATCATCCAGCGCGTCGAATTCTTCTTTCGTCATGTCAGCCGGGTAGAAGTTTGCTCCAAGAGGTTTTGCTCCCACGCCGTCGATGAAAGGTTTGTTGTCGTTTAATCTATCCCAAGGACCATAGTTTATGGAAAGATATTTCAGAGCGGCAGAATCCTGAGCGAATTGTGCCATCAATGCACTCTTATCTCCATAAGCGTTTTGCCAGAAAATGTTTTCCATTATATCGGCGACTTCGATAAGTATGGGAATCATTTTCTTCTCGTTGTCGGTCAATTGGCTCAAATCCGTTGTTAACGGGAATTCAGCATACTGATCTGCAAGCGCTTGGTAGGGGCTTGGCTTCGTTTCTTTCTTGGCCTCTTTACAAGAGAACAAGAAAACACCTAAAGATAGAAGTAGGAATAGTTTTCTCATTTTTATAAAATTTGTGTTTGAGTATTTGAGGGACGAATTTATAAAAAATTCCGTTACCTTTGTGATTGGTAGTCGTGATCATTAATTTTTAGGATGTATAAGGTGAACGATTCTGAGAAAAATAGGAATCAAGAAATATGTAATTTACTTCGTTCCGGAAATCAAAAGGGGATGGAGTTGTTATTTGATGCCTATTATAAACCCTTGGTCGTGTGGGCTGATACGTTTTTACGGGACGTGAACATGGCAGAAGATGTCGTGCAGGATTTTTTCTTTTCCATTTGGAATAATAAAGTTTACTTGAATTTCTTCCCTTCTACTTTGGCCTCTTTGCTTTACGTGTCTGTGCGTAACCGTTGTCTGAACCGGATGGATAAGCAAGATGTTTTTCATCATGCTGTGGACTTGGACCACGTGGATTTAGCTTTCGAAGAGTATAATGAGAATCATGACGCCATCGTGTCGAAGGTGTTGGACGAGATTGCGTTATTACCCGAAAGAAGTCGGGATGTCGTGAACGGGGTGTTTGTCGAGGGATTGAAATACCGGGAAGTGGCCGAGCGTTACGGGATCTCAGTTTCCACGGTAAAAACATTGCTGGGTCTCTCGGTTAAGAAATTGAGAGAGCGATTGAATGAGGAGTTATTCGCAGGATTCCTGTTATTTTTCTGTACTCGAAAATAAAATTTAAAAATTTTTCAAAAATCTATTAGACCTTTTTTAATGTTTCCGGTACTATTGATGAAAAATAGTATGATTTATGCGAAATGGTTTATTAGATCAAGAAACGGAAGAGCGCTTGCTGGCTTATTTCAACGGGGAGTTGGATGAGGAAGGGCGTTTTGCCGTGGAGCAATGGTTGAACGATAGTCCGGAAAATAAGAAGGTCTATCATCAACTGGAAAAAGATGCCTTATTTATTCGTTGGGCGAATCGGGAACAGAAAGTTCACGTGGAGGATAGAGAAGCAATGCTTCATTCCCACTGCACGAATGGTTGATGTGAAGGTTTCGGAAAATCGGGTTTCGGGTGGCGGCCTCCGTGGCTGTTCTGGTGGCATTGGGTGGCGTGTATCTGTTTATGTCAACTCCGGCTAAAGAGAATATGCTGGCGGAAAATACACCGATCATACGAGCGAATTATCCACAGGCTCGATTGGTCCTTTCTACCGGAGAAGTTATTGATCTGACGAAAAATACAGATAATATCGTGGAAAAGGATGGTTCCGTGGTGGCGATCGACACGAATAAGGCACTCGTGTATAATCAATCGGGAAACGTGGAAACCGAGAAACCGATATATAACAAGGTTATCGTTCCTCGTGGGGGGGAGTTCTTCCTGACGCTTTCTGACGGGACAGGGGTGTGGTTGAACGCGGAGTCAGAATTGGAATATCCGGTAAAGTTCACTTCGGGAGAGCGTCATGTGAAATTAAAAGGAGAGGCTTATTTTAGTGTAAAGAAGGATACTACAAAACCTTTCTTTGTCACTTCCGGGGCCTATCGTTTACGGGTATGGTACCGAGTTCAATATGAATACCTACCATAAAGAACGGATTCAAGTGGTGCTGGTAAACGGGGCTGTTGGCTTCCGGGCAAATGCTTCGACCCCGGAGCGGAGGCTGAAACCGAATCAACTGGGAGAGGCCAACGAGATCACGGGGGAGGTTGAAATTAAAGATGTGGATGTATATTCCTATATTGCTTGGAAGAATCAGGATGTGGTGTTCGTGAACGAAAGGCTGGAATCCATCATGGAAAAAATTGAACGCTGGTATGATGTGAGCGTCTTTTTCCAGAATGATTCATTGAAAGATGTCAGGTTCTACGGGAACGTGCAGCGCTATGCTGATATTCGGGATTTGTTGTTCTTCTTGGAGAAGACATCGGATGTGCATTTCAGCGTGAAAGATCGAACGATTATTGTTAGCAATAAATAAAAAACGGAGAGTTGTGGCGACTCTCCGGAGATTGTAATAACCAGTAACCGCCTTCTTGCAAAAGGTCGTTACCATGTTTAACACAAAATTTGTAAACAAAGTTATGAAAAAAAAGAAAGGATCGTGCTATTTCTTTGGGAAAGCACGAGAAAAAGTTTGGCAAATGATGAAATTACGAATGGTTTTGATCATTTTTCTCGTAGGTTTGACCTCTTTACCAACCATGGCACAAGATCAAACCGTTACGTTAAAATTGACGGATGTGAATCTGTACGAATTGTTTGATGCAATTCGAAAACAGACGGGGTTACGTTTTCTTTATAATGCGGAACAGATGAAAGAAGTTCCTAAGGTAAGCGTTGATGTGAAAAACAAGAAGGTGAAGGATGTTTTGACAGAAGTGTTAACAGGAACTCCTCTTACGTTTGAGTATAACAAAGGGGTAGTAACACTGAAAGAAAGAAAAGCGACGGAAAAACCTCAAGTGAAGTTAATAACGATAACTGGTCGTGTTGTTGATGAAAAAGGGAATCCGATTCCTGGAGCAACCGTTTTAATTCAAGGAACAACACAAGGAGTGGCAACAGATGTTGAGGGTGCATATACGATTAATGTTCGTCCTGATGATGCATTGAGGGTTTCTTTTATTGGTTATAAGACGGAAGTGGTTGAAATTAAAGGGAAAACAAAGATAAATATACGGTTAAATCCGACTGCTGAAAATATTGAGGAAGTGACAGTCGTTGCCTTTGGGGAACAGAAAAAAGAGAGTGTGGTTGCAGCTATTACAACAGTGAACCCAGAGGCGTTGAGATCATCGAGTAGCGATCTTACAACTCAATTTGCTGGTAAAATTCCCGGTATGATTGCATGGCAGACAGGTGGTCTTCCAGGAGCTTTGACAGAAGAAGAAATGAATACGAAGTTTTACATTCGTGGTATAACATCTTTTCAGTCAGGGGCAAATATAGATCCTCTAATTTTGATTGATGGAGTAGAATCTTCTAAATTGGATTTAGCTCGTATCGCACCTGAAGATATAGAATCTTTTAGTGTCATGAAAGATGCTTCTGCTACAGCGATGTATGGGGCTCGTGGAGCTAATGGTGTGATTTTGGTTACAACGAAAAAAGGTGAAGAGGGATCAGTGTATACTTCATTACGTTATGAGGCTATTGCATCTATGCCAACACGTGAAATAGAGGTGGTAGATCCTGTTACTTATATGAAAATGTATAATCAGGCAATTATGACTCGTAATCCTAATGCAACTCCAGAATATAGTGTAGAGCGTATAGAGAGAACGAATAATCCTAACTATCCATCATTTGTTTATCCTGCCAATGATTGGTATAAGATTCTTTTTAAAGATTATTCTATAAATCATCATATGGGTTTGAATATTCGTGGTGGTTCGAGGGTTATTCAGTATTATGCTTCCCTTAATTATATTCGTGACGAAGGGATGTTGAAAACAGAAAAATTAAATCAATTTGATTGTAATGTGAAGAATAATACAATGACATTCAGGGCAAACTTAAATATTGATTTAAGTGCGGGAATTAGGTTATTGCTTTCTTCTTCTGCTTCTCTTGATAAATATCATGGTCCATTGCAAAATGTTCAGGATATTTATTATCAAGCTTTTACGGCAAGTCCTGTTAATTTTGCCGTAATTTATCCTGCTGATGAAACTTATAATTGGCCGCATATTCGTTTTGGTATGTCAGCAGCGGGAGGAAATAATCCTTACATGAATCTTCATAAAGGATATATGGATCGTAGTCGGTATTCAGCTACAGTTCGTGCAGAATATATTCAAAATTTGTCACAGTTGCTTAAAGGTTTAGAAGTTCGTGCTAGTGTTTCTTTAAATAGGACGGGATATTATACAACACCTTTCCAAACGGAACCTTTTCTTTATCGTTTAGATTCGTATGATTTTGAAACAGGGAAGCATAAACTTTATCCATTAAATGCAGAGACTGCAGAGAGAACATTAAGTGCCGTGAGAGGAGATGATACTCAAGCAACGCAAACTACATACGAGATTCGAGGATTACATACAGCGGCATGGGGAGAGCATCAGACAAGTTTGACAGGTGTTTTTAATATGCAAGAATCAACGGGTTCTCCTGTGGCAGGGGTTTTAGAGGCAATTCCTCACCGAAATATGGGATTGGCTATGCGAGGGACTTATGGTTTTCGTGATCGTTATTTTTTAGAAGCTAGTTTTGGATATAATGGATCAGAACGTTTTGACAAAGGGCATCAATGGGGATTTTTTCCAGCTGTAGGAATGGCATGGATTGCATCAAAAGAAAATTTTTTAGCAGGGGCTTCTAAATGGTTATCCTTTTTGAAGTTTAGACTTTCTTGGGGGGAAGTGGGGAACGATGGAATTATCTCTTCTCCTCGTTTTACACATTTACCAACGCTTTCTCTTGAAACTGTAACAGATCCCCGTCCCAATAGGGGTAATTTTGATAGAGATAGGTTAGTGTCTTATCCTAATAGTAAGATCAAGTGGGAAATTGCAGAACAAGTGAATTTAGGTATTGAAACAAAATTATTTAATGGGTTGTTTGAGGTAAATGCTGATATTTACCAGGAAATACGTCATAATATTATTGACTATAGAATAACAATGCCAGCGACAGTTGGATTGGAAGAATATCAATTAGCAAATGTGGGGAAAGCTCGTTCGAGGGGAATAGATTTATCAGGTAAAATTCAACACGCTTTTAGTAATGATTTTTGGATAATATTAAACGGAACTTTTACGTATAGTAAAGCAGTTTATCTGGAAATAGAAGAAGCTATAGATAAACCATCTTGGCAACGTAAAAAGGGAAAGGAAATATCACAATCAATAGGTTATATTGCGGAGGGATTATTTCAAGATCAAGCGGAAATTGATAATTCACCGGTTCAAGGTGGAGATATAATGCCAGGAGATATTCGTTATAGAGATTTAAATGAGGATGGTGTGATAGACGTTCGAGATGCAACGTATATAGGGTTTCCTGAAACACCACGAGTGATTTATGGATTTAGTGGTTTTATTAATTATAAAAATTTCGAATTTAATTTTGCTTTTCAAGGATCGGGTAAACGAGGATTTTTTATGGATCCGATGCAAATCAATCCTTTTGTGGGAGATAGGGCAATGTTGAAAGAGATTTATAATGACCACTGGAGTGAAGATAACATGAAAGAACACCCTTTCTGGCCTCGTCTTTCTACTCAGTCCATAAATGTTCATAATCCTCAGGAAAATTGGGCGGCATCAAAGGAAGTTCGAAAAAGTACCTATTTTATGCGTGAATGTAGTTTCTTGCGTTGTACATCAATTGAATTGGCATACAATATGCCTCAACGATTGATGCAAAAAATTAAGATGCAGAATTTGAAATTTTACGCTCGCGTTAATAATCCATTTATAATTTCAAATTTTAAAATATGGGATGTTGAATTAGGTAATAGTGGGTTTAATTATCCAATTCAACGGACGTTTTCTTTGGGGTTAAATCTAAGTTTTTAATTTTATAATGACAGAATGATGAAACGTATATATTTATTTTTTTTATCAGTGTCTTTTCTTATCACGGGTTGTGATTATTTGGATATGGTGCCAGAAGATGATATAAAAACTGTTGAAACAGTTTTTGAACAGCGAAAGGATGCTGAGAAGTGGTTGCTTGGTACATATACTGCAACTAAAGATTTAGCTACTAATGTAGCAAAAAATGTTGCTTATTTTGGAACGGATGAGGTTACTACGGGTGAGTATATTCGGAATAGAGGATATGGGGGATTTAAGATAAGTGAAGGATTACAGATGTCTCAAGAACCATATGGAAATGTTTGGGATAACGTGGGTAGTTCCTCTGGATTGTTGTATTACCAGATTCTGCGTAATATTAATATATTTATTGAAAATATAGATGCGGTATATAATATGACAGATGTGGAAAAACGGCAATGGAAGGCAGAAGCAAAAGCTTTAAAAGCTTATGTGTATTTTGATTTAGTGCGTCATTATGGCCCCATTGTACTTGTTCCCAAGAATCTTTCCGTAGATATTGATATGTCTGAATTACGCCAGCAACGTGTTCATGTTGATACTTGCTTTAATGCGCTCGTGCGTTTGTGTGATGAAGCTGCTAAAGATTTATTATTAGGAAATCAAAAACCGTTTGACCGTAAACCGTTTTTTAGTAAAGAGGCGACATTGGCATTAAAAGCGAGAGCTTTACTTTATGCGGCATCTCCGCTTTTTAATGGAAATGAATTTTATTCTGATTTTTTGGATAAAGAAGGTAAGCCGCTTTTTAGCACGAGCTATGATCATGAGAAGTGGCATTTGGCGGCATTGGCTGCTGATGAGGCTGTAAGAGTGGCAGTGGAAGCAGGACATGCATTGTGTTCCGGTACTATTAGTAATCATTCTGAGGTTCTGAATCATATGGAGGATATCGAAAAAAGTGTTATTTCAGATTTTGATAATCAAGAATTTATTTTAGAATGGAAAAGTGTTGCGGGTTTCTCGGAATTACTACTTCCTCGTCTAAGGCCTGAAGATACAGAACATTTTAACTCAGCCGTTCTTGGGAGTTTATCTCCCTCATTGAAAATGGTTGAAATGTATTATACAGATAAAGGGTTACCGATAGATATGGATAAAACATGGAATTATTCTTCTCGGTATTATATGGGAATGGAAAGTGATCCCGATTATACTGATATTGTATTGACGAATGCTGATGTTTTGCAATTGCATTTGCGGCGTGAACCTCGTTTTTATGCTTGTATTGCGGCAGATCGCACGAAATGGCAAAGAGGGCCTAAAGGCCAAGAAATTAATTACAATTTAACGGTTGAGGCTTATAAGGGAGAGAGTTTTGGTTCTCAGTATGACATCGTTTCTAGTACTGTTGCTCAAAATATAAACGGATATTGGTGGAAAAAATTCTTAGAGTCAGAATTAACAACAAAAGAATATGTGGTTAGTGCTAATAGAACATTGCCTATTATTCGGTTAGCAGAACTTTACTTGATGCAGGCAGAAGCTTGGAACGAGTATTTAGAAAAACCAGATGCTAGAGTTTACTCTCCGCTTAACAAAGTTCGGGAAAGAGCTGGAATTCCTGATGTTGTTACAGCGTGGAAGTCGTATTCGAATAATCCGGAGAAAGTGGATAATAGAGATGGGATGCGCGATATTATTCAGCGTGAGATTAATCTTGAATTTGCTCTTGAAGGACACCGTTTTTGGAATTTGCGTCGTTGGAAAACTGCTCATATAGAATTGAACGAGAAACAATATGGTTGGAATGTCTTGGGAGAAAATGCACAAGCGTTTTATAATGATTATAATGGTCCCGTGATTGTGTGGAGTAAATGTAAATTTACAGCGCCACGTGATTATTTATTTCCGATAAAGGCTGAAGAAGTATTAATGTCTAGTCTTGTCCAAAATCCTGGGTGGTAGTATGTTTGTTAATAAAAATCATATTAAATCTTTAATTATGAAATATACTCTATATTTTATTATACTATTGTTTTTAGGGGGATGTCATGATGATAATAAATTTTTTGATGTCATGATGAAGAAAGAAAATATTCGTTTTGAACCAATACCTGGAGGTGCGGTGATGTTTTATACTTTACCTGTTGGGGAGGATGTTTTTGGAATTCAACTTCGTTATCGTGACGCTAGGGGAGAGGAAGTGTTGAAAGTGGGTAGTTATGTAGGGGATTCATTAGTTATTGATGGGTTTAATGAGTCAGAAAAGAATGTGCCTGCTCGTGTTTCTCTTGTTGATAGAAATAATAATGAATCGAAAGCTATAGATGTGGTGTTTGATACCGAAGAATCTGCTGCTTGTTCTTTCTTTAATGGTGCAGAAGTTTTACCTTATTGGAATGGTTTTCAAGTAAAATATGGAGCTTCTCGTCAGACATCGGGAATGGTTCATGTTATGTACTTGGGCACTAATCCTATTACACAAAAAAGTGATACAATCTTATTGAAAAGTTTTCCAATCACCTTAAGTGGAGATACGTTAGAGTTTGTATTGCAACAGAAATTGGATAAGGCTACAGTAGTTCTCCGCACGGAAGATTATCGTGGCTATCGTGTCAAACAGAAGATTTGGAAGGATGTTGATATTTATTCTGTAGAAGAGTTACAACTTACTGAAATGAATTTTATCGATAAAGATGGTTGTTCAGTAGAGAATGAGAAAGAAAAGATTGGAGCTAAATATTTGTTTGATGGTGATACAAAGGGAGAACAACGATTGAAAGCTGGAAAGATTCCTGAACTTTACTCGTTCTTAGGAGGTCCTATGATTCAAAATAAAAGTTTAATATTTGATTTGGAACAAGAACGGACTCCAGCTTTTATAAGGATTTATGGAACTTTAAAGAGTCTTGATTGGCCATTGTTTAGTACTCAATATACATCTTCAGTATATGAAATATTTCGGGGAGTGTATGATGATAAATTACCTTGTAATGTAATTTTATATGGTAGTAATGATAAAAATGGGGATAATTGGGTTGAATTGGGATCTTTTTCTCAAGATTCGGAAACACTTACTAAAAATCGATGGTCTGAACGTTGTACTAGTCAAAAAAATCAGAATTTTGTCGGTTATTTAACTGAAGAAGAGTTGGTCGGTGCAACCCCTGCTTATTTGGAAATTC
>ENA-ORSX01002097-ORSX01002097.1-human-gut-metagenome-genome-assembly--contig:-NODE-2097-length-11999-cov-2.772271_pt1 | contig 11999 bp, 10 predicted proteins | sample MGYA00241904_ERZ509172 | MGnify/ENA primary metagenome ERZ509172 (study PRJEB26280, sample SAMEA2338795) | human gut metagenome | biome: human gut; feature: human-associated habitat; material: faeces...
GGAAAAGAACCGCCGGTCGAAAGGGTAATTGCTTCTATCTCCCTGATGGTTCAAGAGAATAAGCTATGTAGTTGAGGTGCAATCGCACCTCATTTTTTATTTTTATCCAAACCAACCATTAGTAATGATAGGTTACCGCAGATAGGTGTTATAAAAAAGCGACACCTATATAGAAATTGAGTGTTTTTTGTTGTTGTCAAGTTGAAAAAGCTAATATTTTGTAGTATAATGTGTAATGAAAACCTGTATCACTATGAGTTTTATGCTTTAGAAAAGGAGAAATTGCGTATGCAAGTGAGTTATATGAAACTTCAAAAGCTTATGATTGAAAATCAAATGAAACGAAATGATTTGATGAGAGCTGCCGAGATTAGTGGAACAACAGCCACCAAGATAAATAAGAATGAACCGGTATCGCTTGAAGTACTTATGCGTATATGTAAGGTGTTTCATTGTGATATTGGTGACATATGTGAAGTTATTTTAGATGATTAGTAAGATAGTTCAAATAAATGGAGGTAACCGTAATGGCAAAGGCTGCTAAACCAAAGAAAGAAATATCAATGGAAGAAGCTCTGTGGAAAAGCGCTGATAAGCTAAGAGGTTCTGTTGAACCTGCTGAATATAAGCACGTGGTATTGAGCTTATTTTTCCTGAAATTTGCAAGCGATAAATTTGAGGAATGTCGAACGAAAATTATTACGACTCACGGCGAGAAGTACGCAGATATGAAACCATTTTATGCTCAGGAAAATGTGTTCTATCTTCCCGAAGAAAGCCGCTGGTCTTATATTATGGAAAACGCAAAGCAAGATGATATTGCGTTGAAAATAGACACAGCACTTTACACTATTGAGAAAAATAATCCGGCTCTTAAAGGTGCATTGCCGGATAACTATTATTCTCGTCTTCATATAGACACAGCAAAGCTCGCTTCTTTGCTTGATGAAATCAACCGCATAAACACAGACGATAAAGAGAACGACATCATAGGTCGTGTATATGAATATTTCCTTAGCAAATTTGCACTTGCGGAAGGTAAAGGTAAGGGCGAGTTCTACACTCCGAAATGTATCGTAAACCTAATTGCCGAAATGCTTGAGCCGTATGACGGTATCCTTTATGACCCTTGTTGCGGTTCGGGAGGTATGTTTGTTCAGTCTATCAAGTTCGTGGAAGCTCATAGCGGAAACAAGAAAAAGATTTCTATTTATGGGCAGGAGTACACTAATACCACATTCAAACTTGCAAAAATGAATTTAGCTATCCGTGGTATTGCTGCAAATCTCGGAGAGATGGCTGCAAATACATTTACAAATGACCAGCACAAAGACCTAAAAGCCGATTATATTATGGCTAATCCTCCTTTCAATCAGAAAGAATGGCGAGGAAATGATGAACTTATAGACGACCCTCGTTGGAATGGATATGAAGTACCTCCTACAAGTAATGCAAACTATGGTTGGATTTTGAACATAGTTTCAAAGCTGTCGCAGAATGGTGTCGCAGGATTCCTGCTTGCGAATGGTGCTTTGTCTGATGACGGAACAGAGTTGAAAATCAGACAACAGCTCATTGAGAATAATCTCGTTGAAGCAATCATCATACTTCCGAGAAACCTTTTCTATACCACTGACATAAGCGTTACTCTTTGGATTCTGAACAAGAACAAAAAAGCTCGTGTTGTGGAGCAGAACGGTCAGCTCAAACGCTATCGCAATCGTGAAAAGGAAATCCTCTTTATGGATTTGCGTCAAATGGGCAGTCCTTATGAAAAGAAGTACATTGAGCTTACAGAGGAAGATAGAGCAAAAGTTACAACAGTATATCACGCTTGGCAACAAGAAGGATATGAAGAGACTTATCAGAATGTACCGGAGTTTTGCTATTCTGCTTCTTTTGAAGAAGTTAAGGAAAAGGGATTCACTCTTGTTCCAAGCAGATATATTGAGTTCGTCAACCGTGATGAAAATATTGATTTTGACACAAAAATGAAAACCTTGCAGGGCGAACTCAAGGAACTTCTTATTGCTGAAGAAAAGTCAAAGGCTGATTTGCTTTCTGTATTTAAGGAGCTGGGTTATGAAATCGAATTATAAGCAATTAGGACAGTTCATTAGGCAAGTCGATGTAAGAAACACTGAGGGCAAGGAAGAAAACCTGCTTGGCGTTTCTGTTCAGAAAAAATTTATGCCTTCAATAGCGAATACCGTCGGAACTGATTTTACAAAGTATAAGGTTGTAAAAAAGGGACAGTTCACATATATTCCTGATACCTCAAGGCGAGGAGATAAAATTGGAATAGCCCTATTAGAGGATTACGAAGAAGGACTTGTAAGCAATGTTTACACAGTATTTGAAGTGATTGACGAAAAGCAGTTAATTCCCCAGTATCTTATGCTGTGGTTTAGCAGACCCGAATTTGACAGATATTCTCGTTTTAAGTCACACGGAAGTGTTAGAGAAATAATGGATTGGGAAGAAATGTGCAAGGTAGAGCTTCCTATTCCGCCTTATGAGAAGCAGTTGCAAATTGTGGAGAGCTATAAGGCAATAACAGAGAGAATTGCTCTCAAGAAGCAGATAAATGATAATTTAGCGGCTTGAAATTTGACTAACCATTGTATGTTGCAGTTCGATTAACTGACCGATTTCAGCTTCAATCTGCTCTTGGTGCGTAAAGATAGGTTGGCACAAATCAGCAAAATTGCGTGTGAGTTCTTCAGGTGGAATGGACACAGGAATTTCTTTCAGAACATTACCTGAAATTTCCATAAATGTAGTGCCTGATGAATGGCTTTCTAACAACTGCCTATTCTCTTTAAGGAAGTAATATACAAATGCCGTACCTATTTCCTTATGAGGAACAATAGATTTGAAACCTTGATTGGTACAAAGCTCAGTCATAGCAATCGCAACACAACCAACGGGCGCTCTTGAAGTTAGCAAAACGCTACCTTTAGGCATTATTTTGGTACTACAACTGCGATAGGCAGCATCGGTTATGTCAGTTTCGCCTTTGTAAATGAACTTCTTTCCGGTTGAGGTTAAATCCTTTGGAGTAAGCCACACGATTCCATCGGAGCAGAAATATTCATCAATATCTTTTGACGGTGTTGCACCGCCGATAACTTCTCCGAAGTCAGAAACTGAACCTTTTGACCATTCGCTTTGTTCATCAAACAATGAATGGTAGATAGCAGAAGCCTGAGCTTCTAAATTATCATTTACCGTTGAGCTAAATAACTCCTACCAACGGCAGGAGTTAAACAAAAGGAACTGCCGTTGATTGTCGTTCTCTTAAATAATTAAAGGAGAAAGACAATGAAACAGAATTTAATCACAGATGTTGTTCAGGCTATGTTGCCTTACCTGAACAATGCACAATCAGAAAAACTACAAGAAGTGTTGGAACACACACTATTCGACTATGAGGTAACAAAAAATAAAAATGACGAGGTAATCTCAGAGCAGAACTTAGTTGAGTCCTTCCTCTCTGCGAAGAAGATTGAAGGCTGCTCTGAGAAAACCTTAAAATACTACGAAGCAACAATACATTCAATGCTCGATGGTATTGGGAAAGAAATTAAGTATATTGTGACTGACGATATTCGCTGTTACCTCACGGAATATCAGGCTAAAAAGAATTCAAGCAAGGTTACAATAGACAATATCAGAAGGATACTGTCAAGTTTCTTCTCTTGGCTTGAAGACGAGGACTATATACTGAAAAGTCCGGTTAGACGCATACATAAGGTTAAAACCGGAACAAACATAAAAGAAACTTATTCTGATGAAGCACTTGAACTTATGCGTGACAGTTGTACAGAACTAAGAGACTTGGCAATGATAGATATGCTTGCTTCAACGGGTATGCGTGTCGGAGAAATGGTGCTGCTGAACCGTGAAGATATAGATTTCAACGAAAGAGAATGTGTAGTGTTCGGTAAGGGCGATAAAGAAAGAATAGTTTACTTTGACGCAAGGACGAAAATCCATTTACAGAACTATCTGCACAGCCGAAAAGACGACAACCCGGCACTCTTTGTATCACTACAATATCCATACAACCGAATGAATATCGGCGGAATTGAAGTAAGACTTAGACAGCTTGGGAAACGCTTGGGATTAAATAAAGTTCACCCTCATAAATTCAGGCGAACCCTTGCAACGATGGCAATAGATAAAGGAATGCCCATAGAGCAACTTCAGCAACTATTAGGGCATAGAAGAATAGATACGACCTTGCAATATGCAATGGTTAAACAGAGTAATGTTAAGATAGCACACAGAAAATACATTGGCTGAGGTGGTAAGAATGAGAACTGATTACAAGGTATTGGGAAATTACATTCGTCTTGTAGATGAGCGAAACAGGGATTTATCTGTTAAAAATCTGCTTGGTGTAAGTATTGGCAAGAAATTTATTCCGTCAATTGCTAACATCGTAGGTACAGATTTATCAAGTTATAAGATAGTCAGAACGGGACAATTTGCATACGGCCCCGTCACTTCACGAAATGGTGAAAAAATATCCATCGCTTATTTAGATGGTGATGACTGTATCATCTCAAGCTCATATACCGTTTTTGAAGTATCAAATAAAGAAGAACTTGACCCTGAATATCTTATGCTTTGGTTCAGCAGACCTGAGTTTGATAGATATGCAAGGTATAAGTCACACGGCAGCGTAAGGGAGATATTTGATTGGAACGAACTTTGTATGGTAGAACTTCCTGTTCCGGATATTAAGGAGCAAAAGAATATCGTTAAAGCCTACAAAACCATCACAGACAGAATTGCTCTCAAGAAGCAGATAAATGATAATTTAGAAGCAACCGCACAAGCAGTATTCCAAGAACAATTTGCTTCTTTTTATGGTGTTGACGAGCTTCCCGATGGTTACAGTATCGTCAATTTAGATAGTCTTTGTACAGTTAAAGGAGGAAAACGCCTGCCTGCTGATTGCGAACTGCTTGATACGCCGACAGAACACCCCTATATTCGTGTGCGTGATGTTGGGAGCAGTCGCTATGTGTGTCTCACAAACCAATTCCAATACATCGATGAAGAAACGCACTCTGCTATTTCTCGTTACATCGTAAATACTGGAGACATTGTTATTTCTATTGTTGGAACAATCGGTTTGTTCGGCAAAGTACATTCCTCACTCGACAAAGCCAACCTAACTGAAAACTGTGTTAAACTTGCTAACATTCATACCGTAACATCTGATTACCTCTATTACACGCTCTGCTATAAAAAGCAGATTAAAGAGATTGAACTGCTGACGGTTGGAGCGGTTCAAGCGAAGTTACCGATGTATAACATCCAGTCAATGAAAATCCTTGTTCCACCGACCAAGGTGATTGAGGCTTTTCAAAATAAAATGGATGTATTCAATGAGCAAATCGAAGCAAATACTGCCGAAGTACAAAAGCTCTACGAGCTTAAAGAGCTTCTGCTTGAGAAACTGTCCGATTAAGCCACTAAATTATCATTTAGCAGATAGTCGCTTTGGAAGCGACCTGAAATAATAGATTTTGATATATAATGACCATAACGAAAGAGAGGTTGAGAAAATGAGTTTAATTCTTTGCCCTGAATGTGGGACAAAAATATCTGATAAAGCTTTAACTTGTCCTCATTGTGGATATATGAGTGCAGACCATTCTCTCCCAATAAGCGTACAAGACACCTATGAAGTTGTTCCGGTGTTCAACTACGATGTTGAAGAATGGAATCCGAATAGAGGTCAGCTTAGTGTTATGGCTATTGAAGACAACAGAAACCTTGTTCAATACTTTGGCAACTGGCAGACTATTAAGCTTAAAATGCCGGCAATCGCACAAGTGATAAAAGGTATGGCAAAGAAAGATGAAGTTCTTGTAGCCAAAATGGACTCATACATTAAGAAATTGATAGACAAAGGAGTTTATCGTTTTACGATTGATAAGCAGGGGGAAATACTTCCGACTATTAGAGATACAGAGGGTATTGTTAAACAAGTTCGCCTTGAAGAAATGACTCTCACACCGGAATTAACCAGCTCTTTGAACAATCTTACGACACACGCAGCAATGGCGCAGATACTTGATGAAATCGAGTATGTGGGCGATGCTATTAGAGGATTACATATAGAGCTTCAGAATGACCGAATTGCTTTGGCAGAAAGTTCAAGGGACAAACTGCTATTGGCTGCTAAAATTCAGGATACAAAACTGAGGGAGATAGCTATATTAAACGCTGTGTCTTCGGCAACAGAAGCAAAACGAGTTTTAATGAGGAACTTCACAGAGAACCTTCAGTACATTGAAGAACATACAGATAAGACGGATTTGCAGTTATTCTTGGAGGGTAAGAAAGGAAAAGATATTCCTCAGAAAGTATCCGACGCATTTCAGGCATTAGTATCAATCACGAATACTGTTCAGGCGGAATGTGAGGGATATGCCTTGTTGGGCGAATACGAATCAAGCAAGGAAAGTTTACTGCAATTCAAAGAGTTCATAACAAGCAATAAACTTGATGATAGAGATACGCTGTTGCTGCTTAATGAGAATACTCCACAGAAGAAATTAACTGTCGTAGACGAGTTTATGAAAATATCAGAAAGAATAACTTCTTTCGATGCAAGCAGAGCATTGACCGGACAAAATGTTTTGATGATAACGGAGGACAGCGAAGATGGGAAATAAAAAAGAACAGGATGTAATTGTTGAGGATAAGTCGGTTACAAAAGTATGTAAAAAATGTGGCGACCCTCTAAGAAGTAAAAGCAAACACAAGTATTGTGAAAACTGTCGTAGACAACGTGCAAAGACAAGACGTGAGATTTTAGGCACAGTTGGTGCTTTAGGACTAACTGTTGCTTCGCTTGTGCCGGGAATAAAGCATTTCACCAAGAAGTAATACGAATAAAGGAGCGAACACAATGACAAACTTTAACGAACACGCATTAGAAATGTCGATAATGGAACTATTCAAAGATGAGGGGTACACCTATTTGAGTGGCGACCAAATTCACAGAGAAAGGACAGAGGTTCTGCTTACGGACGACCTGAAGCAATATCTCTATAATCGCTATGCGAAAGACGGCATAACACCGAGTGAGGTGGATAGTGTCATTCTAATGCTGCGTAATATTTCCGGTACGATTTATGAAGCCAACAAAGCTGTATTCAAGTTGCTCTGCGATGGCTTTATTCTTAACCGTGAGGACAGAACTCAGAAAGACCTCTATATTGAACTTATTGACTTCGACGCTCCCGAAAACAATACTTTCAAGGTGGTTAATCAGTTTGAAATTGAAGGCATAAACAATCAGTTGCGTATTCCTGATGGCATTGTGTTCGTAAATGGCATTCCGGTTGTTGTGCTTGAATTTAAGAGTGCTGTAAAAGAAAACACAACGATTATGGACGCATATAAGCAGCTTACAATTCGTTACCGCAGAGATATTCCTGAGCTTTTCAAGTACAATGCTTTCATTGTTATCAGCGATGGAGCAAACAATAAGTATGGTTCTCTTTTTAGCCCATATGATTTCTTCTATGCGTGGAGAAAAATCAATGCTGACGATAAAGAATTGGACGGTATCAACTCCCTTGTAACAATGATTAAGGGACTTTTCAGAAAAGACCGTTTACTTGAAGTTATCAAAGACTTCATCTACTTCCCTGATAACTCAGACAAAGACCTTAAGATAGTATGTCGTTATCCACAATTCTTTGCAGCAAGCAAACTGTATGAGAATATCAAGGCTCATCTTCGTCCTGAAGGAGACGGTAAAGGTGGTACATACTTTGGTGCAACCGGATGTGGAAAGAGCTATACTATGCTGTTCCTTACTCGTATGTTGATGAAAAGCACATACTTTTCTTCCCCTACCATTTTGATAATTACGGATAGAACTGACCTTGACGACCAACTTTCAAAGCAGTTTGTTGGCTCTAAAAAATACATTGGCGATGAAACAGTTGTCAGCATTGACTCCCGTGAAAAACTTCGTCAGGAGCTTCAGGGCAGAACAAGCGGTGGTGTATATCTTACAACTATTCAGAAGTTCACAGAGGATTTACAGCTCCTTACAGACAGAACAAATGTAATTTGTATTTCTGATGAAGCACACAGGAGTCAAATCAATCTTGACCAAAAGGTAAAAATCACAGAGTCAGGTGTTGAGAGAACCTACGGTTTTGCAAAATATCTGCACGACTCACTTCCTAATGCTACTTATGTAGGATTTACTGGTACTCCGGTTGACGGAACGATTGAGGTTTTTGGTGGAGTTGTAGACGCATACACAATGACCGAAGCGGTGCGTGACGGAATTACTGTAAATCTCGTTTATGATGGTCGTGCTGCTAAGGTTATGCTTGACCAAGAAAAAGTAAAGCAAATTGAGGAATACTATGCTCAATGTGAGCGTGAAGGTGCAAACGAACATCAGATTGAAGAAAGTCAAAAGGCAGTTGCTAATATGGAAATCATTATTGGCGACCCTGACAGACTCCGTGCTGTGGCGGAAGATTTTATAAAACATTACGAAAATCGTGTCGCTGAGGGGGCTACGGTTGCAGGCAAGGCAATGTTCGTATGCTCCAACCGTTACATAGCATATGACCTATACAAGATTATTAGAGAACTCAGACCTGAATGGACAGAAAAGAAAATCTGTGATGACAGTGCTATTCTAAACGATAAAGACAAGAAAGTGTTGAAACCAATGGAAAAAATCAAGTTGGTTATGACACGCAATAAAGATGATGAACCGGAACTATTTGAAATGCTTGGTTCAAAAGATGACCGCAAGGAGTTTGACCGTCAGTTCAAAAATCCTAAGTCCAATTTCAAGATTGCCATTGTTGTCGATATGTGGCTGACCGGATTTGATGTTCCTGAGCTTGACACAATTTATATCGACAAGCCTATTCAGCAGCATACACTTATTCAGACGATTTCTCGTGTTAATCGTGTATGTGAGGGCAAGGACAAAGGTTTGATTGTTGATTACATCGGTATTAAAAAGAATATGAATATGGCTCTCAAAAAATACACCAACTTTGAAAGTGAAGAATTTGAGGGCGTGGAACAATCTATTACTATAGTTAAAGACCAGTTAGAAGTTCTTGGTCAGATGTTCCATAACTTTAACAGTGCCGATTTCTTCAACGGTTCTCCTACGGAGCAACTTGCTTGCTTAAATCGTGCTGTTGAGTATGTTCAGCTTTCAGAAGAATTAGAAAGAAGATTTATGGCTGCTGTAAAGAGAATGAAGCAGGCATTTAATCTTTGCAGTTCGAGCGAGAAGTTTTCCGATATAGATAAAGATTATATTCATTTTTACTGTGCTGTACGCTCCATACTTTTCAAACTAACAAAGGGAGACGCTCCTGATATTGAACAGATGAACGCTCGTGTTCGTCAAATGCTTGAGGGGGCTATTCAGTCTGACGGTATAGAGGAACTGTTTGAAACCGGAAAGCACATCTCTGTCGATATTTTTAGCGATGAATATATGGACAAGATAAATGCCATTCAGTTGCCGAACACAAAAATCAAAATCTTACAAAGGCTTCTCTCGCAAGCAATTGATGAATTTAAGAAAGTCAACAAGATTATGGGTGTTGAGTTTGCTGACAGATTGAAAAGGGTTGTGGATGAATATAACAACCGTCGACGTGATGAAGCGTATGCAAACGAGGTTCTTGATGATGTTGCTGAACAGCTTGCACAGCTCCTTGCTGAACTCAAAGTAGAGAAAAACTCATTTAAGAAAATGGGTATCGACTACGAGGAGAAAGCTTTCTATGATATTTTGAAAGCGGTATCCAAGAAATATGAGTTTGAGTACCCTGACGATAAGATGATTGAGCTTTCAAAAAGAATTAAAACTATCGTCGATGACAAATCACGCTATACTGATTGGTCTACCCGTGAAGATATAAAAGCAAATTTGCAAGTTGACCTTATTCTATTGCTTGATGAGTTTGATTATCCTCCGGTAACGATTGATGATGTTTACAAGGAAGTTCTTGAGCAGGCTGAGAATTTCAAAAAATATGCAAAGTAATTCATAGATTTAGGAGATAAGAAAATGGAATTAGGTTGGATTGACTTTTCAAAATCAGAACGAAGCAAAGTGTTGAGCGTTTTAGACCTGCTTTCTGAGAGCGGGACTTTAGATGAGCTGGGCATTGCCGCTGTTAGAGATGGTTTTTCCAACCTTTTCTTTCCGGGGACTTCTACCATCCAAACAAGAGCAAAATATTTCTTTGCTGTTCCGTATGCCTTGAAACAACTGGAGAAAAGCAATGAAATCAATCCGAACAAGGTCTTAAAGACATTGGATACGATTGAAAGAACTTGTGGCGAGATTTTATTTAGTCAGAACAGAAATGAAAGTGGACTTATTGGTAAAAACTCGCTTCAAAATGGGAATTGGGTAAAACGAACACCAGCAAGTATTTATTGGGCTGGACTCAGACGATATGGGATATTTACCGGAGGAAGTCTTTCTCTCTCCGAATATGTGCGTGTTTCGTGTGCATTAAAATCTCAGAAAGCCACATTGAAAAAACTTGGTAATAGAAATGATAATGCAGAAGAAAATGAGTGTGATGATAAAAATGCTGGTGATTTGTTCGGTATGCAATTTTGGAAAATGCCCCTTTATAGAGATAATTGGATTGAAGATTTCTCAATGAAGTTAAGTAGTGAAGAAGCTGCATTTTTGAAAGAGCAAATTATCACATCTTGCAAAGGCTCAATGCTTGCGTATGTACTTGAAAATGATATTGCAGAGTTCCTTGATTGCACCTCTTTTCAAGATGTTAGCAGCATTATTGATATGTTCCCTGAAGATATTAAGGAAACATATTGGCTTGCGTATGCGTTTTCGGATTTTATATATACTATTCGTACAGTTTATAACATTGTCATATCGGATGGTAAAAATGATGAAGCCAACAGAGAATTGGAAAGATTGCAACCAATCTTTTCTGAGTTGGCAGATATTGATATAGATTACATTTTAGAAAAATTAGAAGTGTTCAACAATCCGCTGCTCCGAAAATTTTTGAAACAATGTCAGGAATATATGATTGCCGGAAATGTGGAAGCCTTGAAAAAATGTATTACTTCACGAGAAGTACAGTTAAAAGGTACTAACAGAGCAAAAACTAAACATCCAGGCGAATTTAATCCTAATGAATGGCTGGGAGGAAAAGAACTGGATTATCGTTTTTACAATGCAAGAACAATAGTCAGAGATATTATGGAAAGTGAGGACAAGACCGATGCTTAATCCAAATAATGACCGATTAGATTATGGTCAGGTTCTTGCACCACCTGACGGTTATACACTTGATTTTGCAATAGGTACAACCTATTCATTAGATTTAGATGCACTTGTAGGTGCTTGTATTGCTCTTGGTCTTTCGGAAGAAACCGATAGTGATTTGATGAAGAATCCTATTTGTTTGTTGGAAGCATTGCGGGCAACCGGAGATAAAGTTGCCCTTTTTTGTGAAGGTGGGCAGATATATACTCCTAATAACATAACTTCGCTTTATATTCTGCTTGAAAAAATGGTATTTCAGGTAAGTACAGCAAAGCGAAAAGGAATTGCTAAGTATCCGTCATTCCACCCAAAATTTTGGCTTATTAGATATGTTGATGAGAATGGAACACCACTATACCGAGTTGTTGTTTTAAGTAGAAACCTGACTTTTGATAGAAGTTGGGATGTGACCTTCACTATGGAAGGTAAAGTAAATGGTCGTAAAACACTTAAAACAGCTCCGGTAAGCGACTTCCTCTCCTACCTCACAAACGCTCTGCCTTCTGATGAAAATGCAAAGGCAAAGTCAAAAAAAATCAGAACGATTATTCGAGAGTTGCCTTATGTTCATTTTGAACTGAACTCTAAGGAATTTGATGATTTCGAGTTCTTGCCAACTGGAATAAAAAATGGCAACGGTGGTTTTCATACAACC
>ENA-ORSX01002100-ORSX01002100.1-human-gut-metagenome-genome-assembly--contig:-NODE-2100-length-11975-cov-5.559480_pt1 | contig 11975 bp, 11 predicted proteins | sample MGYA00241904_ERZ509172 | MGnify/ENA primary metagenome ERZ509172 (study PRJEB26280, sample SAMEA2338795) | human gut metagenome | biome: human gut; feature: human-associated habitat; material: faeces...
TATGCGTTTGGGCCGCCCGGTGTTCCTGTAGGGGCGGCCTTTATGGCCGCCCGTTCTGTCCGATCCCCAGGGTGCCGGAGCGGGAATGCCCACGGCAGAGGGCGGATATGGGCATCCACCCCTACGGACGTGCGCGCGGCAGGGCGGGCGACCACAAGGGTCGCCCCTACGCGTTGGGGCCGCCCGGCGTTCCTGTAGGGGGCGATGCCCTCATCGCCCCGCCCCATCGTCTTGCCGCAGGGGCCAGGGCTCGTCCGTAAGGCCCAGGAGATAGTCGGCGCTGATGTTGTAGTGCTCACACAAAAGGGCAAGCTTGGCAAAGGTAGATGCCTTGCGGCCATTTTCCATTTCACCAATTTGATTTTGTTTGATACCGAGAAAATCGGCCAAGTCTTTTTGAGTTTCTCCCCTATCTTTTCTTAGGCACTTTAGCCGTGTGCCAAACAAATCATTGGAATACACCGAATCCCCCCTTGACATTTCCCACTAATAGCGTGTATGCTAAATACACACTATTAGTGGGGTGTTGATAAAATGAATGACTTCCTACAGCAGCTCTTAGAACATGAGCTGGGTAACAGGCACTTGGATTTCCGTCAGGCCCCCGGCTATCAAGAGCGGCTGGAGCGCATCAGCGCCTGCCACGACCAGATCCGCGCCTCCCTCGGGCTGGATTTTCTCGACCGTCTCAACGATCTGGAGGGCGAAATGTCCGATTATGAGCGGCTGGCCTGCTTCCGGCACGGCTTCCGTCTGGCCGGGCGTCTCCTCATGGAACTTCTGCCTTGAGCTGCGGGCGGATGTGGGCATCTGCCCCTACGGGCGTGCGCGGCGGGGCGGACGTCCACAAGAGGCGCCCCCATGCGTTTGGGCCGCCCAGCGTTCCTGTAGGGGCGGCCTTTATGGCCGCCCGTTCTGTCCGATCCCCAGGGTGTCGGTGCGGGAACCCCGCGGTAGCGGGCGGATGTGGGCATCCGCCCCTACGGACGTGCGCCCGGCAGGGCGGGCGACCACAAGGGTCGCCCCTACGTGTTGGGGCCGCCCGGTGCTCCTGTAGGGGCGGCCTTTGTGGCCGCCCTACCGCCAGTCCAGCCCGTCCAGAAGCTCCAAGGCCCGCTTGGACAGCTCGGCATTTTTATTCCGCTTGCCTTTGACGCGGTAGCCCAGGGGCGGGATGATGCCGAAGTTGACGTTCATGGGCTGGAAGTCGGTGACGCTCTCGTTGCTGACATAGCGCGCCAGGGCGCCGACGGCGGTCTCCTGGGGGAAGTCCACGGGGGGCCTCCCCTCCAGCCGCCGGGCCAGCTCCACGGCGACCAGGAAGCCGGAGGCGGTGGACTCCACGTACCCCTCCACGCCGGTGATCTGCCCGGCGAAGCAGACGCGGGGCTCCTTCTTCACCCGGTAATAGCGGTCCAACAGCCGGGGGGAGTCCAGATAGGTGTTGCGGTGCATGACGCCGTAGCGCACGAACTCGGCGTTCCTGAGGGCGGGGATCATGGAGAACACCCGCCTCTGCTCCGGCCATTTCAGGTGGGTCTGGAAGCCCACCAGGTTGTAGATGGTGCCGTCGGCGTTGTCCCGGCGGAGCTGCACCACGGCGAAGGGCTCCTTTCCGGTCTTGGGATCGTTCAGGCCACGGGGCTTGAGGGGGCCGTAGCACAGGGTCTGCTTCCCCCGGCGGGCCATGACCTCCACGGGCATACAGCCCTCGAACACATGCTTGTCCTCAAAGCCGTGAACCTCCGCCTCCTGGGCGGCGCACAGCTCGGCCCAGAAGGCGTCGTACTCCTCCTCCGTCATGGGGCAGTTGATGTAGTCCGGGGTCCCCCTGTCGTAGCGGGAGGCGAAGAAGGCGTTCTCCATGTCCACGCTCTCGAAGGTGACCAGGGGGGCCGCCGCGTCGTAGAAATTGAGGGTGCGGCTCTCGGGGAAGAAGGCCCGGATGGCCTCCGCCAGCGGGTCGGAGGTCAGGGGGCCGGAGGCCACGATCACGTTCCCCGACTCCGGGATTTGGGTGACCTCCCCCTCCTCCACGGTGATGAGGGGGTGGGAGCGGAGCTTCTCCGTCACCGCACGGGCGAACCCGTGGCGGTCCACCGCCAGGGCGCCCCCCGCCTCCACCCGGTGGGCGTCGGCGCAGGACAGGATCAGGGAGTCCATGCGGCGCAGCTCCTCCTTGAGCAGGCCCACCGCGTTCTCCAGCTGATCCGAGCGCAGGGAGTTGGAGCACACCAGCTCCCCAAACCACTCGGTATGGTGGGCGGGGGTCATTTTGGAGGGCTTCATCTCCCGCAGGGTGACGGGGACGCCCCGCTGGGCAAGCTGCCACGCGGCCTCCGAGCCCGCCAGGCCTGCGCCGATTACAATAACTGGTTCCATGGGTTCCTCCTTGTGTGGGACTCAGCGGATGAAGTGGGTGCGCAGAGGCTCCTCCCGCTCCGGCAGGCCGTATTTCTCCCGGCCCAAGGCGATGCTCTTGACCAGGAAGGCCATGTTCCGGGCCAGGGTGCGCATGGTCTGGAGGCCCTCGGCGTCCTGGGCGGCCTCGCCGGGCAGGCGGCCGTGGATGCTGTTCCAGTACTGGCTGGAGGCCACCGGCATGCCGCTGATGGTAAAGAATTTGTTCAGCTCGTCAAAGGTGGAGGACAGGCCGCCCCGCCGGGCCGCCGCCACGGCGGCCCCCACCTTCATGGTCTTGTCAAAGGGGGTGGAGTAAAACAGCCGGGTCAGCAGGGCCACCAGGGTGGCGTTGGCCGAGGCGTAGTACACCGGGCTGCCCACCACCAGCCCGTCGCAGGCCTCCAGCTTGGGGGCCAGCTCGTTCACCAGATCGTCGAACACGCACCGGCCCAGCTCGGCGCACTTGCCGCAGGCGATACACCCCCGGATAACCCGGTTTCCCACCTGCACCCGCTCGGTCTCCAGGCCCTCGGCGGCAAACACGGCCTCCATCTCGTCCAGGGCGGCGGCGGTGTTGCCCTTGGGCCGGGGACTTCCGTTGAGCAGCAGAATCTTCATGCCAACACGCTCCTTTTCCGGTTACACGCCCATACACCCCCCCACCAGGGCGATGACCGCCAGATGGGCGGGATAGAAGGCGTAAAAGAACCACTTGGGAATCCGGAGGCCGGAGTGGGTGCGGCAGAGGATCAGCGGCAGGGCCAGCAGGGCGAAGATCGTCCAGTTGACGGCGTGGCCGCCCACCACCAGGGCCAGGGGATCCTCCAGGGAGCCGCCCCACAGGGCGGGAAGCCAGAACAGGATGTACAGCCCCGCCAGCAGGGCGGGTTTGTTCCGGCAGAAGTAAAAGATCAGCATCAGAATGACGCCGTTGTAGTTGTAGTCAAAGCTTCCGAAGGCCAGCACCAGAACCCCCAGCACAAAGAGCCACCAGCGCCGGGTGGTCAGCCCCCACATGGCCAGCAGGCTGAGGAAGAGGGTGAAGAAGATGTTCCAGTTGGTCAGGTTGCCCAGGATGTCGTCGGCGTTGAAGGCGAGAATCCAGAAGGGCTGGGACACCACGGCGAAAATCGCCAGCCGCCCCAGGTAGCGCCTGATGTCGTGGGTGTAGAGCAGGCCCACCGTCATACAGTAGCAGAACAGGGGGAAGGCCAGCCGGCCGATCCACCGGAATATGGGCGTCTCCGGGAAGAAGGCCCCGCCAATGTGATCCAGCAGCATGGCGGCAATGGCGACCAGCTTGAGCAGGTCGGTGTCCAGGTTGGTGCGCAGCTTTCTCTCTTGGGTTTCCATGATCTCATTCCTCCGGTATTTCAACTGAGTCTGCCGTCAGGGGGAATCCCTGACGGCTTCCACCGGTGGAAGCGGGCCTCAGGCCTCGCTTTTGGTCTTGGCCGCGGCTTTTTTCGCCGTCGGTTTCTTTGCCGCCGTCTTCTTGGGAGCGGCGGTTTTCTTGGCGGCCGCCGTCTTCGCGGCCGGCTTTTTGGCGGCGGTCTTTTTGGCCGCCGCCTTTTGGGCGGGCTTCTTCTCCTCCTCGGGAGGGGCGCCCTCTGCCGGGCTCTCCGCGGAGGCGGCCTTTTTCTTGTAGCCCCGCTGATCCTCGGGCAGGAAGTTGGGGCACTCCGGGTTGATGCAGAAGGGCTTCTTGAACCCCCGGCCCGACTTCTTGAACAGGGTGTGGCCGCACTCGGGGCAGGTCTCCTTCACCGGCACGTCCCAGGTCATGAAGTCGCACCGCTTGGCCTCGTCCTTGCTGGAGTTGTTCTCGCAGCCGTAGTAGGCGTATCCCCGCTTGGAGGTCTTTTTGAGGATCTTGCCGCCGCACTTGGGGCACTTGCCGGGCATCTCGATGACGATGGGCTGGGTGTGGTCGCACTCCGGCCAGCCGGGGCAGGCCAGGAAGCGGCCGAACCGGCCGGACTTGTACACCAGATTGCGCCCGCACTTGGGGCAGATCACGTCGGACACCTCGTCGGGTACCTTGATGCGCTCGCCGTCCAGATCCGCCTCGGCCTTCTGGAGCTCCTGCTCAAAGTCGCCGTAGAAGTCGCCCAGCAGGCTCTTCCAGTCCACCTTGCCGGTCTCCACCTCGTCCAGCCGCTCCTCCATAGTGGCGGTGAAGGCGGTATCCACAATGTCGGTGAATTTGTCCTTCATCAGGCCGGTGACCACCTCCCCCAGGGGGGTGGGGCGGAGGTTCTTGCCCTCCTTCACCACATACTCCCGGTCCAGGATGGTGGAGATGGTGGGGGCGTAGGTGGAGGGGCGGCCGATGCCCTTCTCCTCCAGGGCCTTGATCAGCGTGGCCTCGGTGTAGCGGCTGGGGGGCTGGGTGAAGTGCTGGTCGGGCTTGAGGGCCTCCAGCTTCAGGGCCTCCCCCTCCTTCAGATCGGGCAGGGGGGACTGGAACGCCTCCTCCTCCTCGTCCTTCCCCTCCACGTACACGGCGGTGTAGCCGGAGAACTTGAGGGCCGAGTGGGTGGCCCGGAAGGTGTATCCCGCGGAGGCCACCTCGATGGACACGCTGTCGTACACGGCGGGGGCCATCTGGCAGGCCAGGAAGCGGCTCCAGATGAGCTTGTAGAGCTTATACTGCTCGGCGGTGAGGGACTTCTTGATGTCCTCCGGGGTCAGGTTCACGTTGGAGGGCCGGATGGCCTCGTGGGCGTCCTGGGCGCCGGATTTGGTCTTGTAGACCCGGGCCTTGCCGGGGTAGTAGTCCGCGCCGTAGCGGGCGAGGATGAAGTCCTTCGCGGCGGCGGTGGCCTCGTCGGACAGGCGGAGGGAGTCGGTACGCATATAGGTGATGAGACCCACGGTGCCCTCCCCCTCGATGTCCACGCCCTCATAGAGCTGCTGGGCGATGGACATGGTCCGCCGGGGGGTCATGTTGAGCTTGCGGCTGGCCTCCTGCTGGAGGGTGGAGGTGATGAAGGGGGGCGCAGGGTTGCGCTGCTTGTCCTGGCGCTTGACGCCGGTGACGGCGAAGGGGGCGTTCTTCACCGCCTCCATGACGGCGTTGACCTCCGCCTCGCTGTTCAGCTCCACCTTCTTCTCCCGGCCGTAGAAGCTGGCCTTGAACTGCCCCAGGTTGGGGGCGATGCGGGAGAGATCGGCGTCCAGAGACCAGTACTCCTGGGGGACGAAGGCCTTGATGTCGGCCTCCCGCTCGCACACCAGCCGGGTGGCCACCGACTGCACCCGCCCGGCGGACAGGCCCCGGCGGATCTTCTTCCACAGCAGGGGGGAGATCTGATAGCCCACGATGCGGTCCAGCACCCGGCGCGCCTGCTGGGCGTTCACCAGATCCATATCGATGGCCCGGGGGTGGGCGATGGAGTCGTTGACCACCTTCTTGGTGATCTCGTTGAAGGTCACCCGGTAGGTCTTGTCGTCCGGGATGCCCAGCATCTCCTTCAGGTGCCAGGAGATGGCCTCGCCCTCCCGGTCGGGGTCGGTGGCGAGGAACACTTTCTCGCTCTTCTTGGCGGATTTTTTCAGCTCGTCAATGACCTCTTCCTTGCCCTTGATGGGCTGGTAGTTCAGTTCAAAGCCGTGCTCCACGTCCACGCCCAGCTTGCTCTTGGGCAGGTCGCGCACATGGCCCATGGAGGCCTTCACCTCATAGCCCGGGCCCAGATATTTGCCGATGGTCTTGGCCTTCGCCGGAGACTCGACGATCACCAAATTCGATTTTGCCACAGCATAGTACTCCTTACATACTTAGTCGTCAAAGCGGACGGCAGCGGTAAACCGCTTGCCGGGAAGCTCATTCAGATAGCCCTGAGCCTGCAGCAGGGTCAGGGCAGTGTTCACCCGCCGGGCGGGAATCTCGGTGCGGCCCACGATCTCGTCGGGCACCAGGGCGCGGCCGCTCAGCAGGGCGAAGATGGCCCGCTGTTCGTCCCCCATGGCCTCCAGCTCACTCCGGGGGCGCAGAGGGAGGGGATTCCTCTCCGCCGGACGGGGCACCGGCTCCGGCGCCGGCTCCAGCCGCGCCTCCGCCCCCTCCCGGGACAGCGGAGGTGCCTGCCGCACCTTATGGGGAAAGCGTGTCACATATTCCACCAGAATATCCTGGGCCGAGCGGATCAGCTTGGCCTCGCCCCGGGCGATCAGGCCGTTGGTGCCCGCGCTCATGGGCGCGTCCGCCGGACCGGGGACGGCGAACACCTCCCGGTTCTGGTCCAGGGCCAGCCGGGCGGTGATCAGCGTGCCGCTGTGCTCGGCGGCCTCCACCGCCGCCACGCCCGCGGACAGGCCGCTGAGGATGCGGTTGCGGATGGGGAAGCGCCACCCCTCCGGCGGGGTGCCGGGCGGGTTCTCCGACAGGATGGCCCCGGCGGCGGCCACGTCCTCGTAGAGGGCCTGGTTGCGCCGGGGGTAGACCACGTCCACCCCGCCGGCCAGCACCGACACCGCCGGGCCGCCGCCCTGGAGGGCCCCCTTGAGGGCGGCCGCGTCGATGCCCTGGGCCAGGCCGGAGAGCACCAGCACCCCCGACCGGGCCAGCTCCAGGCCCAGCCGCCCCGCCATGGCCACGCCGTAGGGGGTACACTCCCGGGCGCCCACGATGGCGACGGCCAGCTCCTCATCAAAGCGGAAGAGCCGCCCCTTCACATAGAGCACCAGGGGAAAGTCGTGGAGCTGGAGCAGCCGCTCCGGGTAGGCCGCGTCCTGATAGGTCAGCAGGGTGACGCCCAGCCGGTCGCAGTCGCCCAGGATGCGCTCCGCCCGCTCCAGGGATTTGTCCGCCAGGGAGCGGCGGAGCTTTTCACTCAATGAAAGCAGTTCGTACTCCCCGGGGTCGGCAAAATAGGCCGACTCTGCGGTACCGAACCGGCGCACCAGCGCCGCGGCCGTCTCGGGCCGGAGGCCCTCCCGGGTGGTGAGCCACAGCAGATAGGTTAACGCAGCCACGGGATTGCCTCCTTCCGGTTGTTGTCTTGTTCTGTGCCGCGCCAGCGCGCGGTCCCACCGGAGTGGGGCCGTCCGCTGGGGCGGCCTGGCTCAGCGCCAGCCCTCCCAGAGCACCACAGACGCCGCCACGGCGGCGTTGAGGGACTCGCAGCGGTCCCGCATGGGGATTTTCAAAGTCGCCCGGCAGGCGTCCAGCACCGGCTGGGACACCCCCCGCCCCTCGCTGCCGATGACCACGGCGGCGCTGCCCAGGGGAACGGAGCGGATGTCCTCCGTGTCGTCCCGCAGGGCGGCGGCGTACAGGGGGACGGCCGACCGGGCCAGCAGGCCGGTCAGATCCTCCAGCGTCCCCTCCCACACCGGCAGGCGGAAGCAGGCCCCCATGGTGGCGCGCACCGTCTTGGGGGCAAAGGGCTCGGCGCAGCCGGGCAGCAGGAACAGCCCCGCCGCCCCGAAGGCGTCGGCGGTGCGCCAGACGGTGCCCACGTTGCCGGGGTCCTGCACCCCGTCCAGCACCAGCAGGCGGCCCTCCGGCAGCGTCTCCGGCGGAGCGGTGTCCGGCGTCCGGCACACGGCCAGCATGCCCTGGGGTGTCTCCACGGTGGACACCGCCCGCAGCAGCGCCTCCGGCACCTCCACCACCCGCACCCCGGCGGGCAGCTCCGCCGGGGGGGCGGTTCCCTCCGCCACCGCCAGCAGCTCCGGCGGCGGCCCCCAGCGCAGGGCCTCCCCCACCAGCTTGGTCCCTTCGCAGAGGAATACCCCCTGGGCCCGGCGGGTCTTTTTCTCCGCCCCCAGCCTGCGCAGGCGGGTGATCAGCGGATTTTGCCGGCTGGTGATGCGCTCCATGGCGGTCCTCCTTACAAGTCCTGGAGATGGTTGATGTCCTCCGTGCGGCCCAGGGCCACCACCGCATCGCCCGGCTCAATAACATAGCTGGCGCCGGGGGCCACGTTCAGCGCCCCGTCCTTGCCCCTGCGCACGGCGATGATGTTGACCTTGTAACGGGCCCGCACATCCAGATTTTGAATCGTTTCGTAGTGCCACTCCTTGGGCACGGCGGTCTCCACGATGCCGAAATCCTCGCTCAGCTCAATGAAGTTGAGCACGTTGGAGCTGGAGAGCCCCTGGGCCAGCTTGACCCCCATCTCGTGCTCGGGGAACACCACCCGGTCCGCCCCGATCTTCTCCAGCACCTTGCGGTGGACGTGGCTCTGTGCCTTGCAGATGACCCGCTTGACCCCAATCTCCTTCAGATTAAGCGTGATAAGGGCGGAGTTTCCGATATCGTCTCCCACCGCCACCACGGCGCAGTCGTAGTTGCGCACGCCCAGGGCCCGCAGAACCGAGGGGTCCCTGGCGTCGCCGGTGACGGCGTGGGTGACCTTTTCGGCCACCCTCTGCACGTGGTCCTCCCGCTCGTCCACAGCCAGCACCTCATGGCCCAGGGAGCTGAGCTCTGTGGCCACGGCGCTGCCAAACCGGCCCAGGCCGATAACAACAAAGGTTTTCATAACGTGGAAAACACTTCCTTTTCTCCTGATGCGGCGCGTCAGCCGATCATGACGTTCATCTCAGGGTATTTGATCTTGGCCGGATGCCTGTTTCCGGTGATAAAGGCGATGGAGAAGGACAGGATGCCCACACGGCCCATATACATCAGCAGGATCAGCAGCCCCTGGGAGAAGGGGGTGAGGGTGGGGGTGATCCCGGTGGTCAGGCCCACCGTGCCCATGGCGGAGGCCACCTCAAAGGCGCTGTCCAGGTAGGGCAGATCCTCCACCGTGGACACCACCATGGAGCTGAACACAAAGACAAACAGCACCACCAGCGCCAGAGTCATGGCATTGAGCACCCGGCGGTAGTGGATCGCCCGGCCGCGGAAGGTGACCTGCTCCCGGCCCATGAGGCCGGAGCGCAGGGCCAGCAGCAGCACGCCCACCGTGGCGGTCTTGATGCCGCCGGCGGTGGAACCGGAGGAGCCGCCGATGAGCATCAGTACGCAGGACATGGCCTTGCTGGTGTCGCTGAGGCCGCCCTGGCCGATGGAGTCGAAGCCGGCGGTGCGCAGGGTGACGGACTGGAACAGGGCGTTGAGTCCCTTCTGCCAGAGGGGCATGTCCCCCAGGGTGGCGGGATTGTCAAACTCCTCCATCAGGAAGAACAGGGCGCCCCCCACGATCAGCACAGCGGTGATGAGGAGCACCATCTTGCTGTAGACCGACAGCCTGCTCCAGCACCGCTTGTCCACAATGTCCTCCCACACGAAGAAGCCCAGGCCGCCCACTACGATGAGGGCGGCGGTGGTGCCCAGCATCAGGGGGTTGTCGTTGTAGCCGGCCAGGCTGCTAAAGGCACCGAAGCGCCCTCCCAGCAGATCAAAGCCCGCGTTACAGAAGGAGGAGACCGCGTGGAACACGGCGTGCCAAGTGCCCTTGAGGAAGCCGAACTCCGGGATGAGGCACACCGACATGAGCACCGCCCCCGCCGTCTCCATGGCGAAGGTGCCGATGAGGGCGTGGCGCACCACCCGCACCACCCCGTCCATGTCGTTGAGGTTGAGGGTGGACACCATGATAAGCCGCTCCGACAGGCCAATACGCCGGTGGAGGGCGAAGGAGACGAGGGTGATGACCGTCATGAAGCCCAAGCCGCCCAACTGGATCATGGTCAGGATGACCGCCTGACCGAACAGAGTCCACTGGGTCCACGTGTCCACCAGGATCAGGCCGGTGACGCAGGTGGAGGAGGTGGCGGTGAACAGTCCGGTGAAGAACCCGGCGCTCTGTCCGTCCCGGGAGGCGATGGGCAGGGTCAGCAGCAACGCCCCGATCAGAATAATCGCCGCGAAGGAGCCCGCCACGATCCGGGTGGCGTTGAGGCTCCGGCTGCGGATAAAGCTGTCCCGCAGCCAGAGCGCGCATTTCTTGATCAAAGCCTTGGCCTCCTTAAGGGTGGGATGGAAACGATTTTGACGCAGAAAAGCATGCCGAAGGAAGGATTCCCTTCGGCATGCTCATTCAGTCCGGCGAATTCCAGCCGGGGATGGGAGCAGCGGGGGTATGAAACGCCCGGTCAGCACGCAGATATTCACTTCCCAGGCGCTTCTCCATGGCTCTCCTCATACCCCCTTGCACTTGCTCCCGCTTCCCAGGACAGACCGGCTCAATACAGCTTGGCGCCCGCCGGAATGTGGTCGTCCACCATCAGGCAGTGGAGCTTCTCCACGCCCTCCTCGTGGTGTACCGCGGAGATGATCATGCCGCAGGAGTCAATGCCCATCATCTTGCGGGGCGGCAGGTTGGTAATGGCGATGAGGGTCTTGCCCACCAGCTCCTCCGGCTCATAGGTGTCGTGGATGCCGCTCAGGATCACACGGTCCTCGCCGGTGCCGTCATCCAGAACGAACTTCAGCAGCTTCTTGCTCTTGGGCACGGCGGTGCACTCCTTGACCTTCACGGCCCGGAAGTCGGACTTGGCAAAGGTCTCGAAGTCCACGAACTCCTGGAACAGGGGCTCAATCTCCACCTTGGAGAAGTCCACCGGGCCCTGCTCGGCGGCGGGGACAGCGCAGTTGGTTCCAGCCGCGGCGCGCTTGGCGGACTCAGGCTTGTCCAGGGGCTTCATGGTGGGGATTTGAGTTCTGACCGTTTCATCTTGTTTCAACATAGCCTGTTGTGCCATAAAACCGCCACCTTCATGACATTCTTCATACAGCTTTGATTCCATTTCATGCCTTCCTGCGCCGTTTGGTTTTGAGCAAAAGTTGTGGGAAAGTTGTAAAAAGTTGTAGTGGCTCAGAATTGGCTCGAAGATGGCTTAAAATTGGCACAATGAATGGCTACATTGCTTTGAAAGGCAACAGCCCCAGGAAGAGTAAAGCCTGCATGGATACTGCCAGCATCAGCAAGCAGATTCATACAGAAACAAGTATAGCATAAGCCCCAGAGATGTTCAAGTCAACGATTTTTTCGCAGTGCAATCCAATTTCATACCTTATATATAAAAAGAAGATCATCCAGTCAGAGGATCAGCTACAAATTAAACAGGCGGGCAGGGCGCTGCACCATTGGTCCGTCCACCGTCCCGCCTCCCCGGCAAATGGCCCCGCTCCTCGAAACAACGGGAGGCATCTGCCTCCCCGGCAACGCTGAAACCCCCGATTTCTATTGACCCCGGTGCTCTTGTGTGCTATACTTCGGTTAGCGTAAGCAAACTCCGTTCTGCGCCGCCCGGGCTGTGGTCGTGCAGGGGCTTTCGCGGCAGGCGGCAGACTTCCGCAGGGGCAGCGGCCCCTATCTTTTTTGATTTTAAGTTAGCTTAAGCTAACCAAAAAGGAGGTTTCTCAATGAAGGAAAAAAAGAAGAGCAGTGTGGCAATCCTGCTGGACTATGCAGGCAGCCACAAGGGGCTGACCTTCCTGGGCCTGGCTCTGTCGGCGGTGTCTATGCTGCTGAGCATGGTGCCCTACCTCTGTATCTGGCTGGTGGCCCGGGACCTGATCGCCGTGGCACCGGACTGGACCCAGGCACAGGGCATCACCCGGTACGGCTGGCTGGCCTTTGCGTTTGCGGTGGGGGGCATTTTGCTGT
>ENA-ORSX01002103-ORSX01002103.1-human-gut-metagenome-genome-assembly--contig:-NODE-2103-length-11960-cov-2.809324_pt1 | contig 11960 bp, 8 predicted proteins | sample MGYA00241904_ERZ509172 | MGnify/ENA primary metagenome ERZ509172 (study PRJEB26280, sample SAMEA2338795) | human gut metagenome | biome: human gut; feature: human-associated habitat; material: faeces...
CTGCCCGCTGGCTTCTTTTTTTCCCATGCCGGGGCAAGATCAGCTTTTTCTTCCACAAACTGTTGTTTTTCTATAACTGGCGGATCATCTTCTATCGTAGTTTCTGGCTCCTGCATTTCTCTCTCAGAAGAAGTATCGGCATTTTCCACGTTTTTGTTTTCGGGTGGTAATTCCGGCAAGGACTGTTTGCGCTGCAAATGGTCATTGGCCGGATTTTCTCTGAGCTTACGATCAAACTCCTCACGAGACATTTCCTTTGTAAATAGCGGATACAACAGATCATGCAAAACTACTATATCATCTGTAAGTGATTGGATCTCATATTCATCCACACCGATATATACGACTGTCCCCAATGCTACATCATACGGCAGATCCATGGCTGCTAAACTACTAACTTCTAAAATCAGTTCTTGTAGTTCTACATACAAGTTATCATCCGGCTCCATTTCCTCTGCAATTCTATTCAGAGATAACATCATCTGTTTTACATTCTCAGGGTTTTGAAGCTGCTCTGATAACTGTGCTATCATATCTTCCTGCGTCTGGTCGATTTCCATGTTGTCCTGATAATCGTACAAATCATATTCATAGTAAAAATCATTGAGCCTTGCCGCAAGACTGTCTTCCCGGCTTAACTCCGGCTGTGGTTCTGACTGAGCAGGTATTATCTTTTCAACAGATATCGGTGTAAACAAACTATACTCACCATTACTGTAATCTCTGAGATCTTTATACGCTTTCTGCATAGACTGATAATTACGGGCAAAATCGGCTGTATTATTCAGGACATCTTCCATAGAGTGAAGAATTTTATTGACCAGTTCTGTATCATCAAGCTGTGGACGTATGACATTGACAGCCGTATTGTAATCGTTTCCCCTCTGGTATGGACGCCACACTTCTTCCGGCTGATCATAATAGAAATGATAAATCTCTGCTGTAAGCACACCTTTCTCATATTCCGGCAAATACTCCACTTCTTTCTTTGACAGATAACGTTTGACAGTAATCAGTTCATCAATCCGTTTTACCACCTGCTCCCATTTCAGTAGAATATACGGTGCATTCTCGTTAAATCCCTGATGCGGTTTCAACCCTTTTCCATCATGCATTTCCCCGATTCCTAATCCGCTTAAAATAGAAGAACGTCCGCCCATTCCATACTCTTTTTTTAGGAATTGTTCCTTTTCTTTCTCGGTATGTCCCTGCAAAAAGTAAGAATAAATGCGAAACTTCCCATGATGTATACCACTTCCACCTGTCAACGCATAATCCACTATTTCCTGCGAAAAAGAAAAAGCAGAGGACTTTTCCCCTGCTAAATCATCCAGAAATGCCATCTGCCCCTCCACTGTAGGAAGTGGTTTTGCCTTATCTCTTAATTGTCCCAAAAGACGCATTGCTTCAAAATAATCTGCAAGTACACCCCAGTTATAATAAGACTGTTTGGTACGGGACAAATAACTTCCTTCCCACATATGAAGCACATTCTGGTAAGTTTTATAACCTACACGCCTTCCATCTTCCAGCGTAATCTCCGTATGTTCGTTATTAAAAATGCTTTTAATATATTCTTCTCGTTCCTCTTTCTTGTCATGGGTTTCATAAAATGCTCGAATTTCCTCTTTTGTCGCTTTTAGGTGCGGCGTAGAAAGGAGCAGTGATTTAATATCTTCCTCCTTTCCCCAGAAGGGAAGATTTTTATCTTCTCTGCTCCTGTCGTACCATGCTAACTGTATATCAGTTCTTTCATCACTGTCTCTTCCGCTGAGTTCCGGATATTGTTCATCATTCCAATCCACATCATCTGATCTTTTGCTTTCAGTTCCTCCGTCACGTTCTGAGTTTTCGCCATCTGTGCTGTAAGCTGTTCCATCAGATTTCCTGCCTCCTCCTGCACTTCCATCAAATGCTGGTTCAGTTTCCCCTGCGTCAACAGACTGATGAATATTCCGTACCGCTGTTCTTTCAGATAATTCCGTCGGAGTGAAGCGTACTTCCCAAGGTGTACTTCCGGTTCGTCTGGTACGGTTATATTCGGTAACTGGTAATCTCCCTGCCTGCTGTATGTGATCTTTTTCATATTCAAGGCTCCTTTCCGTCTCGTTTTCTGCTCTTGCACCCTCATTATAATGTGATGCTTCATGCCCTTCAAATGTGCGTTTTTTCTTCTTTTCTTCTAATTTCAGTTTTCGGATAGTATCTGCGATCTGAGTTAGTGTCATCTCTGACACATCACTGACGGCAGTACCAAGCAGATTCACAAGCTGAGGAGTGTTGAAATCCATAACATTCCTAAAGTCATCCATTTCAAGATATTCTTCCGGCTGTAAACCACACCGTATCATCACCATATAAGCGATACTGTCTGCCAACAGATTTTTCACTTCAACTTCCACATTATAATCATCTAAATCTTCCAGAAAACTATTCTCCCTTCCTGATAAAATATCCTTCATATAATCAGAAAGGTTATCCTCGGCTACATTTTTTGCCGCTTCCAATATGGTTTGTGAAAAATCAATATTTTCCTCTGCAACTCCAAACGCATTTGCTATGGTTTCCTGCACTTCCTGTCTGTATGTTTTCCCGACTTCCCACAATGGCACAGGGCGTACCAGACGGTGATAACGTCCTTCCTTTGTATCTGAAATATCAAAATAATATTTCAAACGCATTGTACCTGCACCTTTATCAAAAACAGCAATTCCTTTCGCATTGTGTTTTACCCATCGCCCAAATTTCCGATTCCAGCTCTCCATCTCCAGCACAGCCGATGCGTCCGGGCGCTGCACATGAATCAGCAGTTGCTCATCAAAAGGCAGACGATAATTGCGGCAGGCAGAACGCAGAAACGCTGTCCAATGCTCCGGTTTTACAGTTACATCCTTTATCGCATCAGCATATAAATCTGTGATTAGATCAAGTTTCTTTGCCAATCCTCTTCCCCCTATCTTTCCTGTTCCTTTTCTTTCTTCTTAACAGGCGGATACTTTTCCTGAAATTCTTTGACTGTCCGGCAGTCCCCTCCCGCATAATTCCAATCTTTTTCCGGTTCAATATTCAAATATCCATCTGGTAATAATCGAATCGGCTCTCTTGTAATAATGCTGCCAAAATGATTGACCATGATACCTTTTGCAATCCGCACCGGATTCCCCCATCCTTTATCATCATGCCTTATTTCATAAAGATAAAGTCCTTTCGGTACAGTATTACGGTCAATACGCATATCATGAAACAATGCCGGCTTTCCAAGTACCTCTATTTCTGTAAATATTTCTTCCATCGCGTTATATCTTGCCATTTATCTGTCCTCACCTTTCTCTTGTGTTTCTCCACCCCTGAGAAATGTTATAACCTTATTTACTTTAATTGCTTTCTGCAAATTATTAATCATACTGATTTCTGTGACTGTAATGCCCTGCACAGATAAGATATCATCCATTGTCATAGCAGAAATATCTTTCTCCGTAGTGAAACCTGCTTCAAAAATCTTATTCAATACCTTTACCGCTTTCTGGTTAATAATCATCCTAAGAACCTCCTGTCATTCATACTTTTTCTATCAGCGTTCTTCCCTGCTGCTTGTCTTTTTCTGCTTTTGCTCTATATCCTTCAGATATTTTCCATAATCAACTGCATCATATAATAAATCCTCCGCTGATTTGTAATAGTCAGTATCTAAGTTTTCTTTCACTTTGTCATATACCCGATAATCGGAATGAAATACTGCCTTTGCCACTTCATTGACCATACGCAGGGAATTATTTCCCTGAAATAGATGTACCAGTTCATCTGCTACTTTTCCCTCTCCCCGCTGTAAATGAATTTCTATATTATCATGACCTTTCAGATACACTCTTTCCGGAGGAAGCTTAATTCCTATACTCCCTAACACATCCTGCAATTCCTGTGTCGGAAATTGAATCATAGCACTGTTATTTCCATGCTTCACAAATGCAATTAGCCTATATCCACTGTCAGGCGCAGTGTGAATCGTCTTCTGTTTCTGTTCACGATGTTCCAAATATAACGTCTCATCCATTACTCTTTGGCATAAATCTTTCGTTGCTTTTAACTCATTATCATAATAATGCCCCCAAAAATAGTCTGTTTTACCCTTACATTCCCATGTCACGAACATATCCGGATGTTTTACATTGACACCTAATACAAACTCTGTATGCCCTATGGATATCGCATTGATAATCTTGTAACCTTCGTTAATTCGTTCTTCCATCATCGTACCTCCCGGTTATGTTTTTCATTTAATCCCTCTTTCACTATTTCACGTTTCTGTATTTCTATAAACTTTTCTTTTGCCCATTCTGGCAGACACTCTGGTTTCACTTCCCACCCTAAGATGTCATACCGTTCCCATCTGCCTCGCTCCCCACTATAAAGATTGGTATGAAAGCAGGCACTTCCCATAGATTTTCCACTTGCCCCGTTTCCTCCACTTACATAGATAAGCTGATAATCTGCCGAACGATACTCTGGTCTTAAAACTTCTGCTTTTACTGCCACAATCTTTCCTACAATACTTTCACTACGATTATCTTTAAAACACATATCTGCCGTAATCACTTCCCTCGGCACTGTGACTTTTTCCTGTTTTTCCCTTGTCTTCACACATTGAGCTTTGACACGTTCCGCAAACAGCTCTGTCATCTCTACATAGTCATCACTGATCATACACTCTCTATAAGAACCTAGAATATCATTGCTGACATAAAATGCACAGAAATATGGCATTTTACTCTTTTCATCTACACCAAAAACGACTTCTTGATCTCCAATACGGATGCCCTGTGTAATCTCATAATTCTGTACCATCCTTTTTTCCAGTTCTTCATTCATATAGTCCCGCCTCCTTTCTGATATGTAAAAAGGGCGGCAAATTAAGCCGCCCCTCTGATACCATTCATCTTATTCTGCTACTTCTTGTTTTTCTTTCCTCTTCGTTTCAAAACACCAGCGGTAATAACTCCTGCCAAAGACAATGCTGCTATGGCTATCCAGATTTTTGCGTTACTATCATCTCCAGTCTTTGGTGTATCTTCCTTTGGATGCTCCGGCTTTGGAATGTCTTTCTCAACCATCTTTATCGTCTGCCCTTCATCTTCCAAATCTTCATGAGACACCAGTTCTTGCTCTACTTCTCCCTCTGCAAGATACAGTTTCTCGAACACAACCAGACTATGACCTTTCAGCGAACTTCCATCAAAAGTAAAGGTAACATCTACTTTTCCATTTGATTTTTCTGCGGTAAATACAATGTCAGAAGTCACGTTCTTTTCATTAACTATCAATTCTTTACCTGTAGCTTTGTCCATCAAAGTTCCTACTACATGATATTTTTGTCCCGCAACAAGATTTTTGTATTCCACAGTATCGACAATCACAACTTTACTCTCAACAGTTACTTCTTGATCTCCATCTGCTCCATCTTTTGCTGTTGTTTCGATTTCCGGAAAATAAATGGTCTGATCCTTGTCCTCAATATCTGTATGGCTTGCTACTTCTTTTTCCTGATAAGTTACTGTTTCAAAGGCTACGACAGTTTTTCCTTTCAGCGCACTGCCATCAAATGTAAATACCATTTCCACAGTTCCTTTGGATTTTTCTGGAACAAATACGGTTTCTGCTGTAACCTTCTGCTCATTGATCATAAGCTCCTTCTGTGTTTCTTTATCCATCAAAACACCTGTGACTTTGTATTCTTTTCCCGGTATCAGATTTTCATAAGAAACTGTATCCACAATCGTGACTTCTTTATCCGGACAGGATATATGCTGCTCCGTTTCAGAATCTTTTGCCGTTGTACCAATCTTCGGAAAATAAATGGTCTGGTCTTCATCCTGAATATCAGCATGAACTGCAAGTTTTAAATCCTCATGATAAAGTTCTTCAAATACAACCACTGTTTTTCCTGCTAAAGATAACCCATTAAAAGTAAAGGTAACCTCTGTTGTACCACTTGATTTTTTTGCTTTGAATGTCTTTTCTGATGTCACCGGATTTCCGTCAATCATAATAGGCTTTCCAGTTTCCTTGTCCATCAATGTTCCAACAATTTTATATTCCTGCCCTCTTTTCAAGCCTTCATATTCCACAGTATCAATCAGCGTTACTTTCTCATCTGCTTTTGAAAACTGTGTTTCTGTGTCTTGATCCAGTGCCTTTGTAAAAATCTCGATTCTGTCATCTGTCAGTGTTCCAAGCTGCACAGTAGTAGAATCTTTATAAATCGTCACTTCAAATTTCAATAAATTCATGCCTTCATTTGCACCACATCTCTGTTCCTCAATTACATAGGTATCATAGAGAAGTGCTCCTTTGCTGTTATCCGGCTCTGATGTTCCAAACCAGATACCATCTGAAGAAGAATGCCCTGCGTTTGTATTTGCTGTATGCTTCGTCCATTCTGCCGAAGTGCTTGCATATCCATTCTTGTCCGTTACAAGCACATGCTTTTCTCCAGTAGTCTTACTTGTTATGGAAAATGGAACATTTGCTAATCGGTTCAAATCTCCGTCTGAAACTTTGACAAACTCCAGATCGCCACGAATCACTTGATCCGGAACTTTTGCTGTCTGATAGCAGGATACCGATTCATCCTGTCCATCTCCTACAATCTGCTGTACAAATACAGTGTCATTCAATAAATATCCTTCCGGCGCCTTTGTTTCTTGTATGGTCACTGTTCCAAGAGGCACGCACAAAGTAACTCCGTCATTCTGATAATAAAATTCATCTCCGGATACAAAGTAATCTTTTGTAAAAGAAACCTTTCCTTCTGCGTCTGTACGGAACACCCATGTTCTTACAGGCACTTTTCCTGATAATGCCGGATCAGCAGCAGATCGTTCTGTATAATACTTCATGGTAAATTCAGCACCTTCCAGTGATGCTGCGCCTTGTGGACTATTCTTTTCAATTTCAGAATCCGCTTTCTGCAATAACATTTTTAAGGGATTATTCTGCGGAATCTCCTTTACTGAAATTGTAGACACTTTTTCTGATGTCACTGTCACATCATGCGCCTGAATATCAATTGCATATCCGGGACTTGACTGTAATTCCTTTATTACATAACTTCCTTCTTCCAGTTCTCCCGACTTTGCATATCCATTTTCATCTGTTGTAAGTACTGCTATCTGCGTATTTCCCTGAAAGACACCATATTTTGCACCCTTTAAAGAATAGTTGTTGTTTCCTTCCGTTAGTCCAGTATTCACACCTGCTTTTTTCAGTTCAATCCAGCCATACGGTTTTCTATACCAACTTCCTGCAATCGTCTGTGAGCCATTTCCCGGTACAACAAATGCTTTAAATGCACTTGGCGGATTTGGTAATCCTTGAATACGCTTCACCACTTCTTTTGCTTTATCTATATAACTTTGTGGCGCACCATAGAATGCCTTATTTTCATCCCCATTGTTATATAAATATGCAGCCACTAAATGACCAATAACATATGCGTTGTCTGAAGTCCAGCCACTCAGGCACTGATTCTTAATATTGGCGTCATATCCATATCCTCCCGGAACATAATACAATGCTTTTCTAACAGAAGATCCTGCACTTAACAGATTATAGCTATATGTCCCGGAAGGCGGTGTCTTACGCATAGGTTCTACACAATATGCTGTATTATTTCCATCAAAAGTCATTTTACGTGTCAAATATTCTCCATAATGAATACTCTCTCCTGCTGTAAAATTCAATGTTCCATCTGCCGCATAAACAGTTGCTGCCGATGATGCTATTGTCGTAAACATCGTCAAAATACTTAGAGTGAATGCAGCAGCTCTTTTACTAATTCTCTTCAACTTTTTAAACATCTTTCTTTTCCTTTCATCAAATAAAATAAGCCCTGCCTCCGGCAGAGCATGTGGTTTTGCTATATACTTTCTCTTTTCGTCTGGTAAGCTGTTGGTAAGCCTGAAGGGGTGGGGTGTGGGGAGGGGAAACAAAAAAACTCCTCTATTTCCCATACACCGAGACTCATCCCTTGGCGTATGAATTATCTTTCTCGACTCCGTTCCCGTTTTCGATACATTTCCAACGCCTTGATAATCGTATCTTCCACTTGTTTTACAGACGTCCCCGGTGGAAAAAATTTACTGATACGTTCTTTTGGCATATGGAACTGCTCTTTTTGATTGCCTTTTTCTTCTGTCATGATGGACAAAATCACATCATTGTTCAGCTTTCCTGCCTCTGACATCCTTCGCATCTTGATTGCCTGTGCATGGCTCGGTGTACAATCTTCCAACTGCATGATATCAAACAATACTTCCTGCTCTATTTTCGGCAGGTAAGACAGCTCTACCGCAGGGCGCATGGCAATTTTCGCCTCGTCTACCATATCCAAGATTGACGGAATAAGTTCTGTTAAACGGATATAACGGCGGATTTGGTCTTGACTTTCTCCTACTTGCTCACCTAATATTTGTCTTGATGTTTTTCCTTTTAAATCCTGTGCCATTGGCACAGAATTTCTACTCGGTCTGCCTGCTTGCCTTTTCATTGCTTCTAGCTTCATCTTATAAGCAAATGCTTTTTCTGATGGTAAAATCTGTTCTCTTTGCAGATTAGAATCAACCATAACAATCGTAGCTTCATCATCTGATAGGTTACGAACAATGCATGGCATTTCTGTTTTCTCTGCCAGCTCACTCGCCATTTTTCGCCTATGTCCGGCTATCATTTCATAACTGCCATCTGGTTTTTCTCTGACAAGAGCAGGTACTAACACACCATACTTTTTTATGCTTTCCACCATATCCAGCATTTTCTCATCCATTCTTACTTTAAACGGATGATTTGGAAAGTCGCTGATTTCTGTTATATGGATATCCATAATGCTTTCCCGATTAGCTTCATCTCGTTCTTCTTGTGTAGTAAACAGGTCATCTACTGCGGGAAGATTCATGTTGATGCCTTTGCTTTTCGCCATCTCGTATCACCTCCCTTGTAAATGCCTCATACGCTTTCGCCGCTGCACCGTTCTTGTCATAACTGTAAACACTCTGACCTGCCGCACTTGTCTCCGCAGCTTTGACAGAAACAGGTATCACCGCCTGATACACTTTAATAACTCTGCCATAGTTCTGATGCAGACTTTTTGCTGTTGTACGGGCGATATTAGTCCTCATATCTGCTAATGTCAGTAAAACACCATCCACTTTTAACTCTGGATTAATTTGTCTCTGTACCTTTCCGATTGTCCTCATAAGCTGTGTCATTCCTTTTAATGGCAGATAATGAGCCTGTCCCGGAACAATCACACTGTCAGCCGCCGCAAGTGCATTGATTGTCAGCATACCCAAGCTCGGCATACAATCGATTAAGACATAATCATAATCTTTCTTCAGTTCATTAAGATAAGATTTCATGGTAAATTCCCGGCTCATTGTATTTACAAGCAACATTTCCATACCAGACAGCTCAATATTAGATGGAATAATATCTACACCCTCATTATGGTGTAAAATTCCCTCCCGGTAATTCATTGGTTCATCGCGGATTAGCTTTTCCATCTGCGTAGCCACTGTTACCGGGAGATCATCCTGCTCTGCCCACCCTAGTGAAGTAGTCAAATCCCCTTGCGGATCAGCGTCCACAAGCAACACTCTTTTTCCCGCATTTGCAAGTCCAATGCCTAAATTGACGGTAGTGGTTGTTTTTCCTGTGCCTCCTTTCTGATTAGCAATGGCTATTACTTTGCATTTTGACATTACGGTCTGCCTCCTTTCCTAAAAAATTTAATAGCCACTCCTTTGTGGGAATGGCTATGTACTAAAAATAGGCATGAAAAAAGCCGACTGATTTTCATTTTTCGAAAATCAATCGGCTATGTATTATTATATTTTAATTTATTATGTCACAAGTAGACAATTCTATTTGTACTTTTTTATATCCTCCATTATAATTACCTAACAATCTTTGTAAACGACAATAAACTTGAAACTCATTTGTAGTTGTATTACCATTCAAATCATCAAATGTTATTTTTACTATAGCAAATTTTTGTTTTTGCTTAACAAAATTATTCCCAAATGTCATTTTCAATTCATCATTAACAGCGTATTCGTCAAAATCGCCCTCGAAAACAGCCATAACATAGCGAAGTACCTCTATTAGCTCATCTACTATTTGTATTTTATATCCTTCCGTATCAACCCTAAGTGGCAACATATAGTCCCCATATAATTTTACTTTTTTTTCTGTATCAAAATGTTCATCGAAATATGTGTGTGGAATACCATACTCCAAAAGAATATCGTACAATTCTGAATCATATGGAGTGCTCCAGTCAAATCTTATATTTAACGCTGAATCTTTTCCCACATTGGAAAATTTCATAAAACATGTATTAAATGGATTGAATTCAACTTTATGATTATCAACTTCTTCACCATCAATAGCAGGGATATCTTCTGCTATATCTTCTGTTGATAAATAAGCACCTTTTCCTTTAGCATAATAACCATATATAACAGTTCTCATTGGAATAACATAAGCCATAACATCTTGTTTCAATGATGACAATGTAAAATAAATAGCTATTAAAGTTGCTAATCCTCCTAATATACCACCTAAGAAACTTCCTAAATATGACATCCAATTTGAATTATCGGAACATTTCCATGCAACTACAACGAAACACAAAACACATGATACAACATAAAATATTATAAAATTTTTAAAGATTTTGATTTGTTTCTTCCCCATGTCTCCCCCCCAAAAGCATTCATTTGTTTTTACCTTATATATTATAATCCACTTATCTCTTTTTAACAATCCCTTCAAAATTTTCTTGAACTTCACCCATAAATGCATACTTTGTAAACCTATATTTTCATGCAAAAACCCCGCCTTTAAAAGACGGGGTTCATTGTTTAAATTATATAGGCTTCGACAATTAGGTCATTCCATTGACCACCACGGAGATAGCCTCCATTAGCTTTACGGAAAGCCCTTGCCTGCTCGTAATTTATCCTGAATTTCAGAGATAAATTGAAAGTCCTACCTACTAGCGATAGCTGCCTGTGCTGCTGCCAGTCTTGCGATCGGCACGCGGAATGGTGAGCAAGATACATAGTTAAGACCTAACTTGTTGCAGAATTCTACAGAGGATGGATCTCCGCCATGCTCGCCGCAGATACCAACATGAAGTTTCTCATTTACTGGTCTTCCCTTAGCGATAGCCATTTCCATCAATGAGCCTACGCCTGTCTGGTCAAGTTTAGCGAATGGATCGTTCTCGAAGATCTTAGCATCATAGTAAGCGTCTAAGAACTTGCCGGCGTCATCACGAGAGAAGCCAAATGTCATCTGTGTCAAGTCATTTGTACCGAAGCAGAAGAAGTCAGCTTCTTTTGCGATATCATCTGCTGTCAGGCATGCTCTAGGAATCTCGATCATGGTACCAACTTCGTACTTAAGGTCGCTTCCTGCTGCTGCGATTTCAGCGTCTGCTGTCTCAACAACGATCTTCTTAACAAATTTGAACTCTTTGATATCTCCAACTAATGGAATCATAATCTCCGGGCAAACGTTCCAGTCAGTATGTGCCTTCTGTACATTGATTGCAGCACGGATAACTGCTTTTGTCTGCATCTTAGCAATTTCTGGATAAGTAACTGCAAGACGGCATCCACGGTGTCCCATCATTGGGTTGAATTCGTGAAGAGAATCAATGATTGTCTTGATCTGCTCAACAGTCTTGCCCTGAGCATCTGCAAGTTTCTTGATGTCTTCTTCTTCTGTTGGAACGAACTCATGAAGCGGCGGGTCTAAGAAACGGATAGTAACCGGGTTTCCTTCCAACTCTTCAAACAGTCCTTCGAAGTCTCCCTGCTGTACTGGAAGAATCTTCTCAAGTGCTGCTTCTCTTTCTTCTACTGTCTCAGAACAGATCATCTCACGGAATGCATCGATTC
>ENA-ORSX01002107-ORSX01002107.1-human-gut-metagenome-genome-assembly--contig:-NODE-2107-length-11936-cov-3.375473_pt1 | contig 11936 bp, 9 predicted proteins | sample MGYA00241904_ERZ509172 | MGnify/ENA primary metagenome ERZ509172 (study PRJEB26280, sample SAMEA2338795) | human gut metagenome | biome: human gut; feature: human-associated habitat; material: faeces...
TTGTCAAACTCGCTCCGTTGCAGACGTCGCTCAGACAGTGATGCAGCCGGCTCATAACGCAGATTTTTTTCGCCTAAGAATATCTAAGATACCTGCAAATGCATCCTGACACAAATATTTTCCTGCCTGAGATTTGGATAGTGGAAGTTTATTGTCGGCAGATTATTGTGATTGAAGAATGGGGGTTGCTTGATTTGGTTATTTTTCGCAGGGATAAGATAGATAATTTTTACTGGCTGTAAGGGATATTCATAATTATGTAGAAAGGAATCGGTGGTATATGTCAACATCTTTGCGTACTTTGAAAGGCGTGGGGGAGAAAACGGAAAAGTTATTTGCGAAAATAGGAGTTACGGATATGGAATCTCTTCTGAGCTATTATCCACGTAATTATGATGCGTATGAGGAGCCTGTTGAGATCCGGTCTCTGGAAGAGGGAGCTGTTGTGGCGATTTCTGTGGCGGTTATAACGGGTGTGTATGTGAATCAGGTGCGGAATCTTCAGGTGATCACGACCACTGTGGCAGATCTTACGGGGAAAATTTCTGTTACGTGGTTTAATGCACCGTATCTGCGCTCTGCAGTCAGGAAAGGCAGCAGGTTTGTTCTGCGGGGGCGTGTCGTCAGGAAGCAGGGGAAGCTGCAGATGGAGCACCCTGAGATTTTTACGCCTGCGGCTTATGAGGAGATTCTGCACAGTCTTCAGCCGATTTATGGACTGACTGCGGGGCTTTCTAATAAGACGATCGTGAAGCTGATCCATCAGGTGCTTGATGAGCAGAAGCTTCAGGCAGAGTATCTGGCAGATGAGTATAAGGAGAGGTACCACCTGGCAGACAGGAATTTTGCGATTCCTGCGATTCATTTTCCCAAAAATATGCAGGAGCTGTTAGCTGCAAGGAGAAGGTTGGTGTTTGACGAGTTTCTTCTTTTTATTCTTGCTGTGCAGTCTTTGAAAGAGAAGACGGAGGAAGCACCGAATGCGTTTCCCATGCATCCGGTGTGGACGACAGAGCAGATTATTGAAAGTCTGCCCTATGATCTGACAAAGGCGCAGTTGAATGTGTGGCATGAGATTGAGAGGGATTTAAGCGGCCAGGCCCTGATGTCCAGACTGGTGCAGGGAGATGTGGGAAGCGGTAAGACGATCCTTGCGTTTCTCGCAATGATCATGACTGTGGAGAATGGATATCAGGCAGTGCTTATGGCACCTACGGAGGTTCTTGCAAGGCAGCATTTTCAGGCAATGGAGAAGTTGCTGCAGGAACAGAATATTGATTTTGGGCATCCGGTTTTGCTGACAGGATCAGATACTGCGAAGGAGAAAAGGGAAAAATATGCGCTGATCGCGTCAAAAGAGGCTAACCTGGTGATAGGAACGCATGCGCTGATTCAGGAAAAAGTGCAGTACAATAATCTTGGACTGGTTATTACAGATGAGCAGCATCGTTTTGGTGTGAAACAGAGGGAAGCACTGACTACTATGGGAAACCCGCCTAATGTGCTGGTGATGAGTGCTACACCGATTCCAAGGACGCTGGCGATCATTATATACGGGGATCTGGATATTTCAGTAATTGATGAACTTCCTGCGCAGAGACTTCCCATTAAAAATTGTGTGGTGGATACTTCTTACAGGCCGAAGGCTTATTCCTTTATGGAGAAGCAGATCCGTCAGGGACGGCAGGTTTATGTGATCTGTCCAATGGTGGAGGAGAGCGAAGGGATGGATGGGGAAAATGTGCTGGATTATACCCTGAAGCTTCGCAATGTTTTTTCGCCGGATATAAAGATTGCTTCTCTTCATGGAAAGATGAAAGCGAAAGAGAAGAATGTGATCATGGAGGCTTTTGCCGCAGGGGAAATTCAGATCCTGGTATCTACTACTGTAGTTGAGGTAGGAGTGAATGTGCCTAATGCTACAGTGATGATGGTGGAGAATGCCGAGCGTTTCGGGCTGGCACAGCTTCATCAGCTTCGCGGGCGTGTCGGTAGAGGGGAATATCAGTCATATTGCATTTTTATGCAGGGAAATGGTGCAAAGGAAATTTCTAAACGTCTGCAGATCCTGAACAAATCCAATGATGGATTTTATATTGCAGGAGAGGATCTGAAGCTTCGCGGTCCTGGTGATCTTTTTGGAATCCGCCAGAGTGGTCTGCTGGAATTTAAACTGGGGGACATCTATCAGGATGCGGATATCCTGAAAGCTGCCAGTGAAACGGCTTCGGAGATTCTGTCCCTTGATGCGGATTTAAGTCTTCCGCAGAATGAGGAACTTCAGAGGAGACTTTCGGCATATATGAAGGAAGATCTGCAGAATCTAGGACTATAGAAAATGACGGATACAGAGTAAAAAATAATACTGTTCATAAGATGCCTAAATTATAAAAACAGAAAAACATTGCAAAAGCAGAAGATTCGTAGTATTCTATTTTCATAAAAGAATGTTACTGTTTATCATATTTTCGGTAACATAAGAATACCTGTAACTGTACAAAACTGAGCAGTTACGAATACTTATACCTTGTAAGGAGGCTAATCATATGGCAACAAAAGCAACTACAGCAGATCTCAACACATCCACTGCGAAGACAACCGAAGTTAAAGAGGCTCCTGCAAAGACAACTGCTGAAGAAGTAGCTGTAAATAAAGAAGCAAACAAGAAAGAAACTGCTGAAACAGAGACTGTAAAGAAAGAAACAACAGCAAAGAAACCGACAGCAAGAAGAACAAGAAAGACTGCAGAAAAGAAATCAGCAGAAGCAGAGAAAGAAACCGAGAAGAAAGAAACAGCTAAAGCGGCAGACACTGTAGAAAAGAAACCGGCAGAAACAGAGAAAGAAGCCGAGAAAAAAGAGACAGCTAAAACAACAAAGACTGTTGCAAAGCAAACAAAAACAACGAAAAGAACTACAAAGAAGGCTCCTGCTAAGACAGCTGAGAAACCGGCTGAAGAGACAGCTGCCGAGAAGAAAACAACAAGAAGAACCACTAAGAAAGAGGCAACAGCAGAAGTATATATTCAGTTCATGGGCAGAGAAGTATATACAAAAAATATTTTAAGTAATGTCAGAAGAATCTGGACAGACGAACTGGGTAAAAAGGAGAAAGATCTCAAAGATATTAAGATTTATATCAAACCTGAAGAGAACAAAGCATATTATGTAATTAACGGTGATATTACAGGTTCTGTGTGGATCTGACATATAAAAGATAAGAACAATTTCCAAATCTCATGGCAATCACATAAATCAGTTACTTGAGAATGATCAGAATAATAAGTAATGAAGTAATCACAGACAGGTTTAATGACCTGTCAGGTTAAGACATTGAGAAACTCAGATGATAGCATAAATTCATCTGAGTTTTTTGTGCTTTCGGTTATAAAAAATTGAGACATACCTGCTACTTGACAAAAATTATCAGTTAGTATAAGCTATCTGCATAAGGTTATTGAGAAAAATCGGCTATAGCAATCCTCGTAAATAATGCATTTAAGACAGTTCAGCAGGGTTTCACACTCTGATGGGCTGGATTAAGATGCATTATTTACGAGGATTGCTATAATAACGACGATGATAACCAAATACAAATACAAAAGGTGAGCGACTGAAAATGACATTAAAAGATTTGGAAATCGGAAAAAGTGCTGTGATCACGTCGGTTGGCGGCAAGGGTGCCCTGCGTCAGCATTTCCTGGATATGGGTATGATTCCGGGAGCTGAGGTCACAGTCGTGAAGTTTGCACCCATGGGAGATCCCGTGGAATTGCAGGTACATGGATATGAACTGACATTAAGACTTGCGGAAGCAGAGCAGATAGAAATCGAACAGATTCCGAAGCGAAGCAGAAGTCACGCCGGAATAGAGGCTGTAAGCGACCTGGCACATCCGGGACTTGGAGAGGATGGAAAGTATCATTCCAGAGAAGATGAACATCCACTGCCTGAGGGAACTACACTGACGTACGCATTGGTGGGAAATCAGAACTGTGGAAAAACTACACTGTTTAACCAACTGACAGGTTCCAGTCAACATGTGGGAAACTTTCCAGGAGTAACGGTGGATCGCAAGACCGGTTCGATTAAAGGCCATCCGGATACAGAAATCACAGACCTTCCGGGAATTTATTCCATGTCCCCTTACAGCAGTGAGGAGATTGTCTCCAGAAATTTTGTCCTGGATGAGAAACCAAGTGCAATCATCAACATTGTGGATGCTACCAATATTGAGAGAAACCTGTATCTGACCATGCAGCTTCTGGAGATGGATATTCCTATGGTAGTTGCAATGAACATGATGGATGAAGTGCTGGGAAATCAGGGTTCTATAGATGTAAATAAGATGGAATCGCTGCTTGGAGTACCTGTAATCCCTATTTCCGCAGCAAAGAATGAAGGGGTTGATGAGCTGGTTGACCATGCGTTACATATAGCGAAATATCAGGAACATCCACTGCGTCAGGATTTCTGTGATAAGAGTGACCATGACGGTGCAGTACACCGTTGTATTCATGCGGTCATGCACCTGATTGAGGATCATGCGGCGCAGGCTGATATTCCTACCCGTTTTGCAGCAACCAAGGCAATCGAGGGAGATCCGCTGATTCTTGAGAAGCTGAAGCTGGACACAAATGAGACGGAGATGCTGGAGCATATCGTACAGCAGATGGAAACAGAGCGTCAGGTTGACAGAAGCGCTGCGATCGCAGATATGCGTTTTGACTTTATTGAGCGTTTGTGTGAACAGACAGTTGTAAAGCCAAAAGAGAGTAAGGAGAGAATCAGAAGTGAGAAAATTGATAAGATTCTTACAGGAAAATATACAGCGATTCCCTGTTTCATCGGAATCATGGTACTGGTATTTTATCTTACCTTTAATGTGATCGGAGCGTGGCTTCAGGGGCTTCTGGATATTGGAATTGATAAGGTTTCTGCGCTGGTAGAAGCAGCACTGACAGCAGCAAATGTAAACAGTGCCATGCATAGCCTGGTCATTGACGGTATTTTTACAGGTGTGGGAAGTGTACTCAGTTTTCTGCCGATTATCGTAACCCTGTTTTTCTTTCTGTCTCTTATGGAAGACAGCGGATACGTTGCACGTGTTGCTTTTGTGATGGACAAACTTCTGCGTAAGATCGGCCTTTCCGGAAGAAGCATTGTACCAATGCTGATCGGATTCGGATGTACGGTTCCGGCTGTTATGGCCACACGTACACTTACAAGTGAGCGTGACAGAAAGATGACGATTTTGCTGACTCCATTTATGAGCTGTACTGCGAAGCTGCCGATTTATTCTTTCTTTGTAAGTGCTTTTTTCCCGAAGAAGGGCGGATTTATTATGGCAGGTCTTTACCTGCTTGGAATTTTGGTGGGAATCCTGGCGGCATTTTTGTATAACAGAACTCTTTTCAATGGAGATCCCGTACCGTTTGTCATGGAACTTCCCAATTACCGGCTGCCGGGAGCAAGGAATGTAGGTCAGCTTTTGTGGGAAAAAGCAAAAGATTTCCTGCAGAGAGCGTTTTCTATTATCCTGCTTGCATCAATGATAATCTGGTTCCTGCAGAGCTTTGATCTGCATTTAAATCTTGTAAAAGATTCTGCAGACAGTATTCTGGCAATGGTGGCGGGAGTCCTGGCACCTATATTTAAACCAATCGGACTGGGAGACTGGAGAATCTGTACAGCTCTTATCAGCGGATTTATGGCAAAAGAGAGCGTGGTATCTACTCTGGAAGTACTTTTCAGTGGAAATATTGCCTCTGTACTGACTCCGCTGGCAGCAGCATCCCTGCTGGTATTCAGTTTGCTCTATACACCATGTGTGGCGGCTATCGCTTCGATCAAACGTGAAATGGGCAGCAAATGGGCTGTTGGTGTTGTGGTATGGCAGTGTGTGATTGCCTGGGTGGCTGCACTGATCGTACATCTGATAGGGATGATCTGATTTTATTAATTCGCTTTTATAGAAAAACCGATGGATTTGACTGTTTTCAGTCATCACCATCGGTTTTTTTCAGTTCCTCAACTGAGAGGCTTTTATCTGATTAGTACTGTCCGCCCTGGGAACCACTGGACATCTGTCTTTCCTGGGCTTCGATCATCTTTTTCATAATAATATCAGAACAACTTTCCCTGAATTTCCAGTTTGATGGGAGATGATCTGATTTTCTGGCAGAAAATTATATTACTATTTTTGATATGACAATCTCTTTATGGGTTTCATTATAGTACAGAAACCCTGAAAAAACTATAGAAATCTTACGAAATTGCTATAGTTTTTTAAAAAGAGACAGAAAAGAGACAAGTGGTCTCTTTTGTCTCTTTTTGATTCGGTAGCAATTCCGCAAAATAATGCAATCTGTAATGAATTTTGGCTACGTTACTGAGAACGGAGTGAACAGTAACAATTTTGGCTTGTATGTGCCCACAACTTGCTATCTGATCTGTTAGATGATAAAATTAAAATATAACAGGGAAGTGATATACGAAGGAGGTAGGAATGACAGAGTTTAATTTTGATACTGTTTTTGATGAAACCATGCAGACGCACAATCTGGACACTGTAGTGATTCTGGGACACTTAAATCCGGATGGCGATGCTGCCGGATCGGTGATGAGCCTTGCGCACTATATCCATGTCAATTATCCACAATACAGGGTGTTTCCATACCTTGCAAAAACGCTGGAGCGCGGTCCGAAAAAGATGGTCGTGGAAGATAAGACATTTGTTCCTTTTGAGATGCCGGACATATCCGGAAAACAATATTGTGCCATAGTCTGTGATAATGCAACTCTGGAGCGTATGATCGGATTGGAATATTACCAAAATGCCGCTGCCAGCATTGTTATTGATCATCATGCTTCCAATGAAGGATACGGAGATGTGAACTGGACAAAGGTTTCTGAGGCATGTGCGGAAAATGTATACCATATGCTTTCTCCCGAACTGCTTCTAAATGCAGCCCAAAAGGAAGCGTATCCCAATGCCGCAGATTATATTTACCTTGGCATCCTGCATGATACCGGAGGACTGGCAAGGGTAAACCAGGGTATTTTTCAGGCAGTAGCTGATCTGATGGCTATGGGAGTTGACCATGGCAGGATTATGAAAACCTTACACAGTGATACCCTGGACATTCTATACAAAAGAGCCGATATTCTTCATGGGGCAGTACGTGCGATGGATGGCCGGGTTGCTTATGTCATTATGGGACAGAAGGAAATTGCCGAAAAAGATATCACATACGAAGACATCCACTGTATCAGCACGATTCTGCGTGATTGCGACGATATTGAACTTGGTTTTACCATGTATGAGGAAGAAGAAAACGGGTGGAGATGCTCTTTCCGTTCAGACGGGAAATGGATCAATGTTAATGAACTGTTGAAACCTTTTGGCGGTGGAGGACATATCTCCGCAGCAGGATTAAAATATCGGACCGATAATGTAGAAGAATTAAAGAAACAGATTCTGGACAGAGTAGCAGAGATGAAAAATAAACAGTAATCTATAAATGAGCAAATAAAAAACTGCACAAAATTATAAAACCGAAGTGGAATATAAACACTTGTTGGAATTGTTATTGAGGGAAAAGAAGAGGAGAGTCTGTATGGGAAAGATAATCGAAGGTCTCTGGGATTGCCCGTTTTGTGGGAATAAAAGGATTAGAGCCGGTCAAAAAACCTGTCCCGATTGTGGGCATCCGCAGGACGAAAATACAAAATTCTATATGCCGGATGAAATTAAATATGTTTCTGAGGAGGAAGCAGAAAAGATCAGCCGTAATCCGGACTGGCAGTGCAGCTTTTGCGGCAGTCTTAACAGCGACGATCTGAATGTCTGCAAAAACTGTGGTGCCACAAAAGAAGATTCGGAGAGAAACTACTTCGAGATGAGGCAGCAGGAAGAGGAAAAGAAACGAAAGAAAGAAGAGAAAAAAGAATCCTGCCAGAAAAATATCCCCCAAAATACACCAAAGAAAAAGCCACTGCTGAGGCGGGTGCTGCTCATTCTGGGAATCTTCGTAGCAATCATTTTTGGCATGATGTCATGCCTGGCACCGAAGATGTAGAAAAACCAGTCTACCGGAAGGAGCCTGTGTATGCTACAAAATATTACTATGAAATAGACAAATGGACGGTTGTCGATACTGCAAAAAGTTCCGGCAATGATCAGAACCCTTCCTGGCCGGAACCGAAACTTAAAGACGGACAGAGAACAGGAGCAGAAGAAGAGCATTATTTTGTGACCGCTACATATGAGAAAAAGAAGGGCAAGACCGAAACAGGAAGATATGAAATGGATTTTTCTCAATGGAAAGAACTTAAAAAAGGCGAAAAAATAGAATTAAAAATTGATGCTGCTGGATTCGCAGAGATTAATCAAAAATAAGATATAGATATACCCGGAGGGATACTTCGAACCTTTATTAAACAAGGAGATTCATAGTTTTGGCGAGAGTCTCCTTGTTTAATGCTTTTCTCATGTTATAAGGTAGCCCGCATCATTGCATTTGTGCAATGCCTGCAGGCAGATATTGCTCCGTTTATTATACATGCGGAGAATAAAGAGGAGTACGAAGGGCGACTGGACAGCCCGGCACGACTGGAGCAGCTTTTCAGGGTAGAGCATCGGGTTCTGATTGTAGTATTATTTTCTCAAATAATCGGCGATTGTCTTAAACACCGATTCATATCCGGAGTCATGCAGGATATCGTGAGTTCCGGAAAAGCTTCTGATTTCCGTATCCGGGTTGTTTTCTTTGTATGCTTTGTATACCTTTCGGATGCCTTTTCCAAAACCGGATACCGGATCTTTTTTTCCATACAGGAATAAAGTTGGAATGGTATTATTCGGATTTTTTAGGTTTCGGCTGGCACATTCCATGCCTTTGGAAAACTCGCAGAAAAAAGCAGGAGACACCTCCTGACGAACAAGACTGTCACCAGTGTATTCCTTTCTCTTTTCTTTATCGGTCAGGAGCCAGTAATTGGCCGGTCTGCCTTTGAACTTTTTGCCATATGTACCGAACATCAGATCATAGATCTTATCAGAAGCACAGGACATCTTTCCGGTATATTTTTTCCCGATCCAGGTTCTCATTATCCTCATCAGGAAAGCGGACTGCGCACCGGTACCGATCAGGATTTCTTTTTTGTAGGGAGTCAGATCAGCGTTTGTCCTTACAATGAAGGAACCCAGAGAAAATCCCAAAAGATAGATAGGCAGGTTTGGGTATTTCCGGACAACATATTCCCTTGCTGATACCATATCTTTAACTGTGTCGTTCCAGTCATTAATGTACAAACAGGATGATCTTGGTGTGGTGCTGTGTCCGTGGCTGATGATGTCATTGCCAAAGACAATGTATCCGCGGCTGGTAAAATACTTTGCAAATTCCACATATCTTCCCATATATTCTGTCATTCCATGGCAGATCTGGATCAGGCCTTTGAGATCGCCTTTATATTCCGGTGCATAGATCTCCAGGTGCATGGTGGTGTCTTTATCGTTTGATGAAATTGCTATACATATTCTTTTCACTATATTTCCTCATTTCTTATTTCTCTGTAATATGCCAGATTTTGCAAAACAGAATAGATGGTGTCAGCGATAACCTTTTCTTCTGGTCGGATTTATTTCGCCGGCAGAACCATCTTCTTGCGTGAAGCATTATATTGCTTTTTTTCAGAAAAGGAAAGTGTTTTTTGCATACCTGGAAAAAAGTTGTTTAGGATATTGAGGAGTCTGGTTTTCCGCGGAGAAAAGATATTACAGTTTTGCGCAAACAAGCTCATAAACTGTCTTCAGAAGTTCGTCTCCCCTGCGGCATTCTGAAACAAACGAAACGACTGCGTTTTTTTTCGGCAGGATCATAGAAATCTGGGAGTATTTTCCATCCGCCCGGAAAGAATTATATTCACCACGCCAGAAAAGATAACCATAGTATCCAACATCAGCTGCCTTTGTACTTTCTTCTATCCATTTCTCAGACAGTATCTGTTTTCCATTCCACTTGCCTTTATTAAGATAAAACAGTCCAAATTTGTGAAGTTCAGAAAGGGTCAGAAATAATCCGCCGGCTCCAAAACTGTTTCCAAGTGGATCAGTCTCCCATGTAGGACGTTTTATTCCAAGTTTGGAAAAAAGTCTGGGTGTAAGGTAAGAAACCAGATCGCAGCCGGAGCGTCTTTGTACAAGAATGCCTGCCAGATAGGGACCAACGTTATTATACACAAAATGTGTACCCGGCTTATACTTAAAGGGAATAGCCAGAGACATTTTTACCCAGTTATCTTCTTCATATAAAGGTCGTTGTTCTCCCATCAGACTGCCCTTCTCCTGTCCAAGGCACATGGTAAGAAGATCACGAACAGTTGCTTCTTTCAGGTTCTCATCTATACACTCCGGCAAGTCACCTGAAAATGCTTCTGTTAGTTTTTCATTAAGATCGATCAGCCCTTCCTGAACAGCAAAGCCAATTGCACAGGATGTGAAACTCTTTGTTGCAGAATAAATATTCCTTCTGCATTCCGGTTCGCTGTACCACTCTGCTGCAAGTTCATTATCTTTTGAAATTTTGATTCCAAGAACATTATATTCTTTTGCTTTCTTAACAAAATCTGAAATATCCATAATATTTACACCATTCTTGTCCTTAAATGTATTTTATTACTTTTATATTAACACAAAAATGGTGGATAAACCAGTTATTGCAGAAGGTGGTATATTACCATATTTCATTTTTAGACAAATTTCAATATTAAATATTGATTTTGTCTTTTTGTTATACCCGAATTTCAGCAAGACATTGCATCTTAATCCCTCAATATTCCCTTTTTTAGCATAATTAAATCCTTCTGCTGATATTTTCATCAATGCAGTATTGGCAAATTGCTTAAGTTAATGACATTGTGTATGAACAGTAACAAAAATGTCATCAATTTTTTCGATAAAAATATATATCTTTGTCTTGCCTTGTCAATGTGTGGTATACTTAAGACAGCAAAATACAGAAAGGAGAAAGTCATGGGAAACGAAGCAGGGGAATGGATCATTCATGGAGTAACATGGGATGATCCGAAATGCATCCACGATGTGGATGAAGTAGTCGAATATATCAACCGGGTTGGTTTTCTTTCTCTTTTTAAGAACGAAATTCCGGGGTTTTCTCTGGAGGAACGGACAGTGGCAGAATATTGGTGGTCTGATGATCCGGTGAGGGATCCGTGGAGATGGAGGATTGCCATTGCCAAAAGACATGATGTTCTTTACGGAAAATTCTTTGCCAAAAAAGCCGGGTTTATTTCCAAAAAATGGCTGCCGGTATTTGCCAACTACCGCAGGGACGGCTATGATTTTGATGCTCTGTTTGAGGATGAAAAAGCACCGATCAAACATAAGAATATTATGGATCATTTTATGGAAAATGATGCAGAAATCTACTCCTACGAATTGAAAAAATTGGCTGGATTTGGAAAAGATGGCGAAAAGGGATTTGACGGAGCCATTACCAGCCTTATGATGCAGACATATCTGTGTAACTGCGACTTTCGGAAAAGGATCAATCAAAAAGGTGTGGAGTACGGCTGGGATGTGGCTGTGTATTCTTCTCCGGAACACATTTATGGATATGACCATGTTACTTCCTGTTATAAGGAAGATCCGCGGACATCCTGGGGAAAAATTGTTGATCATATGAAACAGCTTTATCCAGAAGCCGCGGATACGCAGATAAGAAAGATTCTAAAATAGGAGAGAATATGTGCAGCAGATATTATATAGATCCCAATATGATGGAGGAGATTTCCAGAGTGGTACAGAACATAGATGGGAGGATTCGGCTGACACAAGGAGATATCCGTCCGACCGATGTCGCACCGGTCATTGGACAGTCAGAACATGGACTGGAACTGGGTATATGCAGA
>ENA-ORSX01002114-ORSX01002114.1-human-gut-metagenome-genome-assembly--contig:-NODE-2114-length-11895-cov-3.367990_pt1 | contig 11895 bp, 9 predicted proteins | sample MGYA00241904_ERZ509172 | MGnify/ENA primary metagenome ERZ509172 (study PRJEB26280, sample SAMEA2338795) | human gut metagenome | biome: human gut; feature: human-associated habitat; material: faeces...
CAATGAAACCAAGGGACACAGCGATTTTTTCATTTCTCAACTGTCAAAGATAGGATTATAACGAAAAAAATATATTTGACAACAGATAAATGAATTATGATTGACTTTAATTTAACAATTCTATATAATAATTTTAAGAAATGTGTATTTTGAATACAGGAGGGTTCGCCGTGGAGGAAAAAAGCATTTCAAAAGCAGTAATTAAACGACTGCCCCGATATTACAGATATTTAGGTGAACTCATGGAGGAGGGAATAGAAAGGATTTCATCCAATGAGTTAAGTGCAAAAATGCGTGTCACTGCATCTCAAATTCGTCAGGATTTAAATAATTTCGGAGGTTTTGGGCAGCAGGGATACGGATATAATGTGCCATATCTGTATGAGGAAATCGGAAAAATTCTGGGGTTGGATAAAACCCATCACATGATTATTATAGGAGCGGGAAATCTTGGACAGGCTCTTGCGAATTATGTAAAATTTGAAAAACGAGGATTTAAAATTGTAGGTGTTTTTGATATTAATCCGGTTTTAAAGGGAATTTCAATTAGGGGAAATGGAATTCGAATGATGAGTGAATTACCGGATTTCCTGCAGAAAGAAGATGTGCAGATTGCAGCATTGACTGTGCCAAAGAGCAGTGCGGCAGAAATTGCAGAACTTCTGGTAGAAAATGGAATTAAAGCCATTTGGAATTTTGCCCATTTGGACTTGAACGTTCCAAAAGATGTGATTGTAGAAAACGTTCATCTTTCCGAAAGTCTGATGCGTTTATCTTACAATTTGACTGTTGCGGAGCAGAAAGAAGAAAAATAAGGAGGAAGGCTGTTGTGAAGGAAATTTTACAGCAGCTTTTTTCCGTTATCGTTAGGAGGATAACATGGAGAGAATTGTAACAGGCGAGCAAATGCAGCTTCTAGATAGATACACCATAGAAGAAATGGGTGTTCCGTCTTTGGTGCTTATGGAAAGAGCCGGACTTTCTGTTTTTGAAGCAATGAAAAAAGAAGGCTTTTCTCTTAATAAAGTCTTGATTTTATGCGGAAGCGGAAATAACGGAGCAGACGGTGTGGTACTGGCACGATTACTTCACCTTGCAGGGTATTGTGTAGATGTCTGTATTTTAGGAAAGCCGGAGAAATTTACAAAAGAAATGCAAAAACAGATAGATATTGGAAAAAATTATGGAATTTCCTTTGTCAAGACTTTTCATATTTCTGAATATACTGTTATTGTGGATGCTGTTTTCGGTGTAGGACTTTCCGGAGAAATTACGGGAAACTTAAAAGAAATTATACGGGAATTACATAAATTTCAAGGAAAAATCGTTGCTGTGGACATTCCCTCCGGCATTTGCAGTAAGACAGGGAAGCTGCTTGGGTGTGGGGTAAAAGCAGATTTAACCGTCACCTTTGGCTATGGAAAGACAGGGCTTTTTCTTTATCCCGGTGCAGATTATGCAGGAAAAGTGGTCATTGCCGATATTGGTATTTATGCCAAATCGGAAATACTTCCAAAGCCCGAAATTTTTGCTTATACAAAAGCGGACTTAAAAGAAATCCGAAGAAAGAAGGATGGAAATAAAGGCAGCTTTGGGAAAATTCTTTTAATTGCAGGAAGCAAGGATATTTTCGGCGCAGCTTATTTAAGCGGAATGGCAGCTATGAGAACGGGAGCAGGCATGTTAAAAATCTGTACCCATAAAGAAAATAAAGCTCTTTTTTCCTGTTTTCCGGAAGCTATGCTATTATGTTATGAGGATAATCAAGATATTACAAAAGAGCTTCTGGAAAATTTTATGTGGGCAGATGCTATTGGAATTGGACCGGGTATTGGTCTTCAGGAACAGGCAGAAAAGCTTTTAGATACAGTACTTTCTCATGGGGAAAAACCTCTTGTTATTGATGCAGATGCCATTGGAATGTTAAAGGGACGAGAAGAACAGTTAAAAAATTATCCAAATGAAGTAATTTTAACACCTCATTTGGGGGAATTTTCCCGCCTTACGGGGATTTCTATAGAAGAATGGAAAGAAAATCCTATAAAAATCACACAGAAAATTGCAAAAACCCTTTCAGTTGTGTTAGTATGTAAAGATGCCAGAACAGTTATCAGTAAGGAAAACGAAAGAGTATACTTAAATTTATCCGGGAATGACGGCATGGCCAGCGCAGGAAGCGGTGATGTTCTGACAGGAATAATTTTAAGTTTTTTAGCACAGGGAAAAGAAGCGCAGGAAGCAGCAGGTCTGGGTGTTTATTTACATGGTGCGGCAGGAGATTTGGCAGCACAGAGAAAAGGCCGTGCAGCTATGTTGGCTGGGGATTTAATTGAAGCAGCAGGACAAATTCTGGATGCAATTTAAAAAGGGAGAGATGAGAAAGGCATGAGAATACAAAGCAGAATTCAGGCACATATTAATCTGGATGCAATTGATTACAACCTGAAAAATATGCATGATTATATGGGGCAGGATACGCAGATTATTGCAGTGTTAAAGGCAGACGGATATGGGCACGGAGCAGTTCCCATTGCAAAGGAAATTCAGGATTATCCTTATATATGGGGAATTGCAGTTGCTACTGTTGAAGAAGGCAGAGAGCTTCGAAAAGCCGGGATTAAAAAACCAATTTTAATATTAGGTTATACATACGAGGAAGATTATGACCGAATTGTAAAAGAGGATTTTCAACCTACGGTGTTTAAGCTTTCCATGGCAGAACAGCTTTCAAAAGCAGCCGTAAAAGTCAATAAAACTTTAAAAATACATATAAAATTAGATACAGGAATGACACGCATCGGATATCGTCATATTGAAGAGGCAATACCGGAAATTGTGGAAATTTCAAAACTGCCGGGCATTGAAATCGAAGGAATTTTTACTCATTTTGCCAGGGCAGATGAAAAGGATATTGCACCGGCTTATCGGCAGTTAGAAAAATATCAGAGATTTTTGGACGCATTACAGAAAAAGGGGATATCTGTACCTGTGAAACACTGCTCTAACAGTGCAGCAATTATTCGTATGCAGGATGCTTGTTTTGACGCAGTACGTGCAGGAATTATTCTCTACGGAATGTATCCTTCCAGTGAGGTGGAACGGAATAAAATTCTTTTAAAACCGGCAATGGAATTAAAAAGTCATATTGCGTACATAAAAGAAGTAGAGCCGGGAGTAGAAATCAGTTATGGCGGAACTTTTACAACAGAAAAAATAACCAGAGTTGCCACCATACCTGTAGGATATGCAGATGGTTATTCCAGAGGTCTTTCTAATAAGGGAAGTGTTTTAATACGAGGTAAAAGAGCGAAAATTCTTGGAAAAGTATGTATGGATCAGTTTATGGTAGATGTGACGGAAATTCCGGAAGCAGAAGAATTAGACGAAGTCACGCTTCTTGGAAAAGACGGTGCAGATTGTATTACCATGGAAGAACTGGGAGAATTATCAGGTAGATTTAATTATGAATTTGCCTGCTGTATCAGCAAAAGAGTTCCAAGAGTATATTATAAAGACGGACAAGTAAAAGAATAAAGGAGCCTGCGGATAATACATGAATACACACGAAAAAAATGGGTAAAATCATAAAAAACATAAAATCGGAGTGTGAAATGTGTGGTTATCAAACGCGGAGATATTTTTTATGCAGACCTGCGGCCGGTAGTAGGCAGTGAGCAGGGGGGTATCAGACCTGTTCTGATTATACAAAATGATATTGGAAACAAACATAGTCCAACAGTTATCTGTGCAGCAATTACTTCAAGAATGAATAAAGCAAAACTTCCAACTCATATTGAAATTGATGCACAATCTTATGCTATTGTAAAGGATTCGGTGATTTTGTTGGAGCAGTTAAGAACCATTGATAAACGAAGATTGAAAGATAAAGTCTGCCATTTAGATGCAGAGATATTGAAGAAAGTCAACCATGCACTGTGTATCAGTCTGGAACTTCCTACATAGTTTTCTGCGGAAATCTTGACGAAAGATATGGAAAATGGTATTTTATTCATGGTCAGATTTTTTCAATCACGAAAAACGTAAGAAAAGGAAGGTAATAAAGTAATTTATGGACGATGGGAGTAGCCTTATAGGGGCTCTGATAGTATTTGCTGCATTTATTTTGGTAAATGGGGCTTTATATGGATTTGGCGCAGCAATTCAAAAGGTCAGTGAGGCAGATGTAGAGAAAAAAGCCAGTGAACAAAATGACAGGAAATCTCAGTGGATTTTAGATATTATGGCCAATCCCGCTGCGATTATTAACACCATTTTGACAACAGCAACACTTTTAAGTATTTTAATCGGTTATATCGGAATTCATTCTATAACGCCGTATGTTTATAACTGGATAGAAAAAATTTTAAAAGTTATAGGTGTAGAAATATCACCTTATATTGGAGTTATCATTTCTGTTGTATTAGTGCTGACATTCTTTTTAATTATACTGATGTCTTTCGGTGTGATTTCAGCTAAAAAGGTATTTAACCATAATCCGGATAAATGGGTTTATCGCACAGCCGGTATGGTTCGGTTTTTAGTTACGATTTTTAAACCGATTACGTTTTTGATTATGAAGCTTTCCAATGTTATTGTTCGTCTGTTTGGGGTTGATCCTCATAAGCAGGAGGATGATGTGACAGAAGAGGAAATTATTTCTATGGTAGATGATGCGCATGAACAGGGTGTCATTGAAGAAAATGAAGCTGAAATGATTCAGAATATTATGGAATTTTCTGAGACAGAAGCGCAAGATATTATGACACATAGAAAGAACCTTCATGCTATAGATGAAAATACGTTGTTAAAGGATGCGCTGTCTTATATGCTGGACAACAGTAATTCCCGTTATCCTGTGTATAGAGAAGATATTGACAATATTATCGGTATTTTACATTTGAAAGATGTTATGAGACAAATTACACTGCCTGCATGTGAAAATCTTCCTATTGGCTCTATTCCAAATTTAATCAGAGAAGCAGTATACGTTCCGGAAACAAGGAGTATTAATGATTTGTTTAAGGGGATGCAGGCGAAGAAAATTCATCTGGTGGTTGTAGTAGATGAATACGGACAGACTTCAGGAATTGTAACAATGGAAGATATTTTAGAAGAGATTGTAGGAAATATCTTGGATGAATATGATGAAGATGAAAACTTTATTCAGCTTCAGAATGATCAGTCTTTAGTGATGAACGGTCTTACACCTCTGGAGCAAGTGGATGATGTATTAAATTCGGATTTTGACGAAGAGGAGTTTGATACTTTAAATGGTTATCTTACCTCTTTATTAGGTCATGTGCCTAATATGGCAGAGGATAAAGAAATAAAAGCAAAAGGATATTTATTTACCATTCTTGCAGTGGAAAATAATACCATACAAAAAGTCAGGGTTGAAAAATTACCAGACGAAGAAAAAGGAGAAGAGAAATGTCAGGACATTCAAAATTCGCAAACATAAAACATAAAAAAGAAAAAAATGATGCAAAAAAAGGGAAAATCTTTACTGTCATCGGTAGAGAGATTGTAGTAGCTGTAAAAGAAGGCGGACCGGATCCGGCAAATAACAGCAAATTAAGAGATGTTATCGCGAAAGCAAAAGCAAACAATATGCCAAATGATACCATTGACAGAGGAATTAAAAAAGCTGCCGGAGACTCTAATGCAGATAACTTTGAGGTGCTTACATACGAAGGATATGGTCCAAACGGTGTGGCTATTATTGTCGAAACACTGACTGATAATAAAAATCGTACTGCCGGAAATGTAAGAAGCGCATTTACAAAAGGAAACGGAAATATTGGTACACCAGGTTCTGTATCTTTTATGTTTGATAAAAAAGGCCAGATTATCATTGACAAAGAAGAATGTGAAATGGAAGCTGATGATTTAATGATGATTGCTTTAGATGCCGGTGCAGAGGACTTTGCAGAAGAAGAAGATAGTTTTGAAGTAATCACAGATCCTGATGACTTCAGTGCAGTAAGAGAAGCATTGGAAAAAGAGGGCATTCCAATGGTGGAAGCTCAGGTTGCCATGATTCCTCAAACTTATGTAACACTGACAGACGAGCAGGATGTTAAAAATCTTCAGAAAACTCTTGACTTACTTGATGATGATGACGACGTCACAGATGTGTGGCACAATTGGGAAGAATAAAAATAAAGATACTACACATAATACCTCCAGAAAGCAGAACTGGAGGTATTTTTATGTCTGAGGAGAAGAGAGAAAAACTGGATAAAATTCAACAGCAAAATGATCAGATTGAAGAAATGGGACAGGTTTTACTGGAGGAAAATGACAGAGAATATCATATTCAGCTTTTATCCATTATTGGAGAAGTGGAAGGGCATGAATGTCTTCCAAATAACAGTAAAACTACAAAATATGAACATGTTCTTCCGAAGTTGGCAATGATTGAAGACAGCAAGGAAACAGATGGACTTTTGATTTTATTAAATACAGTGGGAGGAGATGTAGAAGCAGGACTTGCCATAGCAGAAATGATTGCTTCTTTAAGTAAGCCTACGGTGTCTCTTGTGTTGGGAGGCGGTCATTCTATCGGGGTCCCCATGGCAGTTTCTGCTGATTATTCCTATATTGTTCCCAGCGCTACTATGGTCATTCACCCGGTACGAAGCAATGGAATGTTTATTGGAGTAATGCAGACCTATCGGAACATGGAAAAAATTCAGGACAGAATTACTCGTTTTATTGCTGCTCATTCTAAAATGCCGCAGAAACGTATAGAAGAACTGATGCTGGATACCTCGCAGCTGGTAAAAGATGTGGGGACTATGCTGGAAGGTGAAGAGGCAGTAAAAGAGGGGTTAATTGACGAAACCGGAGGTATTCATCAGGCCCTTCATAAATTATATGAATTAATTGAAAATGAGAAAGAACAGAAATCTTAGGATTTTAAGTTGTATGAAAACAGGATTTATGATAAAATAAACATTTGATAAAAACATAAAATACGAATGATGAGGTTAATAAAATGTCATTTATACAGGCACTCTTATTAGGTATAATTCAGGGAATTACAGAGTTTCTTCCGGTGAGCAGCTCCGGTCATCTGGCAATTATAGAAAATTTATTTAAAATAGAAACAGATACCGGACTTTTATTTAATACAATTATCCATCTTGGAACCCTTGCTGCAATTTTTATTGCTTTTCGCCAGGATGTAAAAAAATTGTTGTTGGAAGGTTGTAAAAGTTTATACGACATCTATGGTAATGTGCAGACTTATTTCCATAATAAACACCATCAGGATGCGAAACGGTATAAAAAGATTATTTCCAATAATTATAGAAAACTATTTCTTTTACTTTTCATATCTACAATTCCCACGGCTTTTTTAGGATTTTTACTTCAGGATTTTGTAGAGCAGGCGGGAAAAAATCTTCTGGCACCGGCTATGGGACTCTTTATAACAGGAATTTTGCTTCTGATAGTAGATTTCTTTCCTGCCGGAAAGAAAATTCCTAAGGATGTCACTTATTCTATAGCATTTTTACTGGGAATTTGTCAGGGAATTGCTGTTTTTCCAGGAATTTCCAGAGCGGGGATTACGATTGCGGTATGTTTATTATGTGGATTTAACAGGAAATTTGCAGTGAAATATTCCTTTTTAATGGCTATCCCTGCTATGTTGGGAGCGGCGCTGTTAGAGCTGTTTCAGACTTCCTACACAGGAGAAAATATAGAAACAGTAGCCTTGGCTGTTTTGGCAGCAGCAGTGGCCGGTGTTGTAGGATATTTTTGTATTAAAGGAATGTTAGTTTTAATGAGAAAAAAACGTTTTCGTATTTTTTCTATTTACTGTTTTTTATTGGGAATAGCAGCAATTATTTGCAATTTTATATAAGTAATAGGGGAATTTAGTTAAGGGGAGAGAAGAAATATGGCAACAACCAAAAAAAGAAGCACAGGAAAGCGAAAGAAACAAGTACAGAGTGGCACATCTATGGAGTCAGAAATCTTTTTATGGATTGTTCTGGCTATTTCTGTTGTGCTTTTAATCAGTAATTTTGGAGTTGGAGGTTCTGTAGGAAATGCTATTAGCAGTTTCTTTTTTGGCTTAGTAGGACTGGTATGTTACCCTCTTCCTATTTTCTTGTTTCTGGGTGTTGCGTTTGTAATTGCAAATAAAAACAATCCCAGGGCATACAGAAAAATGGCAGGATTTTTCCTGCTGTTTCTTGCGGTTTGCCTTTTTTTACAGCTTATTACAGAAGGCGCAGTATATGAAAGAGATTTAATGACTTACTACAGAATATCTGCAGAATATAAAACAGGAGGCGGGCTTTTAGGAGGAACCTTATGCCGTTTTTCTGTACAGGCATTTGGAACCGTGGGCACATATGTGATTACTATTACAGCGATGGTAATTTCTTTTGTATTGATTACACAAAAATCTATGTTTGATATGATCCAAAAGTACAGTCACAGAATGTACCAGCGTGCAGCAAAAAGAAAGCTGGAAAGACAGAAAGCTTTAAAAGCTCGTCAAGAAGAGCAAAAGGAAGAGCAGAACCAGCAAGAAAGAAGAAAGAAGAGAAAAGAAAGAACCGAGGACTATTTAAAGGAAACAGAAATCAAAGAAACAGAAAATAGAGCAAAACGAAAAAAAGAACGGAAAATTTTAAAAGAAGAACCGGAAGAAGAGCAGATAAAAACAGAAGAAAGTCTTTTGGAAGAACCCTTTGTTCCGGAAAATGCTTTTCCAATACATAGAGCAGAGGAATTGGTGCAGGATATAGAAGAAATTGTTCCGGCAGCGCCAGAAGAGAAGGATACCCATAATAAAAATCCTCGCTCTTCAAAAGCGGAAATTGAACAGGGAATTAATGAGGTTAAAGAAGAGATTGCTTCAAAAGAGACTCAGGAAAAAAGAATTTACGAATTTCCTCCAATTGATCTTTTGAAAAAAGGAAAACAGACCGGAGGAGACTCAGATGCCCATTTAAGGGAAACTGCCGGAAAATTACAGGAAACCTTACATAATTTTGGCGTAAATGTAAGTATCACAAATGTAAGCTGCGGACCTACTGTTACCAGATATGAACTTCAGCCGGAGCAAGGTGTGAAAGTAAGCAAAATTGTAGGACTGACAGATGATATTAAATTGAATTTGGCTGCAACGGATATCCGAATTGAAGCACCGATACCGGGAAAAGCCGCTGTAGGAATTGAAGTCCCCAACGAAAACAACAGTACGGTAATGCTGAGAGATTTATTGCAATCAGAGGCGTTTCTAAACTGTAAAACGAAACTTGCTTTTGCAGCCGGGAAAGATATTGCCGGAAAACCTGTCATTACGGATATTGCGAAAATGCCTCATTTGCTTATTGCAGGTGCGACAGGTTCCGGTAAATCTGTATGTATTAATACAATTATCATCAGTCTTCTTTACAAAGCATCACCAGATGATGTAAAATTAATTATGATTGATCCCAAAGTGGTGGAACTTAGTGTATACAACGGAATTCCCCACTTATTTATTCCTGTTGTCACTGATCCGAAAAAGGCAGCAGGAGCATTAAATTGGGCAGTGGCTGAAATGACAGACCGTTATAATAAATTTGCACAGTATAATGTGCGTGATTTAAAAGGTTATAATGCAAAAGTAGAAAGTATTTCGGATATTGAAGATGAAAATAAACCGAAAAAGCTGCCTCAAATTGTGATTATTGTAGATGAGCTTGCAGACCTTATGATGGTAGCTCCGGGTGAGGTGGAAGACTCTATCTGTCGTCTTGCACAGCTTGCAAGAGCTGCCGGAATTCATTTGATCATTGCTACACAAAGACCTTCCGTCAATGTTATTACGGGATTGATTAAAGCGAATATGCCGTCCAGAATTGCTTTTTCTGTATCATCCGGCGTAGACTCCAGAACCATTTTGGATATGAACGGCGCAGAAAAACTGCTGGGTAAAGGGGACATGCTCTTTTATCCGCAGGGATACCAAAAGCCTGCGAGGGTTCAGGGCGCTTTTGTCAGCGATCAGGAAGTAGGCGCTGTGGTGGACTTTTTGTCAAAACAAAATCCAGCAGCAGAGTATGATAAAGAAATTCAGGAAAAAATTGAAGCAGTAAAAGAGACAACAGCAGCCGGTGCAAACACGGCAAATGACAGAGATGTCTATTTTGCCGATGCCGGTAAATTTATTATTGAAAAGGACAAAGCCTCCATCGGAATGCTCCAAAGGGTGTTTAAAATCGGCTTTAACAGGGCTGCCCGTATTATGGATCAGTTATATGAAGCCGGTGTGGTAGGTGAGGAAGAAGGGACAAAGCCCCGAAAAGTGCTGATGTCTATGGAAGAATTTGAACAGTATATTGACGAGTATTTATAGAAAATGAGGATAGAGTGGCATGAAATGTACGAAATGTGGTGCAAAGCTTGAAGAAGGAACTTTATTTTGCCCCAAATGTGGGAAGGAGGTTCAATGGGTTCCGGAATATAATACACTGGAAACCTTAATCAAGCAAAGAGAGTTAAAAGAGCTGGAAAAAAGAAAAAAAGAGCTGGAACTGCAAAAAGAACAGGAGCGTCTGCAAAGAAAAGCAGAGCTTGAAAGAAAGAAAAGAAGGATTATATTGGCTGGTTCTCTTACGGCAGTTGTTGCAGCAGCAGGACTTGGAATGTTTTTTGTCTATCAGTCTCAGCACAATTCCTTTGATTTTCAGATGGCACAGGCAGAGACAAAATTCAGCAACAAAGATTACGAAAGCGCTTTAAAATACATAGAAAGAGCCTTGTCCTTAAATCCCAAAAGCGCCGAAGCAAACGTTTTAGAAGCAAAGATTTACCTGAAGGAAGATAATGAGTCGGCTGCTCTGTCTATTTTGCTTTCTGTTGTGGAAGAACATCCGGACAGTGTCAATGCCTACGGAGAGCTTTTAAGACTTTACGAAAAAAATGAAGAATTTGACAAAATTGCAGAACTGATGAGCAATGCCAGCGATACTATGAAGGAAAAATATAAAGCGTATGTGTCCGAAAAGCCTTTGCCTTCCAATGTAGGCGGCACATACTCCATAGATATTACTGTGGAATTTCAAAATCTTCCCGAAGGAACAGAAGTTTTCTATACTTTAAACGGAAAAACACCGGATAGGCACAGTAAAAAGTATGAGGAAGCCATTGCTCTTGAGGAAGAAGAAACCGTAACCTTAAAATATATTGCTTATAATCAAAAAGGCATCCCTAGTGAAGTAGGGGAGGAAACCTATACACTAACCTTTAAAGCACCGGATAAACCACAGATTTCTCCCAGTTCAGACAAATATGATTATGCGGCAGAAATTATTGTAACAGCAGCAGAGGACTGCGAGATTTATTATGCTTTTGATGAAGAACCTACAGTTGACAGTCAAAAATACACAGGTCCTATTACTATGCCGGAAGGGGAACATACTTTTTCAGCCATTGCCGTGGACAAAAGAGGAAAAGTAAGTCCGGTAAGCAGTGCAATCTATGTTTATTATGGATAATAAGTAGAAAAAAATGAACAAATAGTAGCAATATGCACAAAAATGAATTTTATGCAGTAAAAGCAGATTGAAATTTTATTCTATTTGTCTTATACTGATGGTTAGCAATTATAACAATATATCGACATAAGATAATATCGATGGAATTCATCGCAAAAACTGCTATGCGGGCAGAGAGAAGCCGGTATTTTGTAAGAAATATTGAGGAGGACATTATGTATAAAATTCTAAAAGCAGAAAAGCTTAATGAGATTGTATATCTCATGGTTGTAGAAGCACCTATGGTTGCAAAACATTGTCAGCCAGGCCAGTTTATCATCGTAAAATTAGATGATGCAGGAGAAAGAATTCCCCTGACAATTTGTGATTACGACAGAGAGGCAGGAAC
>ENA-ORSX01002122-ORSX01002122.1-human-gut-metagenome-genome-assembly--contig:-NODE-2122-length-11848-cov-2.482914_pt1 | contig 11848 bp, 9 predicted proteins | sample MGYA00241904_ERZ509172 | MGnify/ENA primary metagenome ERZ509172 (study PRJEB26280, sample SAMEA2338795) | human gut metagenome | biome: human gut; feature: human-associated habitat; material: faeces...
AAGTAAGAAATCCTTTTGATACAGAGGAATTGACTGCCCTCTATTGCAGGCTCTCTCAGGACGATGCTCTGGAAGGGGAATCCAACAGCATCCAGCATCAGCGCCAGATGCTGGAACGGTATGCCAGGGAACGGGGATACAACAACATCCGGTTCTATATCGACGACGGAGTGAGTGGAACAACGTTTCAGCGCCCAGGGTTCCAGCAGATGATTTCGGATATACAGTCCGGCCAGGTCGGGCGTGTCATTGTAAAGGATATGTCGCGGTTTGGGCGGGACTACCTTCAGGTAGGAATGTACACCGAGGTTCTTTTCCCGGAGAACGACATCCACTTCATTGCGGTGAACGATGGCGTGGACAGCGAAAAGGGGGAAAATGATTTTACCCCGCTGCGCAACCTGTTTAACGAGTGGTATGCCCGCGACACCAGCAAGAAAATCCGGGCGGTTTTCCGGGCAAAGGGAACCTCCGGGAAACGCCTGAGCAGCCAGCCTGTCTATGGCTATGTTGCAGATGAAAACGGCGACTGGCAGGAAGATCCCGAAACAGCCCCGGTTGTCCGGGAGATTTTCGCACTGTTCCTGGCAGGCCAGGGGCCGGCGGGGATCGCCCGGATACTGACCGCTCGCAATGTACCCACCCCCGGCACCATCCGCTATCAGCGGACTGGGAATTTGCAGGGCTACTGCCCGGAAGCGCCATGCAAATGGGTCTACCAGACGGTCGGCTGCATCTTAGCGCGCCGGGAATATTTAGGGCATACGGTGAACTTCAAGACCACAAAAAAGTCCTACAAGAGCAAGAAGGTCATCCACATCAGCCCGGAAGAACAGATTGTCTATGAAAATACACAGCCTGCCCTCATTGACCAGGACAGCTTTGAGCGGGTGCAGACGCTCCGGGCCAACAGCAGACAACGGCATATCAAATGCGGGGAGCCGGGGCTGTTTTCCGGCCTTCTGTTCTGTGCCGACTGCGGCTCCAAGATGTACCACCACCGGGGGCGGTCAGTAAAAACCGAGAAGGAGTATTACACCTGCGGCGGATACAGCAAACGGGTACACCCCTGTACCACCCACCACATCACCCTCAAGGTGTTAAAGCAGCTGGTTATGGCAGACTTGCAGAGAGTGACCCAGTTTGCCGCAGAGCATGAAAAGCAGTTTGTCGATATGCTGGTGGAGGATTCCATGCAGGAGCAGAAACGGGCCTTTGCGGAGATGCAGAGGACGCTGGACACCCAGAGGGCGCGGCATTCCGAACTGGACGTTATCATCCAGCGGCTCTACGAGGACAACATCAAGGGCAAGCTGAGTGATGAACGCTTCGCCAAGATGTCTGCCGGATATGAGGCAGAACAGGCCGGGCTTGCAGACAGCATCCAGGAGCTGACCGCAGCACTGTCAGAGAAAAAGGACAAGACGGCGAATATCAGCCGCTTTCTTTCTCTGGTGAAACGCAATCTCAGCTTCGAGGATTTGACCCGCGATGTGCTGAACACCTTCATCCAGAAGATCGTGGTACATGAGGTGGACAAAAGCAGCGGCCAGCGCGTTCAGAAGATCGACATTTACTACAACTTCGTGGGCAAAATTGAAGGGGCGTAAACGAATCAATCACCCCCCAGAAAGTGATGAAAAAACGGGAAGCTGGCGTCAATTAAGCTGCCAGTTTCCCAATATGAAAAGGTGTATCCCTAAAGCTTATGTACTAATACGGAAGTTGCTTATTTGCTTCAGCGCATAGAGGAGTATGCAGGGGTCGTCCTGCTGGCGACCAATCTCGTGCAGAATATCGATCCGGCGTTCCTCCGGCGTTTCCGATACCATATCGTGTTTACCCTGCCAGATGAGTCGTTGCGTGCAGCCCTGTGGCATGACGCGCTGCCGGATACTGTGCCGCAGCAGGGTATTAACTTCGAGTATTTGGCGCGTCAGTTTACATTTTCAGGCTCGCAGATTAAGAATACTGCGCTGAATGCCTGTTACAAAGCAGCTGCCGATGGAGGCGTGCTTGAGATGCGCCATTTGATACAAGCAGTGTATCAGGAGGAACAAAAGGAAGGTAAGATTATGCTGGCCGGGGAATATGGCGAGTATGGAAGCCTTTTGTATGGCTCAATGGATGCACAGAAGGGATGAGACAGCGTGAGTGAACATTTGATAGAGAAAAAACATTCTATCCGACGTGAGGGTGAGACACAGGCGCGCTTCATGGACAGCACTTCCGATGCCAGAAATGTGTCCGATGCCTATGCGCTGCCGGGGCGCGATGCCCATCAAACGATTGCTGGAGCGCAAGCGCAGACTGCAACTCCGCCCTTGGTCACCCAAACAATACCCGCGGGCGCACAACAGGGTGGATTGATTGATTGGTTTCGGAATCGTCTTGTCTCAAATCGTTCAGAAGAAGCAGCGGTGGAGCCGCAGTTGCTGGGGATAGAACGCAATCAGTCCAGTGAATCGCTGGCAGTAGAAGAAGCGCGGCGTCAGGGTGGCAATCCGGCGCGCACGCCGACGCAGGATGAGGAGCCACAGTATGTGGCAGAAGATCCACCGGAGGGAAATGCGTTGCAGTCCTTTCCGGTGGAAGAACAAGAACCGGTGGATAAGCCCCCGTATTTTGAAACACACTCATACCGAAGCAGCGCCACCAATCTGCATAGCTATGTAGGCCTTCGGTATACAGTATTTGATCCGAAGGAGCGAAGATATAGGCGCCATCATATCAAGGCGGGTTTTGGGTGCGGATGGAAATTGCCGTTTGGCCCCAGTAGGCTTATGAATGACTGGCAGAGCGAAGCACAGGCATCAACGGAAACGCCGATCAGTGTGGAACGGTTGAAAAGAATGTTTGATGTGATTCCGCAGGATCAGAAGTCACATAGCTATGGTGTGCTGCACAGCAATTGCAATCACTTTACCAAACGAATGGCAGATGCAGCGGGAGCTGTTGCAGCAGCGGAAATACATGATGCGGTCAGCCCAACCACTGTACGGAACAGGCTGTTGAAACGAGCAGGGGAAGGGGTTACTGGCGCACTGGGTGCTACTCGTATCATTTATGCAGGTAACGAGGTGTTGGATCGTCAGGCTTTTATGGAATTGGCGAGAAAAGCAGCACAAGAGGATGGCATCAATCTGGGGAAGTATGCGGACACTCTGGAGCAAATCGGTGAAAAATTGAATAATTCTGCAGCTCTGAGAAGGGGGGAAGAGATTCGGCAAATTGTTGCGCAGGTGGAAAGTATTCTAAAAGACAATGTAGGCACAGCGTCTCCGCATATGAACGCGCTATTATTGAAGACATTGTCTGAAATACGCCATATTGTCGACACGAATTCCATTGCTATACGCAGACGCGGATTGGACAATCTGTATTCAGGAGAAAAACAGCGTCTGTTTGCGAACATGGGAAATAAGGAACGGGCTGCACAGGGGGGCGCAGTCAGCAACAGAGACTTTTACAGCAGAGCCAATGCAACGGATCAGACATTGCTGGGAAGAGAACTGATAGCGAACATAGGAGATATCTCTTATAATACGGTGCAAAGCTGGTTATCACAGCGTAACCAGATGGAGATCACAGAAAAAGGCGTGTTTGAGTGTATTTCTGAACGCATGCAAAGGCTAAAGGTACGTTTGAATCCTTTTATACATCTGCTGCTGCAGGCTCGTGCCAATTTGACAGACAGTCAATTATCGGAACTGCTTTTGCAGGCATATTTCGATCAACTAGGCGTTTTCAGCGACCCACATGCTGTGGATTTGACTGCAAAAGTTGATATTGCACGCGATCAGAACCGCGCTATCAATATGCGTACAGCGGATAATGAGAAGAATGGATGGCAGGCAAGCCGAGATAGCATTTTGGAAACACATAATGTATCGTCAGAACAGCGTGAAGCGATAGATGGACTCCATGCTTTGTCAAGCTGGTTGGCAGATGCATTTAAGGAAATACGGGCGGTAAATGCAGAGCAGCCGCAAGACATACCGGGGCAAGCTATCGATGCCGATGCGTTGGTCAATCAAATCAATCAGGTAATCCGGGTAGGGGAGAATCCGCAGCCGGGAATGATAAACCAAGCAGCAGTGCAGCAGCCAACGAATGACAGTGAAGGAGGGATACTGCCCGAGGAAGACGGACGATGAGAGTGGTTTGGAGGATAAGGATTGGATACCCAACACCGTCACCACAAGCTCCAGTTGAGGAAGGTATTTTTCGGCGGCAGTCAGAATCAGGGCTTCCAGATTGGGTTTGCACAGTGCACGGCTGTCTATGTGGAAATAGATGATGCAGAGCTTTTCAGCTCGATCTTCACACGTCTCTCTGTTCACGGCGGCAGGTACCTGTTCTTTGGTTGCGTTCATACCTTTGTAAGTTGTTACTCCATATTCATTAGTGGAAGCAATGCAGGCAGAGACAAAGGACTTGTGGACATTCATTCCACAGCAGATGCGGTAAATGATTTTGGGTATAACACATTCCCTCGAAACAGTATTTGAGGGAACGGGAAGGGAATGGATGCTCGCTGAAGGATTGAAATAGTCCGTCTTTCCAAAGATAAGGTTACAGGGTGCAAAGCCCTACTCATTGGTGCTGGAAAGTGCATTCGCACACATAGCATTCAGTTCAACACGAGGTTGGTTCTGCTCAGCTCTACGTGCGCTGCAGGGTGCCTGCTTTCTCAAGCACATTCTAACAAATTGCGACTTGCTGCGTAAGAAGCGCCGTGTTTCACTCCCTTTGATGTCTTTCAGCGAAGCGGAAAGGAATGGTTATAGCTATGAAAAATCGACTGTATCAAAATATACAGGCCGAGCATGAGGCGAATGCAATCGCAGTGCGCTTTATGGACAGTGCGGACATTATCGGCGATATGGGCCGTGTTTATGGACGGGACCTGTCCGATGTCCGTATCCATACGGATGAGGCCGCGGCGCGGCGTGTGGATGGTACGGGGGCGGATGCCTACACGGAGGGACGTGATATCTTTTTTGGACGAAATGTATTCCGTCCGCAGGATCCTGCCAGCCGCGGGTTGTTGGCACATGAGCTGGTGCATACCATGCAGCAATCCGGCGTAGCCGGTATGCAGCAGGGTGGGCTGATAGACTGGTTCCGCCAGACGTTCCAATAAGGTGTGAGCAGATGCTTTTGGTGAATGAATAGTCTGAATAGAAAGCATCCGGTTGATCCGTTTTACGGGCGTGTAAGCGTTGGAATGTTTTTTGATAACAAAATATTGTAATATCTGTTGATTTTTTGACGAATTGGAAATATAATGGATATAAGATTGGCGAAAGAAACAGAAAGGGTGGTAGCTATGTTTTGCACCAATTGTGGCCAAGAAATTGCGGATGATGCAGTATTTTGTATCCATTGCGGATCGAAGGTTGCGTCGAATGTTCAGGTTCCTTCTCCATCTGAGAAGGATCGTGATTCGAAGCAGCCGCCGTATTCAAAAAATGCTCAAGGAATTGAGCAAGCAGCACCAAAAACAGTGACACCGGCAAAGCAGATGTCTGATGCAGCGTCTCAACGTACTACATCGGCAAGCGGTCAAAGTGCATATGGGATGCAATCTGAGCAATCTGGCAAGAACGTTCAGTCTGTACGTGGTAAAGGTAAAACAGGCTTGATGATTGCTTTGTCTGCTGTTGTACTTTGCCTACTTGCTGGGGGCGCATATTTCATTGTTCAGAATCAAATGCGGCTGCAAGCAGCACAGGAGCAAGCAGAACAGGCACTGGCTGAAGCGCAACAGGCACAACAAGCTGCTGAAGAAGCATTGCTGGACAAGGAGCTGGCAGAGGAGAAGGCGGAACAAGCCCAAAAGGATGCTGAAACCGCTAAAAAGGATGCGGAGGAAGCAAGAGCACAGGCTGAAGCCCATGTGGCTGAGATCGTAGCTGCAATTAAGGCGGCGCAGGGTGGTTCAGCAATAGCGTTTGATGGTTACATTTTTCCCAGTGATCGTGAATACATAACAGATGCTGATTTGGCGTATTTCGATCAGGAGACAGCTTTACTTGCACGAAATGAGATATATGCGCGGCATGGATATATCTTTCAGACGCCATACATCCAAAACTATTTTTCGGCGCAAAGCTGGTATTATCCGGACAAGAATTACGACGGAACCGGACTTTCTAAAATTGAGCAAGCCAATGCTGAAAAAATTCTGTCTTACGAAAAAGAAAGAGGATGGCAGTGAAAAAACAATTATTTGCATGTGGAGTGCTGCTGATGGCTGCCTTTGTTGGCTGCGGTATGCAATCCGGTGATGATGTTGTAGTTGACGCAGCAGAATCGAGTGCAGATGTATTGCAGCAACAAATATCCACTGACCGGCAGGATTCTGCATCAGCAGATTTGGACGTGCAGGAAGAATCGGCAGCCGATGTAAAACATTCGCTAGAAGGAAAGGTTATCTGCGTGGATCCCGGTCATGAGGTGACGGCACTCCATGTGCAGGAACCGATCGATCCGTATCAGAGCAAAACAAAAGAAGCTTTTGTAGGAGGAACGTCTGGCGAGAATCAAACAGAAGAGCAGTTGAACTTGTCCGTTGGGTTAATACTACAGGGTTTGTTGAAGGACGAAGGTGCATCTGTGGTTATGACAAGAACCACGCATGAAAGCGATATGACAAGCTACATGCGTGCAATGCTTGCCAACGAGAAAAATGCTGATTTGTGCATTCGCATCCATGCAGACGGCTCCAATGACGCAACGGTTTCAGGAATGTCGATGCTTGTGCCATACGGTTCACAGTTGGCCACGCAGGATATTGTAAAACCAAGTTAATCAGCAGGAGAATATGAAAATGCAGCAACGGTAGAACAAACTGGTGCGAAAAATAATGGTGTCGTGCAGCGATCCGACCTTACCGGATTCAACTTTGCTGAGGTGCCAACCATCTTAATTGAGATGGGGTTCATGAGCAATCCGGTCGAGGATGCGCTCATGGAAACCGCAGAATATCAATATAAATTAGCGAAGGGCATGTGTGTTGGTATTCAGAATTACTTTGCGAGTATGTGAAAAAGGAAAGGGGAACAACGATGAAGAATTGCCACCATTGCGGTGCACAGATGCCGGATGAGTCTAAATTCTGCCCGGTTTGTGGAGTTTCTGCGGGGGCGCAGGGATCAAACCCAAATAGTCAGTATGCCTCGTCTTATGATCACACTGCGGAATTCGACCCTAAAGATATTTCCGAAAACAAAGTATTGGCCATGCTCTGTTATCTGATGGGCGTGATCGGTATCATTCTGGCGCTTCTTGGCAGTCATGAATCGCGGTACGCAGGATTTCATGTGCGACAAGCGCTTAAATTTGTTGTTGTGGAAGCGTTGCTTGTAATTATTGCAATTATTTTTGCGTTTACATTGCTTGTGCCGATCCTGTGTGGTATCTTTGCGCTGATTTTGGTTGTTGTCAAGATTATTTGCTTTTTCTCGATTTGCTCGGGCAAAGCAACTGAACCACCTATTATTCGGTCGTTCGGCTTCTTAAAGTAATATATTGATGTGGCATCCTAAGGAGCATTGTACGCTTCTTAGGATGCCGCTTTTTTGGGTAACGCACAATGTGTTTTAATTTGTGCCCCGAAATTATCAATGTTCGGCATGTTTTGCGGAGATTGCAAAACGAAGAAAATAGTATCAGCTTACCTTACAATTTCCTTACGTTTTTCGTCATCTGTTTAACGATATGTTATAATAAGAAAAACTGCGGTATTGCCCGCAGCCATGCATTGCAGTAAACGCACCGGAGGCGCAGGTATGGATAGAATTTATGAATGTTCAGTTTTGGTGGTTGATGATGAAACGGCCCTTTGCGGAATGATCGCACAGATGCTGTCGCAGGCAGGATTTCGCACGGTTTACACCGCGCATAGCTGTGAACAGGCACGCTGTGTTGCAGCACAGCGGCAACCGGATGCGATTCTTCTGGATGTGATGTTACCGGATGGAGACGGCTTTTCCCTGATGCAGGAGCTGCGCCGTGCGCGGGATATGCCAATCCTGTTTCTTTCTGCACGGGATGCGGATACGGATCGTTTACATGGATTGGGACTGGGCGCGGACGATTATATTGTGAAACCATTTTTGCCGCAGGAATTGATCTTGCGGCTGACCGCGGTTTTGCGCCGCTCTTATAGTTCTGTACTGCATACAGAGGAAGAAAAGCTGGTTTTAGATGACACTGTGATCGACTGGGGCAGCGGCACTGTGCACAGGGGAGATGCTGTGCTGTCGCTTACAGCAAAAGAGTATGCTATTTTACGCAAATTAGCGGATAATCGGGGGAATATTGTTACAATCGATGCGTTGTGCCGTGCCGCATGGGATGATGACACCTTTGGTTATGAGAATACGCTGATGGTGCATATCCGCCGTCTGCGTCAGAAATAAAAGAGAACACCTGAGAAGCTGATATGGCTGCTGACCGTGCGTGGACTGGGCTATAAACTGGTACGGGAGAAATCAGTATGAAAGGGCTTGCAAGTATCCTTGGGCGTTATATCGGCGCTGCGGTTGGCGTGGGACTGATTCTTGTTGTGCTTAATTTTGGGGTTGTGGTTGGATTTGTTCTGAACAGTGCGCATGCGGAACCAATCCGGTATGTTCCGGTGGAAAAAATCGCTGCCGGGATTGAACGTCAGGAAAATGGGCAGATCACTGTGGCGGAAGAGGTTTGGCCTGTTCTGCAGGAGCGTTATGTCTGGGCTATGCAGCTCAACGACAGTGGAGAGGTAATTTGGAGCGACCGCATGCCGCCCGAGCTGCCGCAAGCGTATACCGCTTCGGACATTGCTGGGTTTTCCAGATGGTACCTAAATGATTATCCGGTCACGGTTTGGAGCGACGAAGACGGTCTTCTGGTGCTGGCCGGTGAGCCGGGCAGTCAATGGAAGTACATGATGGAATCCTCAATGACCATGCTGCAATATGCTGAGGTGTGGATTCCTGCGGCACTGCTGATCAACTTATGTGCCGCACTGCTGTTGGCATTGCTGCTGGGATGGCGCATGTATCGTGCAGCTTTGCCGCTGGCACAGGGCATCAGCGATCTTGCACAGGGGAAAATGACCCGTTTACCGGAACGTGGTGTGTTTCGCGCGCTGTCAGCCGATTTGAACCGCGCTTCCGATCAGCTTTTAAACCAACGCACCCTGCTGCAAAAGCGGGATCGCACCCGTACCGAATGGATTGCCGGCGTTTCACATGATATTCGTACACCGCTGGCACTGGTGCAGGGAAATGCAGCGCAGATGGAAGCGGATGCCGCTTTGCCGCATGAAACACGGGAAAAAGCAAGGATCGTTCGGGAGCAGAGCCAGCGGATTGGACGGCTGGTATCCGATTTGAATTTGGCGTCCAAGCTAGAATATGAATTGCAGCCGCTGCATGTGACTGTATTTCATCCAGCAGCGCTTTTGCGTGCAGCCGCAGCCGAATTGCTGAACGGGTTGGCGGATGAACGAATCCGGCTTGCGGTTGATATTCCGCCTGCGCTTAACCATTTGACCGTGTGTGCAGATGAAACCCTGCTGCTGCGTGCGGTTGAAAATCTGCTGCGCAACAGCGCCCTGCACAATGCCGGAGAGGTGCAGATCCAAGTGCGTCTGGAAGCAGATGAGCAAACATGGCGTATCATCGTTGCGGATGATGGGAGCGGCTTATCCGAATCGACCTTGCGGCTGTTATATGCTCCTGCGGGAGAATCGCTGCCGCAGCATGGGCTGGGATTGGTTCTGGTGCGGCAGATCGTTGATGCACATGGAGGGGCGGTTCGGTTTATCAACCGGAATCCGGGACTTCTGGCAGAGCTTTCCTTTCCGGTTTATCGGGAGACGGAACGTGGATAAAAACAGTCAATTTTGGAAGTTTCTTTTTGTATATTTTTTTCTCATCTCTCTATTTCAATACCATATATGGTGTGCTATAATAAGTCTCGCCACCAAATAGGAGAGGAGAGAGGATAGTTTATGGTACGCGTTATCAAAAAAGACAATACCAAAGAAGCGTTTAACATACAAAAAGTTGTGATCGCTGTTAATAAATCTGCAAACCGAGTGCTGTATACCTTTACGGAGGATGAGCTCAAAGCCATCTGCGATCATGTGGAGAGTTATATCCGTGAGCATGGGCTGACCGAAGTACAGATTTGGCAGATGCACAATATTGTAGAAGCTGCGCTGGAAGCGGTCCGCCCGGAAGTTGCCAAGAGTTACCGTGATTACCGCAATTATAAGCAGGATTTTGTCGGCATGTTGGACAGCGTTTATCAAAAGAGCCAGTCCATCATGTATATCGGAGATAAGGAAAATTCCAACACGGATTCTGCCTTGGTTTCTACCAAACGCAGCTTAATTTTTAATCAGCTTAATAAAGAACTGTATCAGAAATTTTTCATGAATACCGAAGACCGGCGGGCCTGCGGGGATGGCTATATTTATGTGCACGATATGTCTGCCCGCCGCGACACGATGAACTGCTGTCTGTTCGATGTAAAGCACGTGCTCGAGGGCGGCTTTGAAATGGGAAATCTTTGGTACAACGAGCCGAAAACTTTGAATGTAGCGTTTGACGTGATCGGCGACATTGTACTTTCTGCGGCCAGCCAGCAGTACGGCGGCTTTACCGTACCGTCGGTTGATCTGCTGCTTGAGCCATATGCGGAGCGCAGCTACAAAATGCTGACTGAAAAATATGCTCGCCTTGGTTTGGATGCTGAAACCGTGGAAAAAGAAGTGATGGCTGACATTTTGAATGATTTCGAGCAGGGATTTCAGGGCTGGGAATATAAGTTCAATACGGTCGCGTCCAGCCGCGGTGACTATCCCTTTATTACCATGACTATGGGTACCGGTACCGGACGTTTTGCGAAGCTGGCATCTATTACAATGCTTAACGTGCGCCGCAAGGGGCAGGGGAAAAAGGGTCAGAAAAAGCCTGTCCTGTTCCCTAAAATTGTATTTTTGTATGATGAAAACCTGCATGGCCCCGGCAAACCGCTTGAAGATGTATTTGAAGCCGGTATTTTGTGTTCGTCTAAGGCCATGTATCCTGATTGGCTCAGCTTGACCGGAGAAGGCTATGTGCCGAGTATGTATAAGAAATACGGCGCGATCATCAGCCCAATGGGCTGCCGCGCGTTCCTGTCCCCGTGGTATGAGCGCGGCGGCATGGAACCGGCGGATGAGCAGGACAAGCCCGTTTTTGTCGGTCGCTGGAATATCGGTGCGGTTTCGCTGCATCTTCCCATGATTTATGCAAAGGCACAGCAGGAAAATCGCCCCTTCCACGAGGTGCTGGATTATTATCTGGAGCTGATCCGTAAACTGCATATCCGCACCTATGCTTATCTGGGCGAAATGCGCGCGTCCACCAATCCGCTGGCGTATTGCGAGGGCGGCTTCTACGGCGGCCATCTGAAACCCTCGGATAAGATTAAGCCGATCATGAAAACAGCAACGGCTTCCTTCGGCATCACGGCGCTGAATGAACTGCAGGAGCTGTATAACGGCAAATCACTCGTCGAGGACGGCAATTTTGCCTTGGAAACATTGGAATATATCAATCAAAAGGTGATGCAGTTCAAAAAGGAAGACGGAAACCTGTATGCCATCTACGGTACCCCGGCTGAAAGCCTGTGCGGTTTGCAGGTGGAGCAGTTCCGCAAAAAGTATGGTATCATCGAAGGAGTATCCGACCGGCCGTATGTGTCCAACAGCTTCCACTGCCATGTGACCGAAGACCTGACGCCGGTTGAAAAGCAGGATCTGGAAGGGCGCTTCTGGAACCTGTGCAACGGCGGTAAGATCCAG
>ENA-ORSX01002128-ORSX01002128.1-human-gut-metagenome-genome-assembly--contig:-NODE-2128-length-11824-cov-26.608123_pt1 | contig 11824 bp, 11 predicted proteins | sample MGYA00241904_ERZ509172 | MGnify/ENA primary metagenome ERZ509172 (study PRJEB26280, sample SAMEA2338795) | human gut metagenome | biome: human gut; feature: human-associated habitat; material: faeces...
AAGCACATTTACGAAGATGAATAATGATCAGCAGGTGTCGTTGGATATACTGGCGAGGATATGTTTGGAGCTGAAATGTGGGTTTGATGATATTGTGCAGATAGAACATTAACAATAGGATTATGATATTGCAAAACGAAGTTGTATATGCAAATAAATAGGGGCAATTTATTGATAGAAAGGAAGCTATAAATGACAGAAAATAATGCTAACATTGGTTTTGAAAAACAAATTTGGGATGCGGCTTGTGTTCTTTGGGGACACATCCCGGCAGCAGAGTACAGAAAGGTAATCGTGGGGCTTATATTTCTTCGATACATTTCGAGTGCATTTAAGAAACGATATGAAGAACTTGTTGCAGAGGGGGATGGCTTTGAGGATGATAGAGATGCTTATGTAGAAGATAATATATTCTATGTGCCAGAAGAGGCTCGTTGGGACAAAATTGCCTCTTGTGCGCATACTCCTGAAATTGGGACTGTTATTGATGAAGCAATGAGAGCTATCGAGAAAGAAAATACATCTCTTAAAAATGTTTTGCCTAAGAACTATGCAAGCCCTGATTTGGATAAGAGAGTATTGGGGGAGGTTGTTGATTTATTCTCTAATATGGATATGGGAAACACAAAGGAAAGTAAGGACTTACTTGGAAAAACATATCAATATTGTATCAAAGAATTTGCTGCGTATGAGGGTGTTAAGGGTGGAGAATTCTATACTCCTGAAAGTATTGTTAAAACAATCGTAGCATTTCTAAAGCCATACGATAACTGTCGTGTATATGATCCGTGTTGTGGTTCTGGAGGCATGTTTGTTCAATCAGCAGATTTTATTGAAGCACATAGAGGAAACAGAGATTCTATTTCTGTATATGGTCAGGAGTCAAATGCTGATACTTGGAAAATGGCTAAAATGAACATGGCTATTAGAGGGATTGATGCAAATTTCGGACCTTATCAAGCTGATACATTCTTTAATGATTTGCATCCTACATTAAAAGCAGATTTTATTATGGCAAATCCACCATTTAATCTTTCTAACTGGGGGCAGGATAAATTGAAAGATGATAAGCGTTGGAAATATGGAACACCACCGGCGGGGAATGCCAACTATGCATGGATTCAGCATATGATATACCATCTTGCACCAAATGGAAAAATAGGTTTAGTACTAGCTAATGGCGCATTATCTTCTCAGTCATCAGGAGAGGGAGAAATTAGAAAAAATATTATTCAAGATGATTTAGTAGAAGGTATTGTTGCGTTACCTACTCAGTTGTTTTACAGTGTAACAATTCCTGTTACGCTTTGGTTTATCAGCAAAAATAAAAAGCAAAAAGGCAAAACACTCTTTATAGATGCTCGTAAGATGGGACATATGGTTGATCGTAAGCACAGAGATTTTACGGAAGGCATTCAAGAAGATGGTAGCCTTGGAGATATTGATAAATTAGCAAAAACATTTGAAGATTTTCAAAATGGAACACTTGAAGAAGTAAAAGGTTTTTGCGCAATAGCAGATATTCAAGATATTGCAAATCAAGATTATATTCTCACACCTGGTAGATATGTAGGTATTGAAGAAGTAGAGGACGATGGGGAACCTTTTGAAGAAAAAATGAGTCGCTTGACCTCTGAACTTTCTGATATGTTTGTTAAGTCACATGAACTTGAAGAAGAAATCCGTAAGAAACTGGGGGCGATAGGGTATGAAATATAGTTTGTCATCGCTGTGCGAATATAGAAAAGGTAAGGTTAATGTTGATGGACTAAATAAAGATACATACATATCCACAGAGAATATGTTACCAAACAAGGGAGGGGTCATTCGAGCTACGTCGTTACCTACTACATCACAAACACAAGAATATAAAAAAGGAGATGTGTTAGTTTCGAATATTAGACCATATTTCAAAAAGATTTGGCAGGCAGAATATGATGGTGGATGTTCAAACGATGTGCTTGTTTTTAAGGCAAACGAAAACACAGATAAAGACTTTTTGTATTATGTTTTAGCAGATGATGCTTTTTTTAATTATTCGATGGCAACATCAAAAGGAACAAAAATGCCTCGTGGAGATAAAACATCTATAATGCAATATGGGGTTCCTCATTATGATATTGTAGAGCAGAAAAAAATTGCGTGTGTATTGCGCCTGCTTGATAAAAAAATAGAATTTAATAATAAGATAAACAATAATTTAGCACCTCATCTGTGCGTAGCACAGATAGCTGCGAAGCAGCGTGGGCAGACACCGCCGACAGACGGATACTTGCATACAGTCGACAAGGTGTCTGGCAGAGGTGGTAACGAGGAAACTGCGGAGCAGTTTACGAGTCTATTAGCGGCTTAGAGGTCGATGTTGGAGACATCAAGCTCGCCAGACATGAGTTTCGGCAATAGAGAATCTCTTAGGCTAATAAGTTCCTGATTTTGGGACAAATTATGTGCTATTAAATCATACATAGGTGTCACAGTACTGAGAAAATTATCCATTACATCTTGGTCTGGTAGCCATATGAGATAATTTAGGGTCGTTCCTGGTGCAGTTCTCTGACGACTATTTGTTGATCCTGTTGTGTGAGAACACATCCAATCGGTAAAACCTTTGCTATCAATGATCGAATACACATAATCCTTATATACTGGATTGAATGGCTCAAAAATAATAAATTCCGTTGAAGATACTGCCAAATCGGTAATACACAGTGGTCTCCATACACGTTTAGTATCTGGATTGAGCTTAGAAGCCATTACAGAGTTATTGGTTAGGATGTATTTGTTGCTTTTGATATCAGATGCCGATTCAAACACTGGATACTTTTTTTCATCAAATGCAGGTATGCTGTAGTGTTCAATCTGCGCATCCGGGTTCTTTTGTGGATTAAAGCTGTTTGTTTTGATTTCTGCAATATCACCTAATGTAACTTGTTTCCAAGAATCTGGTGCTACGCCGCCAAAAGGTTCGAAATTTTCAAACCAAGCAGTAAACAAGGCCTGAGCTTGCTGCTCTAAATTATTGTTTAGCAGATAAAATATGGAGGAAAACAAAATGAAGTATGATGTAGGCAATATTGTTTGTATGAATGATGGAAGAACAGTATATATTTTCGCAATTGATGAAAAGAAGAAAAAATATCAAGTAAGTGATACAGAAAATGAAGGGACTTTATTTTTTGTTGCAGAAGATGAAGTCTTTATGAAGCTTACTTAAAGAATGTTAGACTTCTACCAACGGCAGGAGTAAATAAGGAAGAACGCCGTTGCTTGTCGTTCTCTATAAAGGAGAAAGGCAATGAAACAGGATTTGATGAAAGATATTATTCAAGGAATGTTACCTTACTTGGATAATGCTCAAAGTGAAAAGTTGCAAGAAGTACTCTGTTACACGTTTGCAAATTATGAGGTAACACAACTACAAGATAAGAGAAGCAGTACTGAACAAAACTTTGTAGAGCTGTTTTTATCTGCGAAACGTATAGAGGGGTGTTCCGAAAAGTCTCTTAAATATTACAAATCTACCATCGAAGCTATGCTTGGGGAGTTACAAAAAGAAGTCAAGCATATTGTTACAGATGATATACGAGGATACCTAACCGAGTACCAGGAAAAGAAGAAGTCAAGCAAGGTTACGATAGATAATATCCGACGTATCCTTTCCAGCTTTTTCTCTTGGTTGGAGGACGAGGATTATATACTTAAAAGCCCTGTAAGACGAATACATAGAGTTAAGACAGGGACAAACATTAAGGAAACCTATTCCGATGAAGCGTTGGAACTTATGAGGGATAACTGTACGGAACTGAGAGACTTAGCAATCATAGATATGCTTGCTTCAACGGGTATGCGTGTTGGAGAAATGGTACTGCTTAATCGAAATGATATTGATTTCAATGAGCGAGAATGTATTGTGTTCGGTAAAGGCAGTAAGGAAAGAGTGGTCTATTTTGACGCTCGAACAAAGATACATTTACAGAACTATTTGGAGAGCAGAACGGACGACAATCCTGCCCTGTTTGTATCTCTGAAATCACCGCACGAAAGGTTGAAAATCGGTGGAGTTGAGGTTCGTCTGCGAGAATTTGGAAAACAGTTAGGATTGCAAAAGGTACACCCGCACAAGTTCAGGCGTACGCTTGCGACTATGGCAATAGATAAAGGAATGCCTATTGAACAACTACAACAGCTCTTGGGGCATAGGAAGATAGATACGACCTTGCAATATGCAATGGTCAAACAGAGTAATGTTAAGATTGCTCACCGAAAATACATTGGATAGAGAGGATAACTATTATGGCTGGACAAACTGCACCATTAGTTTCACTTACTGTGGATGGAAAAGGATCATATGGAATTGGGGCAAGCGCAGTTCCTTTCTCAAAAGATTTATACACCTATTTGAGAATAACAGATATTAAAGACGATGGCACACTAAATATGCAAGATTTGAAGTCGGTTGAGGATGTGAAAGCTAAAGAGTATCTCTTAAAACCGAATGACATTGTTTTTGCAAGAACCGGAGCAAGCACAGGAAGAAACTATTTTTACGATGGAACTGACGGAGTATTTGTATATGCAGGATTTCTTATTAAGTTCAGTATTGATGAAGAAAAAGTAAATCCTAAGTATATAAAGTATTACTGCCAATCTAAGCAGTATAAAGATTGGATAAACTCATTTAACACTGGCAGTACACGTGGGAACATAAATGCTCAAACTCTTGGCAAAATGCCAGTTCCTTTGATGGAGAGGAAAAATCAAGATGTTTTAGTTGCCGTTCTGTCAAGTATTGATGAAAAAATCAAGCAGAATAATGCAATAAACAATAATTTAGAGCAACAAGCGGTTCTTTTGTTCAAAGAGTGGTTTACCGATTTTGAATGTACTTCAGGTAATGTGATTGAAACTAAGTTTGGCAAAATTCCGAATACATTTAAGTTGCTTAAAAATGGTGAATTACCAGTGATTGTAACTGATTATGTTGCTAATGGTAGTTTTGCATCACTGAAAGCTAATGTGACTTTATATCAAGACCCAAACTACGCTTATTTCATACGCAATACCGATTTAAAATCTGGAACATTTGAAGTATTCGTAGATGAACACTCTTATAACTTTCTTTCAAAGTCAACACTTTATGGAGGAGAAATAATCATATCAAATGTTGGCGATGTCGGAAGCGTATTCTTGTGTCCCAAATTAGATAAACCAATGACACTTGGTAACAACATTATTATGCTTCGTCCCGAACAAGATAATTTACAATATTATCTCTATATTTGGTTTAAATGGCTGTATGGACAATCACTAATTCAAGGTATTAAAGGCGGCTCAGCTCAACCTAAGTTTAACAAGACCGACTTCAAGAACCTCCCGATTTATTTACCTCCTGATTCTTTGTTGGAACAATTTCATCAGACAGTTAAGCCTATGTTTGAACTAATAGAGAAAAATAATGCAGAAAATCTAAGCTTAACTGTTACACGAGATACGCTTTTACCAAAACTAATGTCCGGAGAGCTTGATGTCTCTGACATCGACCTCTAAGCCACTAAATTATTGTTTACCATACTTGAAGTGTTTTGGCTTGCAGTGCAAGGGTTGCTTGTACCAATTGCTATTTCGTCGCTTATAGTCTTATTTACTGCATCTGTAGTTAAGAGTGCGATAAAAGCGAAGGGAGTTGACGATATGGGAAGTAAAGCAAAAGAAATTATAAGTGTGAATTTGGATATTTTATATACTATGAGCGCTAATTTAGCAGGCGGTGCACTGTTAGCCAAAACACTTCAAATGACAATTGCTTAGACTGAAAAAGGAGTGAAGAAAGTGGCATATAAGGAAATTGATGAATCTAACATAATATTAATTGATTCTGTTAGTTCTTTTATAGAAGAAATAAAACGAATAAAAGGGATGAAAGAATCTGAAGATGGAACCTCTACCGAGTTATTTTTTAGAGGTCAGGAGACGGAATTCTGGGATATTGAACCGAGCATATTTAGAGATGATATGCTAAGTATAGAACATAAATTAATGCAGATACCATTACAGAAGTCACTGACAGAATTCAGGGAATTAAATTCGATGTTTGATATTATGACTAAATATCAACATTATGGAATGTGTACTCGTCTTTTGGATTTGACTACGAATCCTTTGGTTGCATTATATTTTGCATGTAAAAAGCATGGAGTAGAAAAATATGCTACGGAAGATGGAGAAGTAGAAAAAGAACCGTATGGGGTAATTTATTATACAGATAAATACTATCCTTCACAATCTACAGATCTTGAAATTCAAATCGTATCTGCTCTGGCAAGTTATGATTTGGAAAAAGAAAATACTTTGTTTGAAGTTCTTGAAAGGCTATATCATGACCGAATTATTGATGAAGAAACAAAAGACAATTGGTTAGTAAATTATAGAGAATTTGTAGAAATAATACAAAATAATTACATGGTAATGCCGACTTATACAAATGAAAGATTGAGAAAGCAAAGTGGAGTATTTCTGCTGACTAGTTTATTTTCATTTAATAAAGACAATGAGGTTAAGAAATCAGTTATATCTAAAGCTAAGAGTAAACTAAAAGAAGAATTTAATGATGTGTGCTTTTATATTTCAGGGGAAAATAAAGAAACAATTTTGAAAGAACTGGATTTGTATAACATAAATGAAGCTACGTTGTTTCCAGAATTAGAGCACCAATTAAGTTACATAAAATATGCAAATCGTAATCAAGTTAATCCGGTTACAGATTTTACAAAATATGAAGAAGATTCTGCAAGTACTATGCAGGATATAGGAACAAAACAACCGGAGCTTGAACAATATATTATTGACAATTTTGCTGATAAGTTTAAAGAAGTTATTGAAAATGATGATATTAAGAAAGTATTAGACATAATACAAAGTCATTTTACGGTTGATTGGTATAAGCGTAAACCAGTGCTCAGTAAAATGAAGATGTCAATTACAGGATATTATTTTATTAAATGTCAGTCTAAGGATAGCGCAAAGCAAAAGGCAGAACAGATTATGACATTATTGAATCAAATCGTAGAGGATTTTATTATGACAGCGAATGAAAGAGGTGATTAAAGTGTCCACTAATTATACAGAAGCCGATTATGAAAATTCTGTTATAGAATTATTTAGGAATGACTTAGGATATGAATATGCTTATGGTCCGGATATTGAAAGGGATTTTCATAGTCCGTTATATGAAGAAGTGTTAGAAGATTATCTGTATCGTTTGAATAGAGGTCTGCCGTCTGACGCCATTCAGGATGCTATATTTAAGTTGAAAAACTTTGAAAATGGTGAACTTGTGCAAAAGAACGCTGTTTTTATGGACTATTTGCAAAATGGTATTCCGGTAAGATTTTTTGTCAATGGAGAAGAACGTTCTTCTATTGTATATCTTGTTGACTATAAGAATCCGTACAACAACTCTTTTATTGTGGCTAATCAATGGACATTTATTGAAAATAGCAATAAACGTCCGGATGTAATTCTGTTTTTAAATGGATTACCAGTTGTTTTAGTAGAACTCAAGTCTCCATCTCGTGAAGAAACAGATGCGTCTGAAGCATATAGACAGCTTCGTAATTATATGCTGGAAATTCCGTCGATGTTTATTTATAACGCTATTTGTGTTATGAGTGACCAGCTTACTTCTAAGGCAGGAACTATCACTTCTGGTGAAGACCGCTTCATGGAGTGGAAAACTAAGGATGGAAGTTATGAAAACACTCAATATGCACAGTTTGATACTTTCTTTGAGGGAATGTTCCAAAAAGAAAGATTGCTTGATATTATAAAGAATTTTATATGCTTTTCGAATGAGGGGATAAATAGTTTTAAGATACTTGCAGGGTATCATCAATACTTTGCGGTTCGTAAGGCTATTGTATCAACACAGAAAGCTACCATTACCGATGGTAAAGGTGGTGTGTTTTGGCATACACAGGGCAGCGGAAAGTCGTTGTCTATGGTGTTTTATGCTCATTTATTACAAGAAACATTAGACAGTCCGACTATCGTTGTACTAACAGATAGAAATGATCTTGATGATCAGTTGTATGGTCAGTTTGTTAAGTGTAAAGATTTTTTGAGACAAGAACCGGTACATGCTGAAAGCAGAGAACATTTGAAAACTTGGCTTGCTGGCAGACAGGCAAATGGAATTATCTTTACAACAATGCAGAAATTTGAGGAGTCTTTTGACGAACTTTCAGAAAGAAGAAATATTGTTGTTATGGCAGATGAAGCTCATCGAGGACAATATGGACTTGCAGAAAAGATTAAGATAACAAAGAACGAAGCAGGAGAAGAAGTTGCCAAAAGAGTTGTAGGTATAGCTCGTATTATTCGTAACAGTTTGCCTAATGCAACATATATTGGTTTTACCGGTACGCCTATATCATCAGCAGACCGTAGTACTCGTGAGGTATTTGGAGATTATATTGATATATATGACATGACACAGGCTGTTGAGGATGGAGCAACAAGACCAGTATATTATGAGAGCCGAGTTATTAAATTAAATCTTGATGAGAATACATTACAATTGATGGATGCAGAATATGATGTAATGGCTGCAAATGCGGATGTGGAAGTTATAGAAAAAAGTAAGCGTCAACTTGGACAGATGGAGGCTATTCTCGGTAACGATCAAACTATCAATTCTCTGGTGTGTGATATTCTGGATCACTATGAGAACAATCGTCAGAATCTGCTTACTGGTAAAGCAATGATTGTTGCATATTCCAGACCGATAGCAATGAAGATTTACGAAAGAATACTAGAACTTCGTCCTGCTTGGAAGGAAAAGGTCGGAGTTGTTATGACATCTGGCAATAATGATCCTGAAGAATGGCGAGAAATTATCGGTAACAAACAGCATAAAGATGAATTGGCAAAGAAATTTAAGGACAACAATAGTCCTATGAAAATAGCTATTGTTGTTGATATGTGGCTTACGGGATTTGATGTTCCATCATTAGCTACAATGTATGTTTATAAGCCAATGTCCGGACATAATCTTATGCAGGCTATCGCTCGTGTAAACCGAGTGTTCAGAGATAAAGAAGGTGGACTTGTTGTTGATTATGTAGGTATAGCTTCTGCTTTGAAACAAGCAATGAATGATTATACAACTCGTGATAAAAAGAACTATGGAGATACAGATGTTGCTAAGGTGGCTTATCCAAAATTTCTTGAGAAACTCTCTATCTGTAGAGATTTATTTCATGGATATGATTATTCAAAATTTACAACAGGTTCTGATCTTGAACGAGCGAAAACTATCAGCGGTGCTGTAAACTTCATAATAGCGAGAGATAAGGAAGAAGAAAAGAATACTTTTATTAAAGAGTCGTTAATGCTTCGTCAGGCACTTTCTCTCTGTTCTTCTATTGTTGATGAGGACATGAGATTTGAAGCAGCTTTCTTTGAATCTGTCAGAGTTCTTGTAGGCAGATTGATGAATAATGGTACTGGTAAGAAAATTTCACTTCCTGAAATAAATGCAAGGATTAATGAACTTTTGAAGCAAAGCATAAAGAGTGATGGCGTAATTAACTTATTCTCAGATGTAAAAGAGGAATTTTCGCTCTTTGATCCAAAGTTTCTTGAAGAAGTATCAAAGATGAAAGAGAAGAATCTTGCAGTGGAACTTCTTAGAAAACTGATTGCAGAGCAGGTACATATTTACAAAAGAACTAATGTTGTTAAATCCGAGAAGTTTAGTGAGATTATTCATGAAGTAATGAACCGTTATCTTAATGGTATGCTTACAAATGAGCAGGTTATTGAAGAACTTCTCAATCTTGCAAAACAGATTGCAGCAGCACAAAAAGAAGGCGAGCAGTTAGGACTTACTGCTGATGAATTGGCTTTCTATGATGCACTTACAAAGCCACAGGCAATTAAAGATTTCTATGAAAATGAAGAATTGATTGCTATAACAAAAGAACTTGCGGAAACTCTCAGAAAGAATAAAACCATTGATTGGCAAAAGCGAGAGTCAGCAAGAGCCAAAATGCGTATGCTTATAAAGAAATTACTGAAGAAACATAAATATCCACCTGAAGGCATGGAAGATGCTGTTCAGACTGTTATGACACAGTGCGAACTTTGGACGGATAATAATGATATGAGTGAGGAAAAGATTATTAACTTTCGAGATAACTCGATATCGTATGCTCAATCAAATTATACACCTATGATGGTTGCTGAAAGTGTAGCAACATACGAAACAAAGAAATAAAAGGAAATGTATGACATATGGCTAATACAATACAAAAACTAATTTATTATTTCTCAGCTGTAGCACCGGTGTGCATAACATTTTCATTAGTTTGGATTATTCAAGGTAAGGGAATAGTGCTTCCGGTGATATTAGTATCAACTTCGTTGGTGGTTGTCGTTTTATTTAGTGTAGCATTTAGATATGGATATAAAAACATTGCACCTACGACAATTAGAGTTACCGATATTTCTACAGACGATTTATGGCTACTAGGGTATGTTTTCTCATATTTGTTACCATTAGCTAATATGGTGATAGATGAATGGAATTTATTTATATTAGCTGGGATAAGTTTGACAATAGGTGTAGTGATTCCCTTTATAAATTGTGCCATTCCTCATCCATTGTTGTTTTTTAGAGGGTATCATTTTTATAATCTTACTACAGAGAATGGTATATCATCATACATTTTGATAAGTAAAAAGAAAATACGAAATAAGAAGGAGATAAAACTGGTAGGAAGAATTTTTGAATTTTTGTTGATTGAGAAATAAGGAGGTATGATTAAATGTTCGAAAATAGCTCTGTTATGGTATTGAGAGCAAATACAAAAGAAGATGAAGTATATAAAATAGAGGTTGATGCAGAAACTCAAAATTCCATAATTACTTCCATGAGTAATGCATTAGATGAATTAATTGCAGAAAAAACACAGATAATATTTGATGGCAGTTATAAACCGAACGAAGATGAAATATTAAAAATTGAAAACTATCAGTTGTCTGACGAAATAAAAGATGCAATAAGAGATCCATTGGGAGTGCCGAGTTTCAAAAAAGATAATGATACATTTCCAGAAATAAAAGCAATATTTGTTGGAGAGAGGACAGAAGATGGAGAAACAGAAAAATTCAATGTAGTTTTTCAAAGATTTAGAAAAGAACAATATATTTCAACCAAATGGTGTAATTTGTTTTTTGAGAATAATACTTTTTTTCAGGAAAAAAGATTTGGAATTAGTATCGCAGATGGAGTCGATTGTTATTATACTGATAAAGAGTTGCAATTCTCGTCATTTTATTATGCTAGACAGATATTTGATTTAAGTGAATGCTATCGTTCTGCAACAGATAGTGAGGTTGAATCCTTTACGACAAGTTCGAAATTAGCACTTGATAATTCAGAAGCGTTTAAAGGAATGGCTAATACTTGGATAAGAAGAAAAATTGCTATGATTAATGATTCTCAAGTTTTGGACAATTATTCGGCAAAAGAGATAAAATCCCGAGCAAAGCTGGTTGGAGTAGATATTGATGTAAAGGATAAAAAGATTGTAATTCCAAATGACAAAGAAAAAATCAAGATAATACTTGGTTTTCTGGATGAAGAAGCTTATAAAGGACCATTTTCGCAAAAAACTTTTTTGGCTAATTCTAAGAGACAAGTACATTAAAAAGAGTATGTGAGTAAATTATTAGAAACTTAAGGTATTATTAAGCGAAGGAAGTGAGTTTATGGACATAAAGCAGCTAATTGGTGAAACCACAGATTACGACAAAAAGCTTG
>ENA-ORSX01002147-ORSX01002147.1-human-gut-metagenome-genome-assembly--contig:-NODE-2147-length-11710-cov-3.691978_pt1 | contig 11710 bp, 10 predicted proteins | sample MGYA00241904_ERZ509172 | MGnify/ENA primary metagenome ERZ509172 (study PRJEB26280, sample SAMEA2338795) | human gut metagenome | biome: human gut; feature: human-associated habitat; material: faeces...
CCCTGTGCCAGCGTCTGCATCTCGCCCAGCCCTTTATACACCTGCTCAAGCCGGTCATTGACCAGACGGAAAGATTCATTCATCCGCTCCGACAGCGTTTTCTGCAATTTCTCATCCACGATCTGGCGCATATCATCCAGCTTTTTATTATTGTCTGCCTGCAGGGCCCGCAGGTTCTGATCGACCGTTGCCCGGATATTCTCCAGATTCTGCGTGGTTTCCGCGGTAAAGCCATGCAGCCGGCGTTCAAACTGGCCAAGCTGTTCGGTCACGCTGCCCATTTTGCCGGACAGGCTGCGGTCCATGGCAGAAAGCTGCGTTAGCTGTGCCTCGCGGCCCTCCTTCAGATTTTGGCTGACCAGCGAGCCCAGCGCAGTGATTGCGCTGCTGTCCTCCGCCCGCGCAGGCGGCACGGCAGGCGCAGGCCGCCGCAGCAGCAAAATGATCACCAGCACCAACAGTACCGCCACCAGTGCCAGCGTGATAAGGGGAATGTATTGCATAAAATCCGAAGTTCCTTTCCTTTTTATAATACGTGCAGTTCCTTTGCGATGCGCTGCATCTCCTCATCGGTCGCGGCGATCACATCAGCACACGCCTTCAGATCCGCCGAAACATGCGGCGGCACTTCCACATCCGCCTTGTAGCGTAACTGGTGCTCCAAACTCGCCCAAAAATCCATGGCAATCGTGCGCAGCTGCAGCTCGATGTGCACCGGTTGGGTACGGTCGGACAAGAAGATCGGCACCTCTAAAATCAGATGCAGACTGCGGTAACCGTTCGGCTTTGGATTTTCGATATAATCCTTACGATCGATCAGCTTAAGGTCATCCTGCCGCATCAGCATATCGGCTACTGTGTAAATATCTTCGATAAACGGGCAGATCACGCGGATACCGCCGATATCGTTCAGGTTTTCCAGCATCGACTGCAGGGAAATCGGAAAGCCGCGCCGTTTGAGCTTTCCGATGATGCTCCGCGGCGTTTTGATGCGGCTTTTGATCGCATCGATCGGGCTGGGCTTGCCGCTCAAACGCGACTCATCGCTCAAAATATCCAGTTTTGTCTTGATCTCCCGAATACCGGATTCATACAGCATCATCACCTGCTGCATCTGCATTGCAGACCGGATCAGCATTTCCTCATCATGTTCCGATAACGTATCGATCGCAAAAAAATCAGCCAATTCCATTGTGATCCCTCCGGGGCAATCCTCAGCCCTTCTGCTTATTTTCCTGCCGGTGTGCGCGCATCTTCCGCGCCGCCGGCATTATTTGTTCTATCATACCACAAAACCCTGTGTAAGACAATCCATTCACATGGTACGTTTCCACAAGATACAGTAGGATAACCAACAAGCCGCCAGTCATTGTCTATTAGCGGAAACTTTTTGCGCCATTTCGCATATTCTGTCGTCTTGCCAGCCGCACACCTTCAATAAAAAACCACCCGGAACAATGTTCCGGGTGGTTGAGCCGCTTGATAATGATCCGATAAACGGAAATTTAGCGCTTGCTGAACTTCAAAGGCTTGGTGCCACCCCTGCCGAACATCCAGTGATTTCTTCGCTTCCCATCTGATTTTTGGCTTAATAATGCGGTTTTTCTGCACACCAGATTCTAATTTTTATCCTCGTGCAATAGCGCACGAAAAGCAGGTTTTGCTCCTTATGTGTGCCTTGCGTATCGCTGCCCAGGGCAACGCAGGACAACAGTAGGGGAAGAAACTTGGTTGCTGTTCTCGTCATCACCTCAAAATTAAATTTCCACACGGAGGACAGCATAATGGAAAAATACATCTTCGATCAGTGCAATGGCCTTTGGTATGAACTCCAAGGCAACTACTATGTCCCCTGCTTAGTGCTGGATGAAGCGGGGACATCTCCTATTAGTATGTGGGGCAGAAAGCACCAGCAATACCTGAAAGAACATCGTCCTATGCTCTATTCCGAACTTGTTCTCAGCGGAAAGTTGTACAGCTATCTGGCTGACATTGACACTCAGGCACGAAACAAACTCCACCTGCTTGTAACACGGCTGGCAGAGAAAGAGGACATTAACGAGGAGCTGAAATCGCAGGACCAGATGGCATGGGTCGCTGCCATGAACAATATCCGAAATCGGGCGGAAGAAATCGTCCTTCAAGAGCTGATCTATGGGGAGGATGCCGTATGAGACTTCTTGAAGAATTTTGGTATGGCAACATTGAACCGACCGAATACGACACAAACGCCTGCAGGGAATACAAAGAAGTGCTTCGCCTGATTACCCGAAATGAGGAAAAGCTTCAGGCTACTATGACGGATGCACAGAAAGAACTGTTCTCTCGATATGCGGACGCTGTTCGTGAGTATCAGACCATGGCAGAGTGCCTGCTGTTCCAAAATAGCTTTAAGCTGGGTGCACGGATGATGCTTGAGGTCATGGAAGAATAACAATATCAACGATCAGCCGGGTAGTTAGCTACTCGGCTGATTTTTAGTGACTAATGGTCCATTTTACATTATGACCTAAATATAAAAGTATTTGAATCTGATATAATATATATCTTTTTCATTGCCCTTGTCATAGCAACATAAAAATCTTTAGCGGACAGCGGTGTTGTCATATCGATAATGACGCAATCAAACTCCAATCCTTTTGATAGGAGCGTGCGTGAAGACAAAAATTTGAAACCCGTATATCTTTTTTGAAGTCCTAAATCTTTTCTTATATGATTTGCCGCATCAAAAATCGACATATCATGATCAATAGCATATTTTATACTTCGAATCATTTCCGACAACAACTCTGTTCGATACTGCTTAAATGCCGGATTAGATGAAAACCAGATAAGCATTTTTAATGCAGTCTCTTTTGTCAAGTCAGGCGCTGTTTCTTCAATAATATCACGGAAATCTGTATTCTTTTTTATGCGCGAAAAATCAAAACTTTTTATCTTTAGCTTATCTATATACGATTTAAGCTCCTTACCAATACCGGTTGAGCATTCAGCAGCAAACATGATTACTGCAAGTGCCAGCTCAGATTTGTTCTTTGAATCAAACAACTTCGCATAGTTAAACAACTCATCACAATCTTGTTTTTCATCGTACTGGAATATCCCGGGCATTCGTGCACAGAAGTCCAGCTGCTGTTTAGGCCATTGTACTATGTATACGACCGACGAAAACTGTGAAAGTTCCTTCAGATGAGAATACCCCGTAAAATTGGCAGGCGAAACAACTTCCACATTCTTATTCTCTGGATCTATTTGTACTTTACAGCACTGTTTAGTTAGCGCAGGCAACAGTGATTCTCGAACTGTCATTAAGTATCTACCAAGCTCAGGATTGGATTTGCTCCAGCGCCAGGGCTGTGTAGCAACATTTACCACGGGAAATTCTAACTTATTCCAATCCACCAAACTCCCAGCAAAAGAGAAAATTCCTTGCATCGGATCACCAAGTACTCTAATAGGTAAATGCCTACTCATCGCAAGTATAATCTCATGTTGTGCCTGGATACAATCTTGATATTCATCAACAACAACGCCTGCGTATGTTGCTTTCAGCACACTTCCTGCCCAAGCAGTTTCAAATATTTTCTTTGCTCCACGATACAGTTGTGCATAATATGCCTTGGCTTCCCCTCTATTAAGTGGGGACAAAGTTTTGTTAAAACAGGCAGTATTGTCATAGGATACACACCATTTTATACAAAAAGCAGCAATGGTGGTAACAGTATATTTTGTTGCGGGTATTTTCCGCTTTTTCAGACGTTTATCAATTGCATCTACACCAGCATTCGTGTGAGTGAGCAGAAGCTGCTTACCTGTAGAACGTTCGACAATGTCAGCGATCATCTCCGTTTTACCATGACCTGCTGGTGCAATTATGGCCGCACTGGACATTTGCATAATTTTATCTAACTCTGCTTCAGTCATTACCAATCACCCATTTTGACAAAGCATCTACAACGCTTTTTAGCTTGGTTTCTGCTCCGATAAATTCCCAATTTTCAAATACTACATTACCCAACTGTTCACCAAGAGCAATATTTTTGTACCAACCTTTTCGCTTGGCGATTGTTCCGATTTTCTTTTTTGTCGCTCCGTCCAAGCGAGAAAAACGAATTTCATCATCTACGATCTCAAAAGGTATATTTTCCACAGTTAAGCAAGATTTAACAGATTCAGCTCCTCGTTCATTTACAACAATTTTTATGAGTTTTGCTACAACAGCAGTAGGGATATTCAAAAAGACCTGTTCTTCCAATGCATTAGGCTGATCCCAGTCAAAAACAGCAATCCCGCCCTGTCGCAAAGCTGCTTTTTCACTTTCACTCTTTGGCAAATCAGAATCCATCAGTAAGCATAGTCCATAACCGCAGGAACGCAGCGTGTTAGCACATGTAAATATTGTGTCGCCACCGCCATCCGCTGTACCAATCCCCTTGAACGCCATACGATAACTTTTTGTTTTTGCCCAGTATGTATCTAACGCACGAATGAATCCTATCTCCGTTTTCCCTTCGCATACAATTAGTCGCTTGCACAAAAAAGCCTCAGCGTTTTTACGGATTTGAGCCTGCATAATAGTATCTGTATCCGGGTCATTGCTTTTCAACTGTACAACGTGAGTAGTTCCACCTTTAGACTGTACGACCAATATCTCTCCTATGGTGCATTCTGCAACGGCAATTGGAGAATGTGTTGTCATAATTACTTGGCCCGCTGTTGTATGTGTTATTCTAAATTCATTTAGTAAACTGCGCAAACGATAAGGCTCTAAACCACTTTCCACTTCATCGATTAACAAAAGAGCATTACCGGAAGAAGCCTGAATATTCAATCCCATCGAAAGAAGTCGCTGGCTTCCAGTGCCTTTTTGATTTAGCGGTGTATTCCCTTCAAATAATCCAACAGAAGATGAAAATGTTCCGTTTTGGATAAACATTTTGTTTTTTATCTGCGATTCAAAGCCCACTCCATACTGCTGACCAACTGAAATCAGCGTTTCGCCAACATCATCAAGCGTGTGGAGATCTGCATGGCTGGCAATTTCACGTAAGGCCGCTGTGTGTGCATCGTGAAGCACACCCTTTGCATCTGCATATTTTTGAAGAACAGAGTATTTGCCCCATACCATGTCTTTGGCACAATTATTACCAACATTAGCAACTGATAATAATTTGCGATCAGAATGCGAAATTGGACGTGCTTCCTTTCTGTTGCACACGACTTCCCACTTGGGCTCCAGGGTACTATCGATGGTAAGCTGAATTGTAAGACAGGAATTTCCACCGTCTTCAGGTTCGTCGTTTACACCGGGCTCAAAAAGCACATGGGGTTTGCGCAAATATAGTCCAAACTTGTCCTCAGTAATAAGCTTAGATGGTATTTCTTTGAACGTGCCCCTTATTATAATCGGAACGGATGTGTCGCATCCATAGAAATCGTTATCACAGGCAATCAGATTCCAGGAAGGCCAGAATACCCACTCGATAGCCTTAATGACAGTAGACTTTGTACTATCTCCTGCTCCAATCATACATATTACTCGGGAATCTAAAGGAAACGAAATATTACCTTTCTGTATTCCACGAAAATGTTCTATTTCAAGATTTGTAACAAACATAATACCCTCCGTGAATTCCAGGCTCTGCTCCGCTAAAACTATTTGGACTACGATATATCACTTGAAACCGATAAGCGTTTGCCCCTGTAAATGCCAATCTGTTAACCAACATCATCATTGTTCGTTTTGGTGATTCATTTATTACCCTAACATTATTTTTCCGGTTCAAGTATTCCAAGCTTTCCTTCACTAAGATTTACATGACGGTTAAGCCTGAATTCCGTAATATTGCGAATGCTTAAGTTATCGAAATCCACATAGAACTCTCTGGACAAGAAATTCACCTGTGCTCCATTCCATACCAAAAGCAATAGGGCGCCGAGGGATATGGTCTGGATTTTTAGACCGAGTACTCGGTTAATGTCTTTGATTACTTGAAAATAGCCCTGGCGTTTATTTGGAAATGAAAGGCATACAACAAGCGCTGCGTTTTCGTTTTTGTTGAGATTATTTCTGGAGTGCATAACTGCAATATCATCAAGGACACCTCTTGATGCCTCCAATGTATCTCTTCCGAATTCGATTTCCACAACACCTTTACATACGGGTGGCAAATTGCTTGAATATACGGCATCCATTCTCGTATAAACATCACCTGTTCTACTTATCGCACACTTATGATTCAGAGCAATAATTAGATTTCGGACCAAGATATTTGGAATCATAGATCGTCCATCAAACTGAGAAACATCATGATAGATACGATCCATAATCTCGTCGTTTTCTTTCTGAAATTGATGACACCAATAGATTTTGTCAAGCTCCCGAATAAACAGCTTGTGTTCTTCCAAATTGGTGTGATTAATTGGAATATCAATATAGTCTGAGGTTGGCTCAGCAATTTTCATCTGATCTCCAGATTTGTAGATTGCACCAGCAGGACAACGTGAAGCACATAATCCGCATCCTATACAACTATAGTTGTATATTTCCGGCAGTTCCTTATCAAAGTTCCATCTAATCGCCTCGACAGGACAAACATTCAAGTTTCGCTCATATGAAAAATCCGGAAAATCTCCGCAGCTAATCTCAGCATCGATAAATTTCATACAGCGAGGTTCAGTGCATCTTAAGCAGGCGCTTGTCACCCATTCTTCGTTGCACCATAGCCGAGCAGGTTCATTATAATTTTGCTCAATAGCTCGTACATTAGAGGAACGCAATGCGGAAATAGTTGTGCGCTTCTGTGTTTTAGTTAAAAGTGGCATTCGCAAATCCCTCCAGTCGATTTAATTCCGCAATATCAAATGTTTTCCCATCACAGATGATAGTCACTGCAATTGTTAGCAATGTTCTCAAATCAATTACGCCAATATTATACCCATACGCTACTTTAATGTCATTTATAAGATTAGTGACTTCAGCTCTATCATTGGGTAAGTAATAGCAAACTGCCATTGAAGTAGTTTCTGGCAATGTGGGATGAGTTTTTCTGGAAAGTAGAACTACTTTATTTTCAAGTGCCTGTCTGATACCTTTTAGGTGAAGATGTTTTTCTTCAGTTGGAGACTTAATTTCTATGGGGATACTCTCGTTACTATCAACAATAATTATATCCCAACGTGCCCCATTATCGCCATGTCTCGATACTCGGCAATCTAACCCCATAACACGGAAAAGCATAGCAACGAATGGATAGAATGTTGTCTTTGTTTCAGTTACACTTTCATTGAAAAACTTTTCAATAATCTGCTGCTTCTTTTTCCCCGCTTCCCTTAACGCTAACACATCACGAGCAAACTCAGCCACATCTGCATCCGCTGCACAAGGCACTCCATTCACCGAAACCGTCAACGAGATGTTGTTCACAACGGCATCTGGTCTGTTGATGTCAGGAAGTATAGTAGCTTGTATTCTCGATCCGGTAGCAGTACGTTTTATTCCCAATGCTTCATCCACTACAGAATGATGAAGTGTTTGGTATGGTGAGAACAGCAACTCTTTGTCCTGTAAAATATTTGCACACACAGCTTCATCTTGCTCTATGGTATCTTGTACGGGGGATGTGTCATAACCTGCACGTGACAACATAGAATACACGCCAAGCCTGATTAACGCTTTACGGGTCTCGGTCGGATATGTATAATACTCATCCAAGCGTAAGTCCTTAACACTATGGAGGCTTGCAGCAACTTCTTTTCCGTGTTCCGTTAGTCGAAGGCATTCCAAAGATTTCGGAGGATACAGAGATCGTGTTCTCTCGCTTACAATCCAGTTACATGTTTTCATAAAAGCAATTGGCAAACGAGTAGAGTTATCGGGGAGGGTAGACTTGACCTGCAAACGATCACATAGCTCTTGGTAAGCGGCTTGATAGCGAGCATACGAACCACGTAATCTTTTCAGATAAGTAATCATCCGTTTGTATTGTTCATAGTCCAAGTCATTTATCGACATCGGTCCCAAACAAAGCTCATGCTTGTACATGATTCCATCCAAATCCTCAAGAGAAAAGAGTGCTGCTTTGAAGAAACGTACTTTTTCATCATACTTCACATCCATAATCTCTTGGGGGTTATTGATTCCCAGAACGCACTGCTCATAAAGAGGTAATACGTCATCCGCTAAAGCAGCGTGTTCACCAATATAGGTAAATACCAACGGGTATGAACCACTGCCCGCAGATGTAATCCATCCTAATAGCCTGAACACTTCGGCATACATTTTGGCATTCATCTTTGTAGAATTAAGGCTATCATTTTCGGTATTGCTTAATGCTAACGCAGCATCTCCTGCATAGCCATACGCCGTCATCAACTTAGTTTTTGTAATAGTAGAGGCCATATCATCAAGGTCAAAACTCGGAGCATCTTTATATTCCTTGTATAGCTCCTTGAACACTTGAACCTGTGTGGTGTATTGGGTCCCTGGATTTCTGAATCTAATCATATCAATGTTCCTCCGCCAAGAAACAAATTTTATCTTAATATTATATTTTACAGCAAAAAGGGACATCTCTCAAGATGACCCTTTTGCATAAACTGATTAAATTATCAACTCTTACTGTTTTAGTTCGTCAAGCCTTTTCTGGGCAATTTCGCACCATTGCTGTTCCAACTCGATTCCCAACCACTTTATATGATGCCCTTCGGCATTCAGCTTTTCACAACATACTCCCAATGTGCCAGATCCATGGAAAGGATCAAGTATAGTGCCACAGTAAAACCCTTCGTTATCTTTGGGACAAAAAGCCTTTATTAGCTCCATAATTAATGCTTCTGGTTTCTGAGTTGGATGGGACGTTTTCTCTTTTTCAAAACGCTTGCCAGCCAAAGTTGGAAAATCCCAAACATCTCCACGCATAGCTCCCTTAGGGTTAGGCTGCCAGATTTTTGTTGTTCCATCGGCTGCTTTGTACTTAACAGGGGACTTTAGCCGTTCTGTGCTCTTGTACGGTATGCGAACATCGTCTACATTGTATGTCCATTTCTTTTTGTCATTTGAAAACCACAAAAATGGCTCATAATGTGTTGCTGGTTCCTTTTTTGAACGAGAAAAACCGTTCTCATAATGCCAAATATTCATTCGGCGATAGTATAAGCCTGCATTGTACATCGCAACTTGGACGAAGCCAATATAATCGTGAATGCCGAACCAAATGACACTGCCATAGGGAGCAAGTACTTTTTTCACCTTCGCCATTCGCTCGGATGTGATCTTAATAAACTCATCTAAGGGCAGGCAATCGCTTTGGTTGCCAAAATCTTTGTTAATGTTGTAAGGCGGATCTGTCAGTATTAAATCAAAATGAACACCTTTTTGAATTAGTTGATCAAGAAGGATATCCGAATTACCGCAGACCACACCAGAGAGGTTGTCAGTAATCATTTCTTCTCCTTCCTAAAAATCAATACATACTGATGATGTATATTTTCTACATAAGCAAATGGGTAACCATAAGGCAGCAAGCTTTTGTGGTTCTGGAGCAAGATTTTTGTTCCTTGGAGTCTCAATACACCACCACCAGGAATCGCCTTTTTATTCAGCTCATGAATCAAGTCGCTATGAAAACTAATGTATTCAGATTTGTCTCTGAAGTCTGAAACAACGATTGCCATATACTTTCCATACCGAAGGGTTCTTGCGCACTGAAGAAATACCTGTTTTACCAAAATCTCAAGAAATTCCTCATAATTTGCAACATTACCCAAATCCTTTTCATCTTCGGAATATTTGGTCTCAAGATTGTTGGCAACCCGATTCTTTTTTACTTTCTGATCTTGTTTATTTAGAATTCCCCAATAAGGAGGGCTCGTAACCATAAAATCCATCGATTCTGAAGGAATTTTCAAAAGCTCCTCGCAGCAATCTCCATTAATGAAATGATGCTTTTTACTGCTTCCTTCACCAACTTCTGTTTCCAGTCTCTTAATGGACAGCTCATGCCAAACTGGGGAAAGCTCTATACTGGTACAAATCCGACCATTTACTTCACAGGCTTTTGCTGTAGAACCAACCCCTCCAAAAGGATCGAGAACCGACATACCTCGCTTAGTAAAAAAATTCACAAGGTGTCCAATATCCTGGAAAGAGTATGGTGCAGGATGGAGTTTTTCGATTTGAGCTTCCGGATGGTTTGCACCAAGGCCTTTTTGGTAAAAGAAGCTTTTCGTCTCAGGAAGCCAATCTTTTCCTGTCAAATCGTTCAAGCTGTTTCTTGGATCGACAACACCATTCACAAGTTCCGTATATGTATCAGTACTCATAAAGGCTTCAATTTCCCCAGTTTGGTAGTATTTTTTCCCATTTTCGTAGATGATTGTAAGCAAGCCGTCTTTAACCACTTTTTCAAAAGAATGCCTGGATAGTTCCAGCATTTGCATTGCTTTATTACCACTTACTAATGTGTTTTTTTGTAAATCTGCCATCGAAAGAGTTCTATTCCCAATATCCATAGTTAATCTCCATATAGTCTTTCTGTTGATGTCATGCGATAAAAAGCGGACACTAATCGATCATATCTTCGTCTGCTACAAAATCCATTACATCACCAATATTGCAATGTAGCACCTTACATATTTTATCCATCGTATCCATAGACACAGGCTCGTTTTTCCCCATCTTTGCTATTGCATTGGTACTTATTTTAGCCTGGGTACGCAACTCGGTTTTGTTCATATTCCTATCAACAAGCATTTTCCATAGCTTCTTATAGCTAATACTCACTGGAACTCACCTCCGGTCAGTATTATTCTACCAGAAACTTGTAGATATATCAAGATTTTATTGATATATCTACAAATTTTAACCTGATACTTTTGGGTTCGAGCGGTTTATCTCTCGTTATTTCGCTCAACTGTTTTATCGATATTCCGAGAGAAGCAGGACCATAAATTATTGTGAGAAATCACATCCTCATAGCCACGGAGTTTTCTACGAAGCTCGTTATTTTCCTTCTCCAAATCCACTGTGCGCAGCTGTCCCCGAACAGACTTGTACTCTGCCAGCTCTGCGGTCAATGCAGCGACCTTTGCCTTCAACTCACTTATCATTTTCAACGCTGCATCCAAAGCTTTTTGCAGTTTGGATTCCTTGCGCTCCTGGACATAGAACTTCTTTGCCGCAGCTGCCAGATTTTCATATTCAGAACGATCCAGCATGACTTTAGAGGAAAACGGAACGGCATGGGGTTCGATTTGCTCCACTTCCTGAACGGCAATCTGTTGCCTTTGAATCTTCTCAATCTTCTTTTCCAGAGAAGCTGCCTGTTGCTCTTTTTGCTGCGTCTGTGCTGTAAGTTGTTCCAATCGCTCCTGTTCCCGTTCCACCTTGAACTGTGTCACGGTCAAATGCTCCTCGGAACTGCCCCGTTCTCCACGCTCTACATCAGAATATCCGGCATTGCGCATGGCTTGGAAGAAATCATCCTGGAGGACGCTGTAAGACTTCCGCAGCACCGGCTTGCCATTCCTCTGGAGAATGGGCGCTCCCTGTTCGTCCAATGCCGGTTTGGACAGCCATTTTTTGCTGCTGCTCACCTGCATGATTGTTTCCTTGACGGTTCCCACAAGCGATTTGTCTTTGCACCTCTTGGACCAGAGAATCTGCTTTTCCACAACTGGAACATAGACCACATGGAGATGATAATGGAAT
>ENA-ORSX01002150-ORSX01002150.1-human-gut-metagenome-genome-assembly--contig:-NODE-2150-length-11696-cov-14.475389_pt1 | contig 11696 bp, 10 predicted proteins | sample MGYA00241904_ERZ509172 | MGnify/ENA primary metagenome ERZ509172 (study PRJEB26280, sample SAMEA2338795) | human gut metagenome | biome: human gut; feature: human-associated habitat; material: faeces...
AAAAGCCTTATTCGCAGGCATTGCTTTGGGGCTCAAAAACAAGATAATGGATTATCATGAGAAAATCATGGTTTCATGAATAATTCAGGGTTATTATTTCTATCAAGTTTATAGTGATAATCACTGGTGGACATCTTTATATCAGACTTTATAAAAAGGAGGAAACCTTTTAAAAATTTACGTAGACATTGATATTGCCAACCTTAACCATTTCGTCACTGAGATTTCTTCCGACGATAAAATAATTATTAAGCCGTTCAAATTCACTAATAACGCTGATGGTTCCCAAATACTACTCTCTAAGCTAGAATCATTTGACAAGAACGTCATCATCGTTCTTGAGTCGGCAGTACACTACGCTATCCTCTTATTTAATACCCTGTTGCTAAGTTTTACCAAGTTATGTGTTGCTCCCCCATCAAAACTTATCAGATTCGTAAAACAAAGACAGATAAGGTCGACACATATGTGATTACAAAAACTCTTATGATGCAAGATAGACTTAGATTCATCTTTTTTCTATAACCCTGACCTGATGGTTATTAAAGCCCATGCTATTATCGTCAGAAAACCATTAAACAACGTACCCATTTAAAAATCCAATTGTCAGCTTACGTTGATCAGGTATTTCCAAAGTTCCAATACTTTTTTTAAGTTAGTTTGCGTTAGCATGCTGTCTATACTAGTATGGTTTTATCTTTTCTTAAATTTTAGAATAAGAATTGAGCCTATCCATTTTATTCTATTAGCATAAACACTTACAATAAGCAACAACTCTAGCAATAATATGCATGCTTTGAATAGAAATTTCTGTTCTCCCCCCCAGTATGAAATAAAAATTGTAACCAGAAAACAAATAATAACTTTAAACAGATTGTAATTACAATAAAACAATTTCTGAGACACAAAGTAACTAATTAAAAATACAAGTATCTCTGTAATTAAAGTTGCCACTGCTGCCCCCACATAGCTATATTTCGGTACAAGAATAAAATTTAGTATAATATTGCCTATTGCACCACCACCAGAAACCATCAGATACATAATTCCCTTTTTCTGAATCGTAATTCCATATCCTGCAACGAGTCCCAATGTATGTATCACATGGGCGAAAGTTAAAACTCCGACAACAATGTACGCAGAATGGTAAGCCTCATCTGTCATAATACCGATGATTTCTTTTGAAAACAATGTTATACCAACTCCCATAGCCATTGTACCCATTGTCAGAACATCAAACACTACTGCATACTGTTCTCTTTTTTTATCTTTTGCATTTGAATAAGCAAAAGAAGCATATGCAGATAAGAACGAAGATGTAAATACTGAAATCAACGTAACCACTCTGGTCCCCATTCCATACAATCCCACCTCTGTTTGACTAAAAAAATACCCAACAAAATATCTATCTGATACCCCATTGATCCAATCAAATACCAATGTAGGAGTAATGGGAATGGAATATTTTAACATTTTCTTAATTAATGATGTATCTGCACTTTTAATCCCCAGATATTTTCTAGATTCTACAGTATATAAAATAAGTGAAACTATCTGTCCAATAATCTGGCTTAATAAAATAGAAATATACCCCATACGGAGTATTAAAATAAATAGAATATTACATAATATTGTGACTAATAGTTCAATGGCACTAAAAATTCCGACCATCTTTAGGTTTCCGCGCATTCTTTCACTGACTCTTTGTGGAAAATAGAGCAACTTTGTCGATGCAATCATGACACCTAATATAACAGCAAATCGATAGTCAGGAACATCAAACAACATTTCTGATATAGTTTCGGAAAAACAAGCTAATATTGCACAGGACAAAGCACTTAATGCAAAAAATAGCATGCCGCTACTTGTTACCTTTTTATAATAATCTTCACTATTTTCTTCATAAAAATACGTATTCATTCCCCAGTCCAAACTCAATGAAAAAATAGCACTTATGAGTGTTGCTGAATTGATAATCGTATCTGTTATTCCGTATGCGCTTGGCGGTAATACATTCGTATATAAAGGTAATAAAAAGAAACTGATTGCTTTCAATGAAGCATTTGAAATAACCAGAATACCACTGTTTTTAACCAATTCTTTAATACCAATTTTCACTTAATTTCCCTCCGAAGAAACATCTACCTGACACTTCAAATCATCTAGACCTACGTTTGTAAATCCTTTTTCCTGCAATTCTTTCAAAAGTCCCCAATACCAACGTTCGTATTTTCTCCAAACATCATACTCTACTGAAGTGTTATGCCATAAGACAGTAAACAGACCCTCTGTTTTTCTGATTTCTCCTATAATTCTTCTCACTGCTTCTTTCTTGGACTCATCATTTTTCCATCTCGTATCTATAGAAACCCACGTTCCATCCATCACAATTAAAGGTACTTCTAATACTTTATATATAGAATTATTTTTAAAATTGAAGGGATGAAATGGCAGTGATGTGCCAAATCTAAATCCCATAACATCTCTGTATCCACCGGAAAAATCAATAGCTATTCCCTGCTCATCATATATTTCGAAACTTTTTTTCAAATCAAAAATCAAATAATGCGCTCTTCCATATATTGCGCTTTTTCCTGTGAACTTCTCTATTTCTCCGATATTTCCCAAAAATCTCGTTTCAAGATATTCCGTATCATAATGAATTCCAAATCCAGTAGTACCTCTTTCCTTTAATACCTGTTGAGCATTCTTTTCTTTTTCAAGTAAATATCCGCCATCTGTATTTTCTTTCTGAACCGTATTCAACATAAAACATATCGGTTTCAGTCCCTGTTGGATTTCTTTTTCAAGAAATCCACCTAAATCATACGGATTATATTTTCTAATCCAATGTCCTATTCTACGCGCGGCCTGAGATATATTTTTATTTCTGATAATATCTCTCAAAATCGGTTTAATCTGAGAGCGTTTTAAATAATCAATATCATGTGTAATACAAAATTTAGGGTTCTGATAAAATCTTCTTTTACATATACCCAATTCTCTAAAAACCTGATTTATCAATACATCCACTACTGGAATATCAATGCATCCAACTTTGTATGAGAACGACTCCTTTCCAAGATATCTGCCAAGGTCATCTGTATAATTTGGCGACATGTATTCCCAAAAGCCGCTCAGGAAAAAAAAGATTGTGCCGGGAATATCGCATCCATTAACTGTCATAAATCCTAACATTTCTTTTGAAAATGCATTAATTAATTCATCTTCTTCTTTTTTCCAAAACGGAAAGAGCGGAAATTTCAGCTCCGCCTTTTCGCTTTTTACACTATATAGATTGTCCTTTTCATCAAAAGAACACCATATTTTAGACGCTGCTCTTTCATTTAAAATCATATTCACATATTCTGCAATCACTTTACTACTAATCATCATTCTTACTCTCAACCTTTATCCTTTTCAATTTTCCACAAATGTATGGGGTAAAATATAATCCGAGAAAAATAAATATAGTCAAATACAAATCTATATTGTAGATAAAATCACAAAATCCTCCCTGCGATGCGTTTCCAATTTTTGTAGTAATCACAGCACAAAATGTAATACTTATAGCATTTTTTTTCATCTTCACAATAATAATACTCAGAACGGCTATTACAATCCCTACCCAGATAACAGCTCCAACAATACCTGCCCATCCCCAGTTAGCATATGCCTCTCCAACAAAGATAGTATTCATTACTCCTGCAATTCCATCATATACTTTTTCTGAACCATAGAAATCCATTACCAATTTTGCGCTTCTTAAATGTTCTTCTGGATTTTCTCCCAACAACCTTAAAATATTTCCCGATAAACTACGTCCTGACAAAAATGGCATATGTTTCGGAAATAAATCAAAAACATAAGAAAGCGTTCCTACTTGTGAGAACAATGTTCTTCCCCATATCCCATTATATATATCAAACAAACTACTTGATGCACCTGTTAATGCATACATGCCTAAGAGCATAATTACCATGGTCGCCCCCACCAATACCATGATTCGTCTTTTAATTCCTCCATATAAATAAATACAAATCAACACATATACAAACAGGTGAAACGGAAGAGGCGCTTTTGAGAATTTATATGTTTTAGTAATTACAGATGCTATAAAAAGAACCCCTGCCAATATATACCATCTCTTTTCTTTTTCAATCAATGCAAACGCAAAAGACAGATATGAAAGCAACGGAATTCCCTGTAAAATCAATAAATTCGTAATATAAGGATGTAAAAAATATACACTTCCTATTCGGATTCTTTCATGTGCAAAGTCGAAGCTCGTCGAAGCAAATACAAGCTTCATCACGGGCACATATCCTATTTTTATCAGATACCCTGCCAATAATACAATCAAAATAACCGATATAATACTGAGCACTTTATAGTAAATATTGCCTCCACACTTCTCTGGCTTTGCGCCAAGATAAACAGAATATGCCTGAGACATGTTGACCCCGAATATTTTTTGACTTCCCCAGATAACCATTGGAAATGTAACAGCTACAAACATAACAACAACAAATGTCGTATTAATTGCCCCTTCTCTATCCAGCAAATAATTGAGCGTATAGTGTTCGTCATATCCCAACTTAATCAAAGAAATCCCGATAAAAGTCTGTAACAGAAATAAGAAATATATATATGATACAATATTGATTTTCCCGATATCTAGTGTACCTGCTGCTTTTCTAAAAAGTATACTCGAAAGTAAAAAAATAATTATAATAATAAAAAATACAACCATTCTGTAATCCTTGTCCTTTTAATTGCCTTCTTCTCATACTATTTCAAATTGTACTGCGCCTTTAACAAATATTCTTTTGTCAGGGTATCGGCATTTCGGAAGTTCCCAACCATAAAATTCAATTGACTTCTATCAAAATCGTCATCTACATAAATGGTATTAAATTCTGGTAGATTTTCAAGAACCGATACATCTGTTATCTGATTCCCCCTTATATCCAATGATTTAAGTTGTTCAAGTCTTTCAATTCCGTTTAAATTTGTAATTTGATTGTCTGAAATATTTAAATTTTCTAAATTTTTATAACTTTTTACATTTTCCAAACTGGTCAGACAATTATCAGAAACATTCAAAATCATCAGCTTTGAGAAATCTTTCAATTCAGATAAATCAGACAAAACGTTATTATGTAAATACAAATTTGTCAATGATTCTAACCCTTTTAATTCCGGAAATGATGTCAGCTTATTTTTTGAAAGATTCAATAACACAAGCATTGGCAACTCATTAATTCCACTTGCATCTGAAATCCGATTATCATCCAGTGTCAATTCTTGGAGGTGTGACAATTCAGAAATTTCCCCATCGATAAATGTCAAATTATTGCTACCTGCATTTAAAACACGTAATTTTTTCAAATAAAAAACAGGGGTCAGATCATAAATCCTGTTATTTCTAACATTCAAATTTTCAAGATTGGTTAAATTCTTCAAAGGTTCTATATCATAAATATAATTACCAGATAAATCCAATGAATTTAACTGAATCATATTTTCTAAACAACTCACATCCGAAATTCCACTATTGGTAATCGTCAACGAAGTAAGATTTTCAAATTGTTCAATTCCTACTAATGCATTGAGTTCCTTATAACCATCAAGCTCTATTGAAGTAATTTGCGTAACACTCTCTGCATCAAGTTTCAAGTTCAGCGACTCTTCAATTGCGTTCTGCAACTCAGCATTTCCCAATTCATAGCTTTCTGAAAAAAACAGTTTCTCTTGTGCATATTGAAATATCATGATACATGCCAATCCCAAGGCCAATATTGTTCCTAAGATAAACCACCATATATACTTCCGGCTACATTCTTCAATACGTTTTATTTCAGCTGCCACTTTTTTTAACATACTTCCTTTATGCCTCCACCTTGAATCTCTTCGTACTTTCTCCCACAATTTAGGCAAGTAAAATCTATATGGATCGTCTCTCCGCACTCGCATACCCAACCGATCTGTTTTGCTGGGACGCCTGCCATAAGCGCATAGTCTGGTACATCTTTTGTCACAACAGCCCCTGCCGCAATCATTGCCCACTTTCCAATTGTATGTCCGCATACAATTGTTGCATTAGCGCCAACAGTTGCACCTTCTTTCAGAACTGTCTTCTTATATCCCGCACTGCCCTTAGGGTATTTAGCACGAGGTGTCAGATCATTTGTAAAGACCATAGACGGTCCACAAAAAACATAATCTTCCAACTCTACACCTTCATAAATTGATACATTATTCTGTACCTTCACACCATTTCCAATTTTAACATTATTCGCCACATTCACATTCTGTCCAAAGGAGCAGTTATTACCAATAACTGCTCCACTTTGAATGTGTGAAAAATGCCAGATTTTTGTACCTTGTCCTATTTTTACGCCATCATCAACGTAACTGCTTTCATGTACAAAATAATCACTCATCTTAAAATTCTCCTGTCATATCTAAACTTGCAAATTCACCAAGAGGAAATTTTACTGCTTTTCCTTCTTTCTGACTCTTATAAATTGCAAGAACGAGTTCCAATGCATTTCTTCCTGCATATGCATCTACATATGGAGCTCTATCATTTTTAATTGCATCAATCACATCTGCATATAAACTTGTATGTCCGTTACCATAGACATTGCTTGTTGCTTCCTCTAGACCTTTGTTCGCCTGATCTTCCTCAGTCTCATCTGCAAAATTCCAAACATCAATATTGTTTGTTGACTTTCCGCCTAATTTTACAGTTCCTTTTTCACCAAACAAGTATAAAGTTTCTTCCAAATTCTGTGGATAAACATTTGTTGTTCCTTCGATGGTAGCCACTGCGCCATTCTTAAACTTTACAACAGCCATTCCAATATCTTCAGCTTCCAGATAATCATGGAACTGCTGTCTGGTGACACCATAAACTTCATCAATTTCATTTCCCATCATCCAGCGCAAAAGATCAATTCCATGAATACACTGATTCATAAGTGCACCACCATCCTGTGCCCAGGTTCCTCTCCAAGGTGCCTGTGTATAGTAGCCTTGATTTCTATTCCATCTTACGTGAATAGAGCCATGGGAAAGTTTTCCGAAACGTCCTGCTTCTAATGCCTTTCTCATCTCCTGTACGGCTACATTAAATCGATTCTGATGACAAGCAGATACTTTCACACCCTTTTCTTCAGAGCGTTTGATAATCTCTGTAGCGTCCTGCATGCTCATAGCCATTGGTTTTTCAATAATAAGATTAATTCCATGATCAATACAATACAATGCAATTTCTGCGTGAAGACCACTTTCTGTAGCAATACCTACCAACTCAATCTCATTTTCTTCAATCATCTTCTTGTAATCCGTATAGCGCTTAATGCTTGTATCATTTTGAAGATCATGTTTCGCCAGCAATTCTTCCATATGCCCAGGAAGCACATCGCACACGGCTACAAACTCCAAACTATTGTTTAAAACAGCCTTCACATGATTTGTTGCAATTCTTCCACATCCCACAAGTGCATACTTCATAACTAAATCCTCTCTTTCTTAACCAATCAAATCGCAGATTTTTTCCGCTGCATTTCCTGTTCCATAATAGGCTTCTTTTTTACTGTAATCAATCTGGGTGTTCATAACTTTTTCAACAATATCTTCTGATTTTGGCTTCGCAAGGATATTGTGATTCCCTATCAATGTTTCTACCCATTCTGTCTGATCTCTCACTGTTACACAAGGTGTATCTAAAATATAGGTTTCTTTTTGTAATCCACCTGAATCTGTAATTGCTTTCTTTGCATTCTTTACAAAATAAAGCATATCAAGATATCCCATAGGTTCAACAAAAAGAATATTTTGATATTGGTGTAACTCTTTTAACTCTCTTACCAATCCTTTAGTTCTTGGATGTACAGGGAAAATCACAGGTGCATCCAATTGCTCAAAAGCACTAAGCACTTCTCTAACCTTCTCTATGCTATCTGTATTTTCAGCACGGTGTATCGTAGATAAATACCACTCCTTTGCCGGCTCTATTTCCTCAAATAATCCCTCTAAATGATCGAAATAATAATCCAGCGGTTTTTCATCTAACAATTTAGAGTAATATAACACAGCATCGCACATAACGTCTCCTACGTTATACACTCCTTTTAATATCCCTTCTTTTTCTAAATTTCCTACTGCTACGTCTGTCGGGCACAGCAGCAATGTCGATATTCTGTCCGTCAGAATCCTGTTTTGTTCTTCAGGCATACACATGTTAAAAGAGCGAAGTCCGGCTTCCACATGAATAACCGGAATATGTATTTTAGACGCCGCCAATGCTCCGGCTAATGTCGAATTTGTATCTCCGTATACTAACAGATAATCCGGCTTTTCATTTTTAAGAACTTCTTCAATTCCAACCAGCATTTCTGCTGTCTGTTTTGCATGTGACCCTGAGCCAACACCTAAATTAATATCCGGCTTCGGAATATGCAATTCTTCAAAAAATACATCTGACATATTATTGTCATAATGTTGTCCCGTATGAACCAATATCTCCGTATGCTTTTCTCTGATAACACGAGATACAGCCGCCGCTTTCACAAATTGCGGACGCGCCCCAACAACTGTAACAATCTTCATTTTAATTTCTCCTATAAAACTTCGATATTATCACGTTTTTCGATATTCTTCATAACATTCTTTGTGTCAAAAATTGCTACTGCATTTTTCTGAATCATATCGTAATCTACATTTGTATGTGCTGCTGTAATCATGATTAAATCATAATCGGCAATAATCCCCGGACTAATTTCTTTAATTCCTTGATGCTTTTCCCCTTTATATTTGTATTCAGCAATCCATGGATCATAAAAATCAACACTTGCCTGTTCACGTTTCAATACTTCAATTACACGAAGAGCCGGGCTTTCACGGTAATCATCAATATCCTGCTTATATGCGACACCTACAACAAGTACTTTCGCCCCGTTCATTGCCTTAGCATGACGATTTAATATTTTACTTGCACGCTCTACACAGTATTCAGGCATCTGGTCATTGATCATCATAGAACTCTCAATCATTGATGTATGGAAACCATATTCTCTTGCTTTCCAAGATAAATAATAAGGATCCAAAGGAATACAATGTCCACCAAGACCCGGACCTGGATAAAACGCCTGAAAACCATAAGGTTTGGTTTTAGCGGCATCTACAACTTCCCACATACTGATTCCCAGCTTATTACAAAGCATTGTCAATTCGTTGACAAGACCAATATTAATATTTCTATATGTGTTTTCAAGAATCTTCTCCATCTCGGCTATTGCAGGTGAAGAAACCTCATACACATCTCCCTCAAGAACTGCACGATACATTGTTGCAATTACTTCCGTTGCATCTTTCCCAATAGCACCTACAACTTTTGGTGTATTCTTCGTCTTGTAGATTAAGTTACCTGGATCTACACGTTCTGGCGAAAATCCAAGGTAGAAGTCTTCTCCACATTTTAATCCAGAACCTTCTTCAAGAATAGGTTTAATCAATTCTTCTGTTGTTCCTGGATATGTAGTGGATTCTAATACTACCATTGTTCCTTTCGTAAGATATTTAGAAATCTCCTCTGTAGATGATTTCACATAACTGATATCCGGCTGCTGATGAGTATCAAGTGGTGTTGGAACACATATTGCAATGAAATCAACATCCTTAACAAAACTAAAGTCTGTAGTAGCTGTCAGCATTCCATTATTAACTAGCTCTTTCAGATCATTATCTACAACGTCACCAATGTAATTGTGTCCTTCATTCACAAGCTTAACTTTTTCATCCTGCACGTCAAAACCAATTGTTTTGAAACCAGCTTTCGCTTTTTCCACGGCAAGCGGAAGTCCTACATAACCAAGTCCTACCACACCTACTGCAATGGTTTTTTCATTAATTTTTTTTAATAATTCCTGTTTCATTTTTCTTCTCTCCCTATTTTATTTTCAATAAATCTTTTTCGACTTGAACAGCCCTACATTTCCAAGTATTTTTTTCTAACACATTGCCTATATTTTTTTTCATTTTTTCAAGCTTTTCCGGATTTTTATGTAACTTATTTAATAGATCTTCTAATGATGTTGTATCATATTCTATACTCCATCCAACTTCATTTTCATATACAAATTCACCCGCTGCAGTTTCCCGAGTCGCTATAATTGGTTTTTGATGCCCCAAGTATTCAAACAATTTGATAGGCATAGCAAAACTTCTGTATTCCTCGCTTTCGAAAAAGAGTGAACAAATATCTGCATTATCATAATATTGTTCTAATTCATCTCCAGACTCATGAACAACTGTTATCCGTTCATTCAAATATGAATCATACTCTTTTTTTCTTATTCTCCATTCATCCTGTCTACAGCAAATAACTAACTTAACAAATTCCAATTTTTTTACTACTTGTAATAATTTTGTTAAATTGTATAGTTTTCCAACTCCACCCACATAAAAAAGATTTAACCCTTTTCCTTTTTCTCCTTGTTTTCCCCCAAACGCTCTCATATCTTGGCATCCAGGTGGAAGTGCTCTATATGTAATTGGAATATCTACATATTTTTTCATTCTTTCCGAAGGAAGATATAAAACATCTACATATTTTCTGTACTTTTGGAGATCATATTGAAACATCGCTAAAGCAATCTTTCTTTTAACAAACGGCACGCTTTCTTTGTAAACAGGAAATTTCCAATAAATATCCCGATAAAAAAGTCCTATTTTTATTCCATTTTTTTTACAGAATGCAAAAAAATCAAAGTCTAAAAAGGGATATCTCGGAAAATGGTTTTTTTCTGTTAACAATGTTGGAATTGTCGCATTCTCAGCATACATAAATTCATATTTAATACCATTCTTAATATTTTGTTTTATCTTTCCAATTGCTTTTTTTCGTTCTTCTCCATATCCCATTACATAGTCGACTTGATAGCCTATAGTCTCAAATGCTTCAAGCATCATCTGAGGCCTTAGGCTCGATCCCGACTTACTTGTCTTGTCAATATAATTAGGAATATGAAAAATACATCTTCTTTTCTGCATAATTATTGTCCTTAAAATCAGTTATAACAAATATTTTTTTATACGATTTGAAGCAAACATATCCAATGGATATGTAGACGCTGTGATAATCACGTCTGGTTGAATACTTTTTGCAATACTTTTTGCATGAAACCAAGCAACACTTACAAATTGTAACATCGTAATAGCTCTTTTTAATCCATTGCCACTATATTTTATTGTTTTTATCCATTGGTAATTTATTCCTTCTATACATTCAGATTGAAAGTTATAATTTACAATGGGATTTTTTCTTCTCAGATGAGAATAATCTGCCGCTAATATTGTTACATTGTAACCTTTTTCTACCCACTCTCTACCTAAATAAAAAGGGCGAAAATCCATACCCATTTCAAGACTTCCTGCATAATGATTGATTAATAAGATATTTTTTGTATCCTTTGGAAAAAGTTGTTCATACTTTTCCGCCAAACAACCATATTCAAAATTTTCTATAACTGCTCGTTTTCCATTCTCACCTAACAAAATTCTTTCTTTTTCAGACATAGAATATAAATATTCAATACCTTTACAGATTGCATCTTTATCATGAACATTACAACGAATCCCTCAATCTAAGTCTGCAACTGGAGTCCTAATACACGACATATTAATTA
>ENA-ORSX01002153-ORSX01002153.1-human-gut-metagenome-genome-assembly--contig:-NODE-2153-length-11675-cov-2.056540_pt1 | contig 11675 bp, 10 predicted proteins | sample MGYA00241904_ERZ509172 | MGnify/ENA primary metagenome ERZ509172 (study PRJEB26280, sample SAMEA2338795) | human gut metagenome | biome: human gut; feature: human-associated habitat; material: faeces...
TCTGGCTCTTAAATTTGAATCTGGACAGTACATAAGCTGCCGGAAGAGCGATCACGATCAGAAGCAGGATACCCAGGACCGTTACAAACACAGAATTCAGCATATAAGAACCCATGTTTGCAGTTTCCCACGCATCTGTAAAGTTCTGGAAATGGAATCCTTTCGGAAGCGCCCATGGACTTCCGTAAAACTCTGAATTCTCTTTAATTGAAGCAACAAATACCCAGGCAACAGGAACAATGATCGTAACTGCCAGAAGCCCCAGTATCAGATAGATAAATACTTTTGCCACCTTGGAACTGGCAGTACTGTTTTTCGTCATATCAGCCATTTTTCACCCTCCTTAGAATTCAATTTCTTCACGTTTGGTCACCGCATTGAGAACAGCGGCCAGCGCAAAGGAAAACAGGAATACCGCAACACCGATGGCCATACCATATCCATAGGAAGAGTTGGTGTAAGCTTCCTGATACATGTAGCTTAAGAATACATTGGAAGCTCCGTCCGGTCCGCCGTTTGTCATTGCTTTTACCATCAGGAAACTCATATTAATAGTACTGATAACAAAGAATGTCAGAGTGGTACGAATATTAGTCCAGATCAGCGGAAGAGTAATTGAGAAAAACTGTTTGATCCTTCCCGCGCCTTCCAGACTTGCTGATTCATAGAGACTGTCCGGAATGTTTGCCATACTTGCCATGTACATAACCATATAATATCCAATGGCCTGCCATACCATGGCGATAATAATACTGTAAATAACAAGATCCTGACTTCCAAGCCAGAGGATAGGATTGTCCACCCCATTCTGTCCCCGGAACAGATTCAAAAAGGAGTTCAGAAGTCCCTGATTCGGATCATAGATAGCAGAGAAAATAGCGCTGATCACTACAACAGAAAGAATATTCGGGATGTAAAAAACAACACGGAAGAATGTCTGCCCTTTCAGTTTTTCTCTTGTAAGAATAGCGGCAAAAATAATCGCCATACCAAAAGTAACAATAGTAACAATCACGATCAGAAGAACAGAGTTCTGAAACGCCTGATAAAATTTATCGCTCTGTAACAGTATTTTGAAGTTATCAAGACCTACAAAAGTTTTTTCAGCTGTATATCCGCCCCATTTATAAAGAGACATTCTGAAAACATCAATGGTAGGGATCAACATAAAAATAGCAAAAAGAATTACTGCCGGCGCCAGACAGCAGAAAATAAACCGGCTTCTTCCCTTTTTTTTCGTCATGGTTCTTCTCCTTTCTTTATCCCGAAAAACGGACGGTAGTATTCACCGTCCGTTTTTTCAGATACCATATTTAATTATGTCAGGATCCTGGCTTTATTTCAAAGCGCCGCGAAGGGTATCACTGTCTTTTTTGATCTGCTCTACCCAATCATCTACTGTCTTATCACCGCTGACAAGAGAGTTGATCGGATCAAAGAATGTTGTACGAACGGTTACACCTTCTACCGGCTCAGTTGTCGCAAAAGCATCCATAACAGCTACTGCACCATCATCATAGATAGAGTAGTAAATCTTTGCATCACCGTCAAGTTTGTCTGCCATTCCCTGGATTGGCTGAACTGCATTTCCGTCTTTTGCGAAGATTTCAGCAGCTTCATCAGAGTACAGATATGCGATAAACTGTTTTCCAAGGTCTTTATTTACAGCACCCTTTGGCATCCAAATCTGCTCAAAGAATGTATAGGAAGCTCTCTCGCCGCCCTCTTCTACTGCCGGAAGAGCTGTGAATCCCCACTCAAATCCGTCTGCACGAGGAGCGTCTGCCATCTCTCCGATAACCCAGTTTCCGTTTGGCATAAACAGCGCTTTGTTATCAAGAATCATCTGCTGATTTTTACGGAAATCATTGTCGTTTGCGTTTGCCGGAGTTGTTTTTTCTGTATAAGAAGCAAGTTTTTCGATAATATCAAATGTCTTTGTTGCTCCTTCAGTCTCCCATGCACCTTCACCATATTTTAATGCTTTCTGGAATTCCTCAGCGCCTGCTGCTTCATGAAGCAGAGCATAGAAGAATGCGTCAAAATATCCTGCTGTAGGATATGTAAATAATGCAATTCCTTCTTCCTTTGCTTTATCTCCAAGTTCCCACATTTTATCCCATGTTTCCGGAACTTCCCAGCCTTTTTCCTCAAAAAGTCCTTTGTTATAGAAAAGTCCGCATGGTCCGTAGAACATTGGCATCAGGTATGTCTTTCCGTCATCATATGGATTTGTAATAGAGTTATCAACAAATCCCGGAAGAATTTTATCTTTTACTTTTACATCTTCGCCAGGTACTGTCATTTCCAGCACATCTGTCATTTCTTCTACGTTATTATCTTTTATGAAAGTCTCTGTAAGGGCGGATTCAGAACCTACAGCTCTCATGATAACGTCCGGGTAATCTCCGGATTTCATAGCTGGTGTAATAATGTCTTCCAGTTTCTTATCGATTGTTAATTCAACCTTTACTCCCGGATTTGCCTCTTCAAATTTTGCACACACGTTTTTCCACATATCCTGTCCGTATGCAGTCTCTACTACAGCCAGTTTTAACACCTGCTCATCATCTGCCATAACAGTTGTTGCCATTCCGGTTGTCATTCCTGCTACCATAGCTGCGGAAAGTACAAGACTTGTCACTTTTTTCGCTTTCATATTTGTTTCCTCCTTTAGATTCTCTGCATTCTGCATAAAAAATACGGAACTGCTTTGTTGTTATTATCATATCTGAAAAAGATTTTTTTTTCAACTCGTATATTGCTGTAAAATTTAGAAATATTGCTCTTGTCTGTAAATTTTTTCCTACAAAGTTTTTATTGTGCTCCCTCACGGTATCTGGTAAAATATTTTTATATTTTTAAAGCAATATTACTAAAGGAGATCTGCCTATGAGTATGCGTAAATACCAGCTGGACGGCGAACCTGTCAGCCATCTCCCGGGACGGCTTATTTCCGTTTCCTGCTCTTTATATGGAAAAGACTGGAAACCGATTCGCCACACCCACCCTTTTGTAGAACTTTTTTATGTAAAATCCGGCTCCGGTTCTTTTTTTATCGAAGACCAAAGCTTTCCCATAGCAAAAGACGAACTGATTATCATAAATCCTAATGTAGAACATACAGAAGTATCCCTTGACGATCCGCCCCTTGAATATATCACTCTCGGTATTGAAGATTTTCAATTTTCTTTTTCCCATAAAGGCAGTTATCTTGCATTAAAGGATAAATCTGTCACAAAAAATCTGGGAATTTACTTTTCTTCTATCCTGAGCGAAGTGGAGCACAGAGCTCCCGGTTACGAGCTTGTTTGTCAGAATTTTCTTGAAATTTTAACCCTTCTTCTGATGCGCCAGACAGATTCTGCCTTTGAACTGATTCCTGTAGAAAACACCACCCGGGAATGCAGCCGCATCAAACGGTACATTGACTCCCATTATCAGGACGATATTACCCTGGACAATCTTGCAAAAATGGCACATCTGAACAAATACTACTTCGTTCACGCTTTTACCAAATTTTACGGGCAGTCCCCTATTCAGTATCTCACTGCAATCCGCCTGAAAACAAGCAAAGACCTCCTGGAATCCAGTGATTATACCATCTCCGAAATTGCTCAGCTTTCCGGGTTCTCTTCCTCAAGCTATTTTGCGCAGTGTTTCCGGAAACACTGCGGTATGACTGCCCTTGCTTACCGGAATCTCACCAAGCATAAAAACAGGACATAAGTTTTTATGCTGGCTTTTTTCTCACTTTTAGGCTATAATAAAAACAGATTCAGAACATTCATGCAAGGAGTTATAACGCATGGCTTATGAGAGCATTCCTCTTACAGAGGATATACATATAGATCAACTTTATACCGTACATTATTTTGAATACAGAAGTGATTTTTCTTATCCCGGAGAGCGACATAACTTCTGGGAATTCCAGTGCGTGGACAAAGGAAGTGCAAAGGTTCAGACAGATGATGACGTACATATTTTAAACAGAGGGCAGGTTATTTTTCACCGTCCCAATGAATTTCACAACCTGACGGCTGTAGGACAGACTGCTCCCAATATTGTAGTCATCTCTTTTGAATGCAGTTCTCCCTGTATGGAATTTTTTGAGAAACGCATTTTAACTCTTTCCGACACAGAGAGAAATCTAATCGGAATGATCATCGCAGAAGCGAGAAGGTGCATTGCCTCTCCTCTTAATGATCCATACCTTCAGAAAATGGAAATTAAAAAGGACAGCCTTTTCGGTTCCCAGCAGCTGATTCTTCTTTATCTGCAGGAGCTTTTAATCTCCATGATACGACGCCACACCCTGCCGCAGATTTCTATGCCTGTAAACAGGCTTCCGGTACCAAAAAACGGGTCTGACATATATAACAAAATTATTTTTTATCTGGAGGAGCATATCCGGGAATTTGTTACAATAGAGGACATCTGTCACGACAATCTTATTGGACGCTCTCAGCTTCAGAAACTTTTCCGAGAGCAGCACCAATGTGGAATTATAGAATTTTTTACAGAGATGAAAGTGGAATTTGCAAAACAGCTTATCCGTGAAAATCAGCTGAATTTTACACAGATTTCCGATTTCCTGGGCTACTCATCCATTCACTACTTTTCCCGTCAGTTTAAAAAAGTGACAGGAATGACGCCGTCCGAATATTCCACTTCCATAAAAGCCCGCTCTGAACAGAAACACTGACGGGCAATGACGCAGGTGGTTTTATAATTTTTTATAATAAAGGAGAAATAATCATGAAAATCTACAAAGTAAAAAACTACGATGAATTAAGCCGCAAAGCAGCTAACATTATCGCTGCACAGATTACCTTAAAGCCAGACAGCGTTCTTGGCCTTGCAACAGGTTCTTCACCTGTGGGTCTTTACAAAAATCTTGTATCTATGTACGAAAACGGAGACCTTGATTTCTCTAAAATCACAACAGTAAACCTTGACGAGTACAAAGGTCTTGACGGAACAAACGACCAGAGCTACCGTTACTTTATGAATGAAAATCTTCTTACAAAAGTAAATGTGCCAATGGAACGCACCTTCGTTCCGGACGGAACAATGGAAGATGCTGCTGCTGCCTGTGCTGCATACGATGAAATCTTAAACAGTGTCGGCACAGTAGATATTCAGCTCCTTGGTCTTGGGCATGACGGACACCTTGGCTTCAATGAGCCGGATGACCATTTTGAAGACGGTACACACTGCGTGCAGCTTACAGAAACAACAATCCAGGCAAATAAACGCTTCTTCGAAAAAGAAGAGGATGTTCCGCGTCAGGCATATACAATGGGCATTGGCGGAATTATGCGTGCCAAAATGCTTCTTGTTGTTGTAAGCGGCGAGGACAAGGCTGACATCTTAAATAAAGTTCTGACAGCACCTGTTTCCCCACAGATTCCGGGAACAATCCTTCGTTTCCACCCGAATGTAATTCTTGTAGCAGACGAAGCAGCTCTTTCCAAAACAGAGCTTGCATAATTTCATTTACCCTTTCTAAATTGCGCGCCAAAAGCGCACAGCACAAAAAGGCCGCTCCGGATATTTCCGGCGCGGTCTTTTTCGCTTTTCTTTATTTTATTTCTTTGAAAAAAGAAGCGTCATTTTTGTTCCTTTTCCAGGCTCACTTTCCAACTGAATTTTCGCATGATGAAGAACCGCACCGTGTTTTACTATAGAAAGCCCCAGACCGGTTCCGCCCGTCTGTCTGGAATGGCTTTTGTCTACACGGTAAAAACGCTCAAAAATCCTGTTTTGTTCATTGGCCGGGATTCCAATCCCATTATCTTCCACCGAATAGAACGGGTGTCCATCCTGTTTTCCAACAAAAATTTTTACGGTTCCGCCTTCTTTCGTATAGCGGACTGCATTGTCTGCAAGATTATAAAACATCTCGTACAACACATGACGGACACCGCGGATTGCCACAGTTTCTCCTTTTAAGGAAAGACTTATATTCTTCTTCATGGCGGCATTCTGAATATGATTCACTATATCCTCGGAAAGCTCGTAAAGGTCAACTGCCTCAAATGGCATGTCACTGCTTTTCTCGTCCATTCTGGAAAGCTGAATAATATCTGCCACAAGACTGCTAAGACGCACTGCCTCATGATAAATCCTTCCGGAAAACTCCGGCACCTTCTCCGGCTGCACCATTCCGTTCATCATAAGCTCCGCATATCCGGAAATAGACATAAGCGGTGTTTTCAGCTCATGAGAAACATTTGCTGAAAATTCCCTCCGCATTGCCTCCGCACTTTTTAATTCCTCCACCTGCCGTGCAATCTGCTTATTCTGCTGATCCACACGCATAAGAAGGGGTCTGAGCTCCTCATAGCACACATTATCAAGAGGGTGCTCCAGATCCAGTCCGTTAATCGGTTCAATCAGCTCTTTTGTCTGTTTCTGTACAAAGAAAAAGGCAAACAGAAGAATTACGATCATCAGGACACCAAGAAGAGTAAAGCTTGACATCATTGTTGGAAAAATACTGTCTGTAGACTTGGAAACGCGAAGAATATGTCCGTTTTTTAATTCCACTGCATAATTAAAATTTTTTCTGGAAAGCGTTTCCGAATACCGAATGCTCTCTCCTGTCCCATTTTTCTGTGCCTGCTCAATCTCAGGACGGTCTCCATGATTGGGGAGTTCTCCTGCCTCAGCATCGCTGTCATAGAGAACTGTTCCTTCTTTATCCACAAGAGTAATCCTCGTTTCTGTGGCATCTCCCACTTTTTCCGTAAGATACTGTTCTCCGTATTCGTCAATTCCAATCTGAACATATTTTGCCTCGTCCCGAACTCCCTGCTTCATATTTGCAGCATAGCGTTCGTACAAAACACTGCTTGCTGCAATAAAAGTAACAAGCACCGATACTACAACAAGAATACTGGCATGATTTAAAATTCTCTGCTTCATGTACTATGCTCCTATGCGGTAACCTACGCCGCGTACTGTCTCAATTAAATTGCCGGCTTCTCCAAGCTTTTGCCGAAGACTTCTCACGTGAACGTCCACCGTTCTCGTCTCCCCGTCAAAATCATATCCCCACACATGGCATAATATCTGATTTCTTGTCATGACAAGCGCCTTGTTTTCCATGAGATAACAAAGCAGCTCAAACTCTTTTCTTGTAAGCTCAATTTTTTCTTCTTTATAGCGCACCTCGTGACGCTTCACCTTCACATAAAGTTCTCCGCAGTGAAGTTCCTTATCTCCGTTATTGCTTGCACTTCTTCGAAGAACGGCTTTTACCCGCGCCACAAACTCCATCATACCAAAAGGCTTTGTAATATAATCGTCTGCACCGCCTTCCAGACCGCGCACCTTATCATACTCTGCTTCCTTTGCCGTCACCATAATAACCGGAATGTTTCTTGTTTCCGGATTGCTTTTCAGTTTTTCCAGAATGGTATATCCATCTTCTCCAGGAAGCATAATATCGAGAAGAACAAGCTCGGGCAGCTCTTCTTCAAGTGCTGCCCGAAACTCCCTCCCTGTCTCAAATCCTCTTGCCTGAAAGCCTGTCGTTTCCAGCGTATAAATCAGAAGCTCTCTGATGTTGCGCTCATCTTCCACACAGTAAATCATCTCTATTGCTCCTTTTACCTAACCTTAGACAAGCCTCTCTCCCCTCACGGAAGCTGATATTTTTCCCGAACCTCTTCCAGCTCGTGATAGAAAGAGGAATCCTTTACCGTATCAAGATGGCTGTGTGTATCATAAAGGTCTTCACGAACCTGTGTCACACAGACACCAATATTAGAACAGTGGTCTGCAATTCTCTCAAGACTTGTTGTAATATCAGAGAGAATAAATCCCATTTCAATGGTACATTCTCCAGTACGGAGACGCTGTACATGGCGGCGTTTTACTTCTTTTGAAAGCTCGTCCACCACTTCTTCCAACGGCTCAATTTTTTCAGCAAGACCTACGTCCTGTTTATCAAATACTTCATAAGCCGTATCTACAATATCATGCACTGCAGCTTTCAGAACTTTCAGCTCTGCTTTTGCCTTATCAGAAAAATGCAGTCCTTTTTTTGCAAGCTCCTGTGCTGATTCCATCAGATTTACCGCGTGGTCGGAAATACGTTCGAAATCTCCGATGCAGTGAAGCATGATAGAAAGACTGTGGCTGTCAGACTCAGATAAATCCTTATGGCTTAATTTTACAAGGTATGTTCCAAGCTCATCCTCATAACGGTCAACCTTTGCTTCCATTGCTTCCACACGTTCAGCCTGCTCATCGCTGTAATTATCAATCATTTTCATAGCAGTAAATAATGCATTATGTGAATCCTGTGCCATGTTCCTTGCTGCGTTACGGCTCTGTTCAAGTGCAAATGCCGGCTTCTCAAGGAAACGTGATTCAAGGATCATAAATTCTTTATCCTCTGCGGATACAGCAACATCTTCTTTTTTGTCTTTAATTGTAAGACATGCCAGTTTTTCCAGAACCCTGGAGAATGGAAGAAGAATGATTGTAGCAGTTATATTAAATACACTGTGAAGTGTTGCAATTCCTGCCGGATTTGCCGCATCACTGAAGAAGGAAAATCCGATAACTGCGTTAATCGCATAAAATCCAGCCATGAAAATTGCTGTTCCAATCAAATTGAAGTACAGATGCACCATAGCCGCCCGTTTCGCGTTTTTGTTCGCTCCGATTGCAGAAAGAAGCGCTGTTACACAAGTACCGATGTTCTGTCCCATAATAATCGGAAGCGCCACGCTGTACGGCACAGCACCAGTCATACAAAGAGCCTGCAAAATACCTACAGATGCAGAAGATGACTGGATAATCGCAGTCAGGATCGTACCTGCCAGAACACCAAACAGCGGGTTTGAAAATGCTGTCATAATATTTGTAAATTCCGGTACGTCGGCAAGTGGTTTTACAGCACCGCTCATGGATTCCATACCAAACATAAGTACAGCAAATCCAATCATAATAATATCTTTTTTCTTCTGATTCTTAATAAACATCAGAAATACAATACCAATCAATGCCAGAATCGGGGCGAAGGAAGTCGGTTTTAAAAGACGAATAAAAAAGTTCTCACTTTCGATACCTGCAAGACTTAAAATCCAGGAAGTTGCAGTTGTACCGATATTGGCACCCATAATAACACCGACTGCCTGTGACAGTCTCATAATTCCTGAGTTTACAAATCCGACTACCATGACAGTCGTTGCGGAAGAAGACTGGATCACCGCCGTGATCACAGCTCCGACCAGAACCGCTTTGATACGGTTGGAAGTCAGTTTCTCGAGGATCTGCTTCATCTTGTTGCCGGCAGCCGTTTCCAGACCGTTGCTCATCATCTGCATTCCGTACAGGAACAACGCCAGTCCGCCAAGCAATGACAGTAAATCTTTCAATTCCATTTTCTCATTCTCCTAAAATCGAATTCTTTTCTCATTTTTAAACCGGTGCGTTTCCCTTTGGAATCGACACCGGTTCACATTGTAACACGATTTTACAAGAACTTAAACTAGATTTTCGTTTATTTAACCATGATTTTACATAGATTTAACATTCCGCAAATACATACTTATTCAGTCTGTCAAATGCCTCTTCCACGAGCACACGCGGAAGCGCCAGATTCATCCGGATTCCGTACGGACTGTGGAACGGACGTCCGTCCTGCCAGATCACGCCGACTTCCACGCCTGCGCGCTGTACTTCGTCGATCGTCTTTTTATGTTCCTCACACCACTGTGTACAATCCAGAAGAAGCATGTAAGTTCCCTGTGGTCTGGAAACAGATACCCCTTTAAAATGTTCCCGGATATAATTCCAGGCATAGGCCACATTGCCGCTCAGCACTTTACAAAGTTCGTCCACCCATTCCTGTCCCTCCGATTTGTACGCACCGATCAAGGCATGCATGGAGAGAACATTCATCATATTATAATGAGACAATGACGATTCTTTCATCACCCGGTCGCGGATCTGTGGATTATAAATGATGTGGTAACTTCCGATCAGACCTGCCAGATTAAATGTCTTCGACGGCGCATAAAGTGCAACCGTGCGCTGTTTGGCATCCTCCGAAACTGACTGTGTCGGGATATGCGTATATCCGTCCAGAATAATGTCTGACCAGATCTCATCGGACACGACCATCACGTCATATTTACAGTACAGTTCCATCACGCGCTCCAGTTCCCAACGCTCCCACACACGTCCGCATGGATTATGCGGGGAACAGAATACCGCCGCATGGATATGCTGTTCTTTTAATTTCTGTTCCATATCCTCAAAATCGATTCTCCAGATCCCGTCTTCATCCCGTTTCAGCGGACTGTGGACGATATCGTAACCGTTGTTCTCAAGCGCATGGGTAAAACCTACATAAGTCGGAGAATGCAGAAGCACTTTGTCTCCTCTGGAACAGAACACATTTACCTCGCTGACCACACCACCCAGCACGCCATTTTCATATCCGATACATTCTTTTGTAAGTCCCTCGATATGATTTCGTGTCTTTTGCCAGTTAATAATTGCGTCATAGTACTCTTCTCTCGGCATAAAATATCCATATGCACGATGTTTGGTTCTCTCGATGATCGCTTCCGCCACGGTCGGGACCGTCTGGAAGTTCATATCCGCAACCCACATCGGTAGTTCCGACTCTCCCACCTCCCATTTCATGGACAGAGTCCCCCGTCTGTTGATTGGTTTGTCAAACTGATAATCCATGATGTCCCCCCTTGTCTCTATGCACAGAATTTCTCACTCGTCACCCGGATATCAGAGCACCAGATCTTCGTCTTTCCAGGGTCCACCTTGTCTTTTTCCAGGATCAGCTCTCCGATTGCATCCGCCCGAATCGTTCCGCCCGACGGATTGAACACACTGTCGATCTTTCCTTGAATGTCCGCATCCACCGACGCATACTCAAACGCTAATGTCGTATTTAAGAGACGGCAGTTTTTCATTACCAGATTATCAATGTAGCACATCCCCTGAAGACTCTCAATCGTGCAATTCACAAGTGTCAGATTCTTTGAATTCCATCCAAGATATTCCCCGGAAATAAAAGAATCGTAGACCGCCACATTTTCACTGTTCCAAAACGCGTCTTTGGAAAGCATTTTCGCATTATGGATCTCTACGTTTTTCACTCCATCAAAGGAATAATTTCCCACAAGCTGAAAATCACGGATCACCATATTCTGGCTGTTCATGGCAAAATAGTCACCCTTTGCTTTGACATGATCCATCTGCACGTCACTACAGCTCCAGAGTGTTTCGAACCCATTTGGAAAATTCACATCATCCAACACTACGCCCCTACAGCGGCGGAAGTTTTTCGGAGCTTCAATGAGCGCCCGCTTGACCGTAATATCCTGGGTATACCAAACACCTGCCCTCGCCATTTCGAACCAGGTACAGTCCTCCGCATAAATCTTCCTGCTGTACCAAAGCGGATATTTCCACTGAAATATGGTGGTATAAAGTGAAATATCCTGGCTTTCCTTAAGCGGTGACTCCCCTTTTGCAAAAATAGTATCATGGATCTCCAGATGTTTTCCTTGAAAAAGTGGACGTTCTCCTTCTAAATAGCTCTGATTGATTTTCTTTTTCTGCATCATTTTTTATCTCCTCCTCCAACAATGCCAATCACTTTTGCCGGCACGCCTCCTACGATCACA
>ENA-ORSX01002161-ORSX01002161.1-human-gut-metagenome-genome-assembly--contig:-NODE-2161-length-11633-cov-2.582916_pt1 | contig 11633 bp, 10 predicted proteins | sample MGYA00241904_ERZ509172 | MGnify/ENA primary metagenome ERZ509172 (study PRJEB26280, sample SAMEA2338795) | human gut metagenome | biome: human gut; feature: human-associated habitat; material: faeces...
GCCTGACCGGTCTGCTCCCGGTCTTTCAAAGGGGCTGCCTCTTCCGTCTGCCGGTTTACAGGATCAGCCGGAAGCGTGTCCTGTCCTGCATGAGCAATAGTAATATTTCCAAGGGCAATCGCTATGCATAATATGAGAGGTAAGATTTTCTTTTCTAATCTTTTATGTCCCATAATGCACCCCTTTCCCCTGTCACTATGACTATTTCTTATCTGACGCTGCCTGTATTAAGGCTCCGTCTATATATTTTATTAATTCAAGTGCACTGCGAAAGTGCTTTTCACTCTTTTCTTCTGCCCATGTAACTTCACCCTGCCATGTGGCATCTCTGCTGCCGTCTATTTTAATTACAAAGGTTTCTGCTTCTTTTGCCATTTTAGCCCTCACTATAGTTTTATCTCGTCCGATAGGTATTGTTACAAGCTGTATAAATGGATCACTGTGTAATATCGATAACCATTCAGGTCTCTGCTTCTGTTATTCGTATTATACTTTAAGCGGCATTACCAAAAGCATTACACGCATTACTTTATTTGAATCATATTTTCATAAAGGAGTTTTTTGTAATGGTATAAAATAACAGACAGGACAAAAAACACCACGGAAACCGTTATGATTCGCGTCTGCGGATAACAGATGCTATGATTTCCAAAACCAGTGCTGCCGCAATCACACCGCCTGCAATGATCTTTCCCATTGTACTTGTCAGGGCCTGAGCGACCCTTCCCAAAACAGGGATGGTATATACCACTTTCCCTATAAAGTTGCTGTAGGGGACTGCGTTCATATCCTCCGTCTTGTTGGCATCGCCTTTGGTGATAAATTCACCCATGACCACTTTGTTCTCCACTACCCTGTGGGTAATAATGGCATTGGAATCCTTTGCGCCATAGAACGCGATCACATCATTTTCCTTCATGTCCTCCGGTGCTGTCTCCTGTACATACACCAGGCTTCCTGTGGGGATTGCCGGCTCCATGCTTCCGCTTACCACGGAATATGCATCATAGCCAAAAAGCCTGGTTGCTGTAATGGGAAGACAGACAAGCACCAGACTTACTAATAAAACAGTGCCCAGTGCACTGCAAATTGCAGACACTGGGCTTTTCCTATCCTTTTTCTTCTTTCTGCTCAAATCAAGTTATCCTTTCATCTGCGTCGTCTAATCAGAAATACTGCTAATGCGGAAAGAGCTGCAACTGCTCCGACTCCGATCGCGATGCCGGCTGCAAGGGGAAGGCCCTTCTTTACTTTCTCTTTGGTCTCTTCCGGATTGTCAGCCAGAGGTGTTTCATCCTCATCTAAATCGACAACTTCCTGGTTGCCCTGCGGCACTTCATTCGGCTCTATAACCTGAGTTCCCTCGTCTGTTCCGGCTCCTGCCGTACCTTCGGTTCCCTCAGTACCGGCTGTTCCGGCTTCACCTGCGGTGCCTTCTGTACCGGCTGTTCCCTCTGTTCCGGTGGTTCCTGTTGTGCCTGCCGGAGTACCTGCTGCCGGAGTCTCTACAACAGTTGTCTCTGTTGTGGTGGTTCCGGGTATAACGGTTGTGACGGTTGTTGTCTCGCCGGGTACGGTGATGGTCTCTGTGGTTACCGGTGTATATACGAAAGTAAATACATTCTGTGCTTCATTGGAGGAGAGTGTCTTGGTCAGTGCCAGAGCCTGCGGTGTATAACCTTCCACATACAGGTAAGCCACTACCGGTTTGTCTCCCACATTGCCGTAATAGGTACGGCTCGGTGCCAGTTCGTTTCCTTCTTCATCATGATAATTAACAGTATAACCAACCATGTCGCCCTGAATTCCGTAAGCGACAACAAAATCTCTGTCACCATTTACATAAAATCCGGAGGTCTCAAGGGAATTATTGTCACGTCCGCTTATCCGGACACCTTTTACATAATATTTACTGGAATCTCCCAGTGCAACATCACCGTTCTGTACATCAAAGGATACTTTATCACCTAATTTCAGGCCGCTTACCACAACCCTGTCACCCTGTGCATCAATCACCGGTGTCCCTGTACTTACTACAGATAATCCGTCAATCCCGGAAAATGTACCCTGATTGCCTGCATAGAAGGTTGCTGTATAGGTGTATTCTCCATCTGCCGCAAAAACGCTGATCACAGATGAGCCAAAGAGCATGCAGACAGTAAGCAAAGATGTCAGAATCATTTTCAACTTCTTCATGACTTCAGCTCCCCTTTCTCATGGCGTTTTTTCATGGCTGCGATTCCCAGAAGCAGCAGTACCAATCCGCTGACTAATGCCGCTGTACTGAAAAGGAGGATATTGGTGGTATCTCCTGTCTTAGGACGGGTGATCGTCTTCTTCACTGTATTAGATTCGCCTGTAACGGTCTTTCTTACCACAGTGTCTTTACCTTTTACGGTTACCGTGGAAGGAGCTACTTTCTCTACTGCGAAATTCATCTGCAGACGAGCCAGTGTATCCTGATAGCCATTGCCCTGTGTCTCACCGTCTAAGATAACCTTCAGGTGAACAGAACCGGCTTTTCCTGCATCCAGCCTATCCAGATAGAAGAAATCATCCAGGGAATCCGTGGCTTGTTCCAGACCTTTGCCAACATAGGACGTGCCCTCGCCGCCTACGGTTTCGCTGTCATAGAGGACTGCCTCCGCACCGGATGGATCATAATAGGTCAAAACATATGTGTAAGCTCCGCCTTCTGCTTTGCTTCCCTCTTCCAGACTTTTCAGAACTTCATTGGACATATACCAGTCTGTCTGTTCCTCTCCGGAATTCTTTATCTTAACCTGCAGTTCCATGGTATCGCCGGGGAGGATTCCATAAATCTCCTCAGCCATTTCCTTAGAACTGAAATTACTGTTCATCTTGTCTCCGTCAAAATCAACCTGCCAGTCTTTATCACTTTTAAAATCTTCTGCATATGCGGTTGCCGCGGTGCCTACGGTCATGACTGCTGCCATGATAAGGCACAAAATTTTCTTTTTCATATTCTGTACCTCCTATCGTAAGCTGATATCTCCGTTTGCTGCAACATCTACGTCTACACCCCAGGCACTCTTGATGGCATCCTGCGCATTATGTGTCTGAACAGCATCCACTTCGGCTTCCACCTGGAAACTGTAACCGTCATAATCGTAAACCGTGGTGATAGTCTTGTAACCATTTTCATCAATTGTCTCATGTTCCGTGACCTTCTTGCCAAGCGCCGGGTCAATCCGCAGTGTGTCTGCGAACTCGGGAGTGGTTTCTCCTGCCGGAAGAATGCTGTTATAGTACAGAACCGTACGTTCTTTTGTGGATGCATTTTTATCTTCGGTCCAGCCATTGCCGGTCAGGTTCAGGTCGATCAGTGCGGGGGAAAGCGTTGTGTCTTTGACTGCATTTTCTCCTTCGCCTTTTGACCAGCTCTTATAGAGGATAACCCTCACATAGCTGTCTATGGAGCCGCTGTTCGTAACGCTGAGCTTCTCATCATATGTCTTGCCCAGTACCAGCTTCTCTTTCTTCAGATCGGATAAAAGAGTTCCTGTGCTCTCATTCCACTCATCGTTTTCATTATAGTCCCTGTAGCTGATTTTGTCACCATTTTCTATGAGGCTTACACCAATGTTTGATGTGCTCATCTGCACAGAATAGTTTTCACTGTAATAGGTAAGTGCCGCACGTGCACTTCCGACTGTACTGCCCAGCAATAACAGGGCTGCTGCTGAGAGAAGGATAACTGGTTTCACAGAAAAGGATTTTTTCTTCTTTTTCATTATTCACCAACCTCCTCTTGTTTTGCATTCCAGTCTGCATAGGGTTTGCCTTCATCGTCATATAATACCGGGGTACACTCCTGGGCCACGATAATATTAAATTCCTCCTCACTGTCTTTGGAATCAATCTTAACCTGGAGTTCCTCCGTTTCACCGCCTGCCGGAACAATATCACTGTAATAGTAGTAATCTTCTTCTCCGGGAGACCACTTCTGGCTGCCCTGATATACAAGTCCGTCCTGATATTTTTCTCCTGCAAATACTTTCACACGGACATAGCACTCATAATCTCCTGTATTTTTGATCACAATATGCTTTGTCCAGTCGCTGACCTTCTCTTCCGGAATCGTCACGGTGGAACCAAGACTGATGGTCACATCACCTGCTGCCGTTGTATAGGTGGTGAAGTACGCCATGGCGCTGTTCACGGATATACCTGCGGTGAGGGCAAGAGCTGCTGCTGCCAGACAAAGGCTTTTCTTATTGAATTTCTTCTTCATCGCTCCATCCTCCTTTACTCCTGCTCACCTGTACTATCTTTCTGCTGTTCCCAATCCCAGTCACCTTCATTGTAAGTAAACCGGTTGACTACACTGCTGCCGCCGTTGTTTCGATGGTCATAGGTATTTTCAAATGAAACACCAACCGATTCATCTGCAGTGATCACTGTCTGCTGTGTCCCGTCGGAAGTCAGTTCATAACTTGCTCCGCTGTATACCTCTGTTACCGTAACAGAAGCACCTGCCGGAATATGTTCTATCTTTACACTTTTTGTTCCCGGTGCGTCAAAGGAGATGGATACCACGTTGCTGTATACCACTTCATAATCCCTCTCTGCTTCTACCCGGAAAATGAAATCTGCTCCGCCTAAAGTGGCGTTATATGCAGTAAGGGTCTTTTCAATGACTAAATCTCCATAGCGCTCTGTCTGTGCCGGTTTTAATCCGGTGGTCACATCATATACCCAGGTGTCATCCTCTGTCTCGCTGTAATAGTTGTTCGGCAGGGAGATCAGATACGGGGTAAAATCATATGTATACTCCGGTGACTGTACAGATTCCGCAACAACCAGATACATACCTGTGGAGAGGTCTCCGGCAACGCCTTTGGATTTATCGCTGCCCTCAGGTTTCTGCATCTGTACCTCAGCAGTCGGGGCGGCTGCAAGCTTTTCTACCAGTTCGGATGCTTTTCCTGCAAGCTTCTCCCAGTCTTCGGCTGTTGTCTTATTGCTTATGGATGCAAGATCCAAATCTTCATATCCGGCCAATACTTTGTATTCACCATTTTCCTCTACATCTGCCACTCTGTATAAATGAATGGGAATGGTCAGACTGTTCAGCTCTTCATACTGTCCGTCCAGTTCAAAGGTCAGGGAACAGCTTTTCTCTGTATCAATACCAAAGGCTGCATAAACCTTAGGCAGAATCGTTGCGGAAAGCATCAATGCCAGAGCCAGAGCCAATGCACTTCCTTTTTTTATTGTCTTTTTCATCTTCACATTTTACCCTCCTCTGAAAACTCATTCCCTATTGACCACTTTATGACTTCTTATTTTTTTTCCGTGGCTTGAACAGGAATTTCATTAAAAGTATCACCAGTAATGTCACCGACAATCCAAGTATCAGATATAACATGTAATAATTCTGTACTGCTTTCAGCATGGACTGAACCGGTGTGCTCTCTATCTCTTCCTCTCCGGTATACGGTACCCGATGCCCGCGGACTAAAAGTCTGTGGGAGTTGACACCGTATGGAGTGCAAGTAAACAATGTTACATAGTCCTGGCCCTCTTCAATGGCCATTGCGCCGTCCAGGGTTTCCCTGTCGTCCTTGTCTATCATGGTGAGGATCTGGTCGACCTCATAAGCTAATGTATCATCCAGCACGTGGATGTAAAATAAATCTCCGCGTTTTAACTGGTCAATATCCGTAAAAAGCCTGGCGCTCGGAAGACCTCTGTGGGCTGCCAGTACACTGTGTGTACTCTCGCCTCCGATCGGTAATTTGGTTCCGTTGAGATGCCCTACTCCTGTCTGGAGAACGTCATCTCCGGTGCCATGGTAGATGGCTACCTTTATGTTGATCTTGGGGATGGAAAGATATCCCATCACGCCGTCTTTGTTAACGTTAAGTACTTTCCAGTATTCTGTGTTCTGCAGTTCTTCTTTGTCTTCGCCGAATACATCACCGTACAGGTTATTCTGTGTCAAAGCTGCATCAAAGGCTCTTGCGGCTTCCCATTCTTTTGTAAAATCCTCAGGTGTCATATCGCTAATGACTTCTTCATAGCTGCTTATAAGCTTGCTCTGGCGGTATGTGTTCCATTGGTTGGAAACGGTTGGATAAACCAGGATGCCAAACCCTGCCAGAAATAATAATCCGAACAGAATGGTTGAAATTTTTCTCTTCATTTATTTGTCCGTCAGCTCCTCATTCTCCTGTTTTTCATCAGAATTAAGCTTTTTCCTTAATTTCTTCTCGCGGAGGTAGAGGAATATAACAAAGGCTGCTGTCACTGCCAGACCTACGATCACCCAGAATAAATAGCTTGTGTGCATGCTTACTCCGGTCAGAAGGGAAGTTGGTGTCTCTTCCATCTCTGTCTCCTCATAAGGAACACGGTGTCCGCGTACAAGAAGTCTCTGGCTGTTCACTCCGTAAGGGGTACAGGTAAGAAGGGTAACTAAATCTTCTCCTTCCTCCACTGCCAGACCATCGGTCTCCTCGGGTTCTACTACTGATACCTTATCCACTTCGTAGCAGAGGATATCATCCAGTATATACAGAAGGAAGTGATCCCCCTTTTTCATTTTGTCCAGGTCGGTAAACAATGTTGCACTTGGCAGTCCTCTGTGGGCAGAGATTACAGAATGTGTGCTCTTACCTCCAATGGGAAGTGAACTTCCTTCCAGATGGCCCGCTGCTTTCTGAAGCACCTCATCGTCCGTGGTGTGAAATACAGGTATTTTCACGTTGATTTTAGGAATTTCTACATATCCCATCATACCATTACCGGAGAGGTTAAGACAAGACATATATTCGTCATCTTCCTCCTCGGATGCTTCTGCTACGGCAAAGGAGTCTGGGAGGATACTGGGAAGAAGGGCGTTGTTATAAGCTGTCGCGCGGTCTGCCTCGGCTTTGTAGTCGATTTCACCTGCTGCGCTTTTTTCATTTACCACTTCTTCATAACTGCTGATCAGTTTACTCTGTCTGTAGTTATTCCATTGATTGGATACGAGGGGATACAGCAGCAAGGACAAACCGGCTAAAAACAGAAGGGAAACAATGATTATGTGCGATCTTTTTTTCATCCGGACTCTCCTTATTGTTGTATTTTTCTAAAATGCCGGGGCGGGCCGACCGCCCCGGCATTTAGTTGTTGCTTAGAATTGTTGATGATAATTATAATTGATTATCATTAATTATTTTGCAGATTTTCTGCGGCTTTTGAAGAACAGGCCTGCTGCTACGATCATGATGAGGCATCCGCCGATTGTGAAGATTGTTGTACCGATTCCACCTGTGGATGGGAGTTTACCAATTTTTGTATTCAATACCTGGGTTGTCTCGTTTCCTTCACCTTGTACTACATTTTTAATTGTGGTAGAAGTACCTTTGCCCTCATATGTAGCTTCATATGTTGATGTAGCTTTGTTGTTTATTTTAATACTGTATGATTTTAATGTTCCATCATCATTATATTCTGCTGAAATAACCACCGGAATTTTTTCATCATTTACAGTATATCCTTCGGGTGCTACCGTCTCAACCAATGTATATTCACCTGCATCAAGACCAGTAAACGCTAACCGCCCATTATCATCTGATATTGCAGTATATACTTTATTTGTATTGTTATTTGTTAATGTAAATGTTGCGCCTTTTAAAGCCTGGAACTTCTTTTCTGTACCAGTTTCTGTTGTAACATCTACCATTTCGCCTTTTACAAGTTCTTCTGTGATTTTATTCCATTCACTTTCTGTCTCACCATTTAACTTTGAGTCAATAGCGAAAGTGTAATTATATGTTCTTTTATCTGTATCTTTAGTCTTAGAACTATCACTTGGGTCATTAGAGTATGTTAATGTTGCTGTATTGGTATTAGCATCAAAGTTAAGTCCTGCATCTTTGTTTAACTGAGCATAATATGTGATTACAACTTCATCTTTTCCGTGTTCCAGTGCATAATCTGAATTAATCTGAATTTCAAAACCATCTGTACTAATAGCTTTAGTGAATGTGTAATTTTCATCATCCAAATTAACAGTAAATGGATGTTTCTCATCATTTACAAGCGTCAGACCTTTGCTAAGACTATCGCTAATTTTTACTATTACCTCTTCATAATCTTTACTATAAGAAGGAATATTGGTTTTAATCTGGAACTGTACATAATCACCAATCGCTAAATCCTGTTTTGTATCTTCTCCCTCAGGAAGAATTGTTTTATCAATAGAGGGTTTCGTAGATTTTGCGTATGCCCCATTTGTTACAAGTGTCCAGTCTGAGTTAGCATCTACCGGACCAGCTTCCATTGTATTATCACTACCACTCTTACTATAAGCAATACCAACAAGCATTGGATTATAAACTTCATCAACTGTCCCGTTAACTAAAACCATCCAATAACCTGGTTCTAAGTCAGCCGTAAAGCTTGCAAGTCCTTTTCCGTCCGCCTCTCCTGCAGTCATCTGAACTCGTTTTAATCTAGATGTATCACTATTAGCGATAGCTGTAATTTCATCAGATGTTGGATGAAGTGGATCTCCAATTTCATAACCACTAACTGTTGAGTATCCTATAAAACCAGCATCATTATAATTTGCCTTTACTACCTGATACGCAATTACTGTTGCTGTCGCCTCTACATTGTTTACTGTTGCCGTTGCTTTATCTCCCTCTACTGGTTTCTTTCCAGGTTCAGCAGATGCTGTTAATGTGGTTCCAAGAACCATCGCCAATGCTAATAACATGGCTAAAACTTTTTTAATCTTACTCATATTCTTTCTCCTTTTCTTTTTTGTGGGACATCCCCATTATTTTTATTGCATTTAATCTTAAATGCGTTCCGCACTTTCGCGGTGCTGGGACCGCTGAAAAATGTAATCATATTCTTACCTTTCCAGCACCTCCCTACTTTTATTTTTATATAGAAGCAGGGATGCTGCCATCATCAGCAGTACACCGCCAACCATATACAAGAAGATTCCTGAACCGCCAGTTGATGGAAGTTCGTATAAGATTGTATTATCAAAATAGAAGTACACACTATTTTTATCTAGTCCCTCTATTTCTGGCAGATTTACAATCTCATTGATAGTTGCACCTGACTTATCTTTAACGCTGACATTACCTTTTTCTGTAATTGTAATCGTCCACTCTTCATCGCTTAGCTGATAAGCATTTGGTGCTTTTGTCTCTTTCAAAATATAAGTTCCAGCCGGTATGAACTGACTTTTTATCTCGGCATTTCCGTTAGATACATCTTTCCAAACATTGATAAGTCCCTGTGAGTTAGATTTACCTGTATAAGAAGGATTTCTGTCTACACTGTTATTATTTTTCTTATACAGCCCAAACTCTGCGCCCTCCAGATAATTGTCGTGGTTACTTGCGCTTCTTTTAATGATACCCCAACCTGGGTTTGCTTTATTTGCATATAAAAGCTTTAAATCCCCTTGGTTATCTACACTTAATAAATCGTCATTTCCCGTCGAAATATAAGATATCATAGCACTACCTGTCGGCACTCCTTGCTCATTATATGTCACATTAGGGACCGTTATTGTAACTTCATGTAAGGTTCCATCCGTTACATATCCATATGGTGCCTCTGTCTCTTCCAGATATACTGTCATTGTATAAGATTCTCTGTCATCTATTTTTGACATATCGCTTTGCCCAATCTGGAACGCAAAATGGCCTTTAGTATCGGATGTTATGTCTTTTGCAATAGGTTTGGTTTTTGTAATATCTCTATAAACAGAAAACTTTGCACCGGTCAGAGCTTCTGAAGAAACATTATCCAGCTTACTACCGATTATGTTAACAAAAAACGGCATCTGCGGTGGATATATTGGCTCATCTGGTTTTTCTTTTGGAGTAACATAAGTTGTTTTGTTTGTTTTTTGAAATTCTGTTTTACTACTGTCATCAAGATCAATATAGTACGTTAAGTTATAGGTATAATCAGTCCCTCCATTGTACTTTATCGATGTATCCGCCAGTGCTGCATTAAGATTCCAGGTAATCGTTCTAGTACCATCTTCGTAAGAAGCTACAGTAACCTCTTTGCCATCAATGGCAGTTGTTAATATCTTTTTATCCTCTGACAGCTTTAAGATATAACCATTTATAGTAGCACCTTCCAGTTCACTGAATGTAACATAATCAGCCATGGTATCTGTAACAATCCAACCATCTCCTGTAGAACCATTGGTTTTATTGTTGATTATCTTTGCAAGTTCTGTCCAAATATCTTTAAGTTTTGTACCAGCATCTTCTGCTGATATAATCTCATAGTATCCATCAGAATAGCTGTAGCTTATACTTTTATCCCATTCATACTCCCAATAATTGTTTTTATTTGTAGATGACTTCAATTTATATGTTACAGGATAATCTTGATGTTCACTATTAGGACTTGCCAACAATGTTCTTGCAATATCTAATTCCTCCTGATTATCCTTCTCACTATATCCCGTTAATAGTCCTATTGTATATATACCATCTACTTTTCCATCTAATTCCACTGCTGCTTCCACAGCTTGATTCATATCCTCTGTATTTGTCCAAGTACCGCCTCCCCATGTATCAGTATCATGGAATGTTGGAACACCATCTGTTAGCAGAATAACGTACTTTTTATTATGAGTTGATTCAGCCATGGCATAGGCATTCTTTAAACCAGCAGCTGTATTTGTTCCACCATTATCTCCTGTTCCTACACTAATCTCATTAATCTTTTCCTTTATGACATCAACATCACCACTGAAATACTGCTTTTCGCTATACGTCAACAACTCACTTGAACTACAGAAGGTGACAATCCCTATCCGATGGTTCTCACTTACATTACCATCCGCGCCAACAAACCCATTTACAAAAGCATTAGCCGCTATTTTTGTTTGAGACAATCGATTACCATCCATGCTATTGGAATTATCAATAACCAATATAACATCTACATTTGCTTGCTTGGATGTTTCTTCCAACCTGGTTTTAACCTGTAGATTTATTGGATACTTTCCATCTTCCCGGACAGTTCCCATTACCTTAGTAATGCTCCCATCAATCGGATTAGACTCTTCTGGAATATGAATAGATTCTGGGTCAACCTGAATAACTGGTTTTTCATATTTAGCCTTCAAACCTGTCATCATCCCTGCCGTATAAGAAACATATGTTTGAGATGCATCATTTGAATAAAATCCCGGCTTATTTGAACTAGTCTGCTTATCCTTCTCAACATTCGGATGGTCTGTATTTGCATCGCCAGTCACGCCACCATATCTATCATCTTTTGGATTAGCTGCATACTCTTCCTTGGCTTTATCTGAAACCACCACACCAAATTTTATTCTATATGTTACACCTTCCTCCAGCTCAGCCCCATTAAGTAATTTTACCGTAACAGCATTATCGCTTATAGTTGTATCATATTTTCCGTCAAAAGGTGTCTCAATATCCTTCCCATCAGAATCCTTTGTTACAGTGTAGACCTTAACACCCTCTTTTGTAAAACCTTCTGGAAAGCTCACATATTCGCTTAATGTATCCGTAATTGAGACATCTTTATAATTAGGAATAATATTGGCAACAATCTGTGAAAAACCGCGTTCCATATTCTCTGTACTTGTTCCATCTATTAAT
>ENA-ORSX01002167-ORSX01002167.1-human-gut-metagenome-genome-assembly--contig:-NODE-2167-length-11605-cov-2.533247_pt1 | contig 11605 bp, 11 predicted proteins | sample MGYA00241904_ERZ509172 | MGnify/ENA primary metagenome ERZ509172 (study PRJEB26280, sample SAMEA2338795) | human gut metagenome | biome: human gut; feature: human-associated habitat; material: faeces...
AAGAGACTGATGAGCGTCTCTCATTGTCGTATCCGTAACATAAAGCTTCTTGTCTTTCATTATTTTCTGTGTATACTCTTTTGCACCGAGCTTAAGAAATTCGTCTCTTGCGCCATATACTTCAATGCCGTTGTCATATTTAGGCGGAGCTATGGGGCCAAAATCAGGCTTATCTCCCTTAGATTCATTTACTATTTTATTTCCGATAAACTCTGCTATTTTAGAAGCTCTGTCCTTTGACTCCGCGATATTGAAAAGTTCCGGAGTTTCCTCAATAAATGTTGTTGTGCATTTTCTTTCTTCAAAAGTCTTGCTCTGAACAACGTTTATAAGGAACGGTATATTTGTCTTAACGCCTCTTATTCTCGTTTCCTTCAACGCTCTGACGCACTTTCTGACTGTACCCTCAAACGTACGGTCATAAGCGATTATTTTTACAAGGAGACTGTCATAATAAGGCATTACTTCAGCTCCCGTAAATACGTTTCCTCCGTCAAGACGTATTCCGTTTCCGGCAGGAGAACGGTATACGGTTATTTTTCCCGTATCGGGAAGGAAATTATTTGTCGGATCTTCTGTTGTAACACGAAGCTGTATTGCATGTCCGTTGCAATGAACGTCTTCCTGTGATAGTATTCCTATTTTTTCAGAAAAAAGATTATAGCCCTCCGCTACGAGTATCTGCGTTGTAACAAGGTCGACTCCCGTAACCATTTCCGTTACGGTATGCTCTACCTGGATACGAGGGTTCATTTCTATAAAGTAATAATTCTCGTCCGCGTCAACAAGGAATTCCAATGTGCCTGCATTGCTGTATCCCACAAACTTTGAAAGCTTTACGGCGTCTGCAAAAATTTTCTGTCTTGTTTCAATGCTTATTGAATCGGCAGGAGCATACTCCACTACCTTCTGATGACGTCTCTGTACGGAACAGTCTCTGTCAAACAAATGTATTACGTTTCCGTATTTATCTCCCATTACCTGTACTTCTATATGCTTCGGACTTCTGAGATATTTTTCTATGAATATCTTGTCATCACCAAAAGCTTTTTTAGCCTCGTTTTTAGCCTCTTCAAATTCTTTAGGCATATCTTCGGCGCAATTTACTATTCTCATTCCTCTTCCGCCGCCGCCGTTAGAAGCCTTCAGCATAACGGGATATCCGATTTTGTCAGCTATTGCCACTACCTCTTCAAGCGATTTAAGCGCATGATCTACACCGGGTATAATAGGCACATCGCACTTAATAGCTATCTGCTTTGAGGATATTTTATCCCCCATGGCATTCATTGTTTTTACTGTGGGGCCTATAAATGTTATACCGTTCTTTTCACACGCCTCGACAAATTCCGGATTTTCCGAAAGGAATCCATATCCGGGGTGAATAGCGTCTACATTTCTTTCTTTTGCTATTTTAATAATTTCATCAATATCAAGATAAGCGTCTATAGGTCCTTTATTAGGATTGAGTATATAACTTTCATCTGCTTTTGTTCTGAAAGCGGCATACTTGTCCTCTTTTGAAAAAATACCTATGGACTGTATTCCCAATTCATTTAAAGCCCTGTATACCCTTATGGCAATTTCTCCTCTGTTGGCTACAAGGACTCTCTTAAATTCTTTAATATTTTGATTCTGCATTATTATCGCTCCCCTTTCACAAGAGAATTAAATTTATGTAGCTTAATTATTAATTTTAAACAGTAAAAAACAGTAAATCAATATAAAATTTATCAACTTAAAAAACTTCTATAGATTGTATACATTATAAACTAAGCCGGTAAAAAATTTAGCAAATATTTTAATTAATTAAATATTAGACAATCACTATTAGGAATTTTGACTGCTCGTTTTTCATGTAAATATGTTTTATTAATGAAAAAAGCACAGTCAAAATATGACTGTGCCACATATTTTAAAATCTAATTTCTTTACTCCAGTTTAAATTTACTTATAAACTCAGTTCCTTGTCCTACAACGCTCTTGACTTCAACCTTTCCGTTGTGCGTATTAATTATCCAGCTTGCAATGGACAATCCAAGACCGTTGCCGGGTATTTCTTTGTTTCTTGATTTATCCGCCCTGTAAAATCTGTCAAATATATGCTGTATATCTTCCTCGCTTATGCCGCATCCGTTGTCCTTAACGCTTACGCAGGCATAATCTCCTTCCGTATATACTTTATATGTTATAACCTTTTTATCTCCGCTGTATTTTACGGCATTTTCCGTATATATCCATAACATCTGCTTTATCAAATCAGGATCGCCGCTTATAATCAATTCTTTGTCGCATACCTCTGTTATAACTTCTATCCTTTCATCGGTAACGCTCAAATCCTTGGCTATATCATATACGGCTTCGTTAATTGACATCGGCTGTTTTTGAACGTGATTCCTATTCTGATCGCTCTTTGCGAGGAACAAAAGATTTTTAATCATTACGGACATATGATCTGTTTCTTCAAGGATATTATTTACTGCCTCCTGCAATATTTCGGGATCGTCCTTGCCCCATCTGTTTATTAAATTTGCATAACCGTTAATGACAGATATAGGCGTCCTAAGTTCATGGGAAGCGTCTGATACAAATCTGCTTTGCTGTTCAAACGATTCCTCAAGTCTGTCTATCATGGAGTTAAATGTTACGGACAGCTCTTTTATTTCGTCATCTGGACCGTCTATTTCTATTCTTTGGCTTAGATCCTCAACGCTTATCCTTTTAGCCGTTTCTTTGATTTTTCTTATGGGCTTTAACATAACGTTACTTATATAACTTCCCATCAGCGCCGCCAATATAATTCCGAGTATATTCACATAAAACAGTCTTAAAGCAATATATTTTACATAATACATATTGTCGAGAACAGCTTTAAAAAGTTTAACCGTATATATTGTACCGTTACATTCAAACTCATTTTCTATACTTATGAACTCATGACCGTTTTTTGTATATACATTATAGCTGTCATAGTTTCCGAGAATCTTAAAATACGGTTTTTTGCTTGATTTTTCACGCAGATGAAAGTCCTCTTCAATATTATCGGAAAAATCCTCTCTTTCCATCGGAGCCGTACTGTTATCGGGAAGAAAATTCTGACTGATATAAACTTTATTACCGACTCTGTCTTCTATTATATAATCAATATAGCTTTCTCCGACAATAGTCTCTATATTTTCTTCAGTCAGCTTATTTCCCGATAAAATATAGTTTTCTATGCTTTCGGAACAATTTTGTAATGTTGTAAACGTTATTCCCACGCCCATACCTTTGGCTGTAAATAAAAGTATAGCGCTTATTACTATAATCGTAATTGTAAAAAGAAACGCATACATTATCATTACTTTTTTTGCTATGGGCATTTTATTAAATTTAGATTTAATCTTGTTCATCATCTTTTATATAATATCCTACCCCTCTTATAGTATGGATAAATTTTTTATTGAAAGGTTCGTCTATTTTTGAACGAAGGTATCTTATATATACATCAACGACATTTGTTTCACCGATATAGTTATATCCCCACACTTTATTAAGTATCTGTTCTCTGGAAAGAACGATATTTTTACTTTTAAGGAGATATAACAGAAGGTCATATTCCTTTTTTGTGAGATCGACTACGTTTTCTCCGACCTTAACAAGATGTTTGTCATCGTCGATAACAAGATCTTCGCATGTATATATATTTTTGACCACGGGTTCAGGTCTCACCCTTTTAAGAGCTACCCTCATCCTTGCCAATAATTCTTCAATGGCGAACGGCTTCGTTACATAATCGTCTGCGCCGGAATCCAGACCGGCTACCTTATCTATAACTTCATCTTTAGCCGTAAGCATAATAATAGGTATATCGCTAAGCTTTCTTATTCTTCTGCAAATTTCTATTCCGTTCAAACCAGGCAGCATAAGGTCCAGCAGTATCAAATCATAGTTTTCGTTTTGAAACTCCTCAAATCCATCACGTCCGTCATGGCATACTTTTACATCATAACCTTCATACTTTAATTCAAGCTCGACAAACCTTGCCAGCTTCACCTCATCTTCTATAAGAAGAATTTTCTTACTCATAATAAAATCCCTTCTTTTCTCATATAACTGTACCTTATTTTATAATATTATAATTTTGATTAAATTTAAAGATTTAGTGAAAAATAATAAATAATTCAGCATAAAGACCATTAATTACAATTATATTTTCACAATAAATTCTATCTATTTATAATATATAGATTTTTTCCGCGCTTGTACATTTACACTTTATTAGAAAAAGATTAGTTTTTATAATAATTGCATTATGAATAGAACCTATACAAATTGCTCTTTTTACAAGGTAATCATATTTAGTATATAAATATCCTCCCATTTATAATTTTGACCAAGGTAGGGTTATTAACAGATAACACTTTTAATAAGTTTTGATTTCTTACTACTCTGTCTTTTTGTCATCATTGTCTGATTTAGATTTTCCATCCAACTTTGAGATGATAATACATGTACATATAACTACAACAGCACAAAGATATGCACCCATTCCTAATACACATGCACTGCCATAGTCCATACCATTGAAGAATGATCCAAAAAAATCAGATACAAACAAACCAACAAAAGCAATAGCCAATCCTATTATAAAATATGATATACTCTCTCTCAATTCAATCCTCCTCAATTGCGATTCCTATATTATTTTATCATATTTTATTGTAACCATCAATTCACGTTAAAGTGAAAAGGTTAAGAGTATAATCACAGAGGAAGAAGTAAAAACATCTTATATGGTTTGACTGAAACCTTTCTTTATAGTATAATGTAATTTATTGTTTAGGAGGTTATAATAATGAAAATTAAATATATTGCTTTGACTCTGGCAGCTATTCTTTCGTTCGGAACATTTGCTGTGGGATGCTCATCATCAGAAAACTCCGAGCAGCAAATACTTGACAGCAGAGAAGTTGATTTTTCCGAAATCGGATTGAAATATACAACTCCCGAAAGCTGGCAGGAATATACTAAAAAAAATAACATATATCCTTTTACATATACCGAAGATTTTACAATAGAAAATATAAGATACAATTACATTACCCCAACTGACTGGAAAACTATTTCCAATGCCAAAGACGGTTTTGTAATAGACGATTACCTTTATCCGATTTGCGAGATTGTTGTGGTTCAGACGGAAAATGCTTCTAAGCTTAAAACCTCAGGTCTTTATACAACATTTTCTTCAAGAGAACTTATTAAGGAAAATAACGGAGTAAGTTATTATTTATTTTCCGATTATGTAGGCTCTGTCAGAAAAATGAGCGATGAAGATGTTGAAATATATGACAATATATGTTCTGTTATAGATGAACTTGCTCAATCTGTAACTGTTACCGATTTTGATGTCGACGCCTATGTCGAGTCAAAATATGCAGAAAAAAATACAATTTCTTTCTCAAGTGAAACTCTGGATGGAGAAGCAATTGACAGCAGTATTTTCGGGGATTACGATTTGACGTTGTTCTATGTATGGGGTACATATATTTATCCCGAAGTTGATAATATAGCGGCACTACAGGAAGCCTATGAGCATGCAAAAGAACTGGGCAATGTGAATGTAGTTGCACTGTGCATTGATACTCCGACATCAAAACTCGACAACAGCAAAGATTCAAAAGCTTTGGTCGAATCCGCAAAAGAGGCGTTTAATAAAGCTGGAGCTGAGTTTAACGTAATAAGGCTGGATAGTAACCTTGCAGGCTTTATACAGAATAATTTTGAAACTATCCCAGCATTTACTATGGTAGATAAAAACGGTATAGCAAGGGGCGGATACTATGAAGGCGTATACAGCGGAGAAGATTATGTAAAATTTATTGACGCCGCACTTGAACAGTACGTTCAGCCTAATCAGCCTACGGAAACAAATAAATAATTCTAAAACAAAAGTACGGTGGTAATATATTCATCGTACTTTTTTATTTGTCAAAATTCTTCGATTTTTTGTACATATAACAAAAATCTCCATAGACGAAGCTACAGAGACTTTCATTATATATATTATTATTTTTCAAACCATCACTCTTTTTTTCTTATACCTAAATCACCTAAAAATCTTGATAATTTAACATCGGTATTGTAACCCATAGATGCAAAAGACGACAATATCAGTCTGTCTTTGGCTCTGGTTACCGCAACATAAAACAATCGACGTTCTTCCTCCACTTCGGATTCTATCTTCGGATTTCCGTACGGAACTATAGTTTCTACAAGAGACGTTACAAAAACAGTTCCAAATTCCAGCCCTTTTGCAGAATGCATCGTAGTCAGTGTTACCGCATCATCACCTATCTTCGGTATAGGAGCATTTGCTATTTGATATTTATAATCAGCCAATAAACTTCTTAAATTCCTTATATCGTCAGTTTCAGCTGCCACCGCCAGTATTTCATATGCTATCTGCTTTAAAAATACCGAGCTGCATTTTTTATATGCGGCATAATCCTCAAGATACTTATCATAACCCAAATATTTATATATGTATTCTGCCTGTTTTCTTCCGTTAAGCTTCCTTGCTGTTTGTATGTCGTTGTAAAGCTGTTCCAGTTCTTCCTTTCCTTTACGTCCGAGCATTTCCGAATTCATAACTCCGTAAAACAATGACATTCCAAATCTTTTTGCCTGTTCTATTACCTTTCTGCTTACACGTCTGGCAGGCTTATTTACAATTCGTTCAAACGCCCCGTCATCGGAAGTATCATATATAAAATCAATGTATGCGCATATATCTTTGGCAATCCAATGGTCGTAAATATCGTATGTATTATCTTTAAGAAAGTATGGTATCCCCTGCTTTACAAAGCGTCTGGCAAAAGGATTGGAGGCAATATTATTTCTGTATATTACGGCAATATTTTTATAAGGGACTCCTTTTTGGTTATGAAGCACACAAATTGTTTTTACAATCCTGTCAGCCTCTTCCTCCGTGTCCCTGCAAAAAAAGAACGACGGGACTGCCCCCGTTCTTCCCGTTCCCCTAATATTTTTGTCAAACCGCAATTTATTTTTTGAAATAAGCTTTCTACTTAAAGCTATTATCTGTTCAGTTGACCTGTAGTTAATATCAAGATAAACCGTTCCGCAGTTTTTATAGTCCTTGAGGAAATTTTTTGTAAATTCCGGCCTTGCTCCTCTAAAACCGTATATACTTTGGTCGTCGTCCCCTACCGCAAATACATTATTATGCTTTTCCGAAAGCATTTTTATACACTCATACTGCGCTCTGTTTATATCCTGAAACTCATCTATAAGTATATATTTATATTTTTTCTGCCATTTTTCAAGAACTTCTTTTTCATTTTTCAGTAGATTATAGCAGCCTATCATCATATCGTCAAAATCTATTTTTTCATTTCTTTCTTTATGCGCCTCATAGATTTTGAAAAGAGTCCAAAACTCCTCCTTCGGCATATCCCTAGGCTCAAATGTTTCCGACGTCTGCAAATCATTTTTTATCAGTCCGGAATTAAGCAAAAACGTATCGACAGTCTGCTCTATATCGTCAGTTTCAATATTATATGATTCAACCGTATGTATCAAAAAATTTCTCTTTTCACTTTCCTGAATGACCATACCGAGACTGTAACCGAAATATTCCCTCAATATTCTGAAGAATAATGCATGAAACGTGGAAAAATTAACGCCTTTTTCTCCGCCTGTCGCCAAATATCTTCTTTCCATTTCTATAGCCGCTGCCTTTGTAAAAGTGATTGTGAGTATATCGTTCGGAGAAATATGGTATTTTTGAGTCATATATTTTATTCTTTGCGTTATAACAGTTGTTTTTCCACTTCCGGGACCCGATATTACAAGCAACGGCCCATCCAAATGTTTTATGGCTTTTATTTGGTTATCATTTAGTTTAGCCATATATTTTCCACCTTCCGAAAAAATAAAACTTTTATCAGTATACCATATTATTATTATATTTAGCAAACCGTGTTTCTTTATCGATTTAAAGTTATAAATTATATTGCATTTTTATTTTAATTGTATTAAAATTCTAAATAGTATTTTTACAATGATTTTTATCTTTTATTTATTTATGTAAAGGAGTGTTATAAATGATTTCAGATGAAATGATTAAGCTGGTAAACGGAAGTTCCGCCATAAGAGCCATGTTTGAAGAAGGCAAAAAACTCGCCTCGATATACGGAGCGGAAAATGTATTTGACTATTCTCTCGGAAACCCTTCCGTAGAGCCGCCCAAGGAGGTAAAGGACGCTATCATCAAAATATTAAATTCCGAAGAACCTAATTATGTACATGGTTACACAAATAACTCTGGCTTTGAGGATGTAAGACAGTCAGTAGCGGAATATACAAATAAAAAATTCGGTACAAACTTCAGTCTTGAAAACGTTGTAATGACTAACGGAGCTGCGGCTGCATTAAACATTATTTTCAGATGTATTCTCAACCCGGGTGATGAAATCATAACATTTGCGCCATTTTTTACGGAATACAGAAATTATGTTTCAAGTTACGGCTGGACCCTTACAGTAGTTCCTGCCAATACGGAAACATTCGAAGTCAATTTTGGAGAGTTTGAAAAACTAATAAGCCCGAAAACAAAGGGCGTGCTTATGAATACGCCGAATAATCCTTCGGGAGTAGTATATTCCGAAGAAACAATCAAAAAAATTGCCGCAATCATGGACGCCAAGCAGAAAGAATTCGGCACCGACATATATTTAATATCCGATGAGCCGTATAGAGAGCTTGTCTATGAAAATATAGAAGTACCCTATGTTTCTAAATATTATAAAAATACATTCGTAGCCTACTCATTCTCAAAATCCCTTTCTCTCCCCGGCGAAAGAATAGGTTATCTTATTGCCAACAGCGAAATGAAAGATTTTGAAAAGATGATGTTTGCACTTAATGTGGCAAACAGAGTAGCAGGATTTGTCAATGCAAATTCTCTTTTCCAAAGGGTAATACCTTACTGTCTTGATTGTAAAGTAGACATAGAAGTTTATAACAGAAACCGAATAGACCTTTATAACAAGCTTACAGATCTTGGTTTTAAATGTGTAAAACCTGTGGGAGCGTTTTATATGTTCCCTCAAACACCGATTGAAGATGACGTGGCATTCTGCAACGCAGCTAAAGAGTTTAACCTTTTACTTGTACCAGGTTCAGGATTCGGCTGTAAAGCTCATATGAGACTCAGCTACTGCGTTTCTCACGATACTATTATAAATTCATTCCCTGCATTTGAGAAGCTTGCCGCAAAATTTATAAAATGATAATCTATCAATTTTCTTATCGTTAAAAGACAGCCGCATAGATGCGGCTGTCTTTTGTTAGTCTTTATCTTCTTTGTTATCAAGCGTATACCATTTTTCAGATTTCTTATTGCGTGTAAAAAAGCTCTTTATTTTCTCTAAAATAGATTCAACAATATTAAACCATGTATTGCCTAATATAACAATAATCACAAGGACAATAAAAATTATTAAAATGTTTGATTGACCCATTTAATCACTCACTTTTTAGCAAAACGGTTTGTAAAGAACTCTGTGAATTCAGCAAGTTCATCAGGCTGGGATACATAAACATAAAGTTTTTCATCCTCCAGCCAGTCATAGGCATTTATACCTATATAGCTCTTCTTGTCAGGATAAATGACAAATGCATCAGTGGGATATTTGTTTCTGTATGCTTTTTTAAGGATATCTGCACGCCTGTAATATGTAGCTTCTCCGCAGCCTGAAAGATCAGGTACAGTAGGAACGGCGACAACTGTTTCATTTTCCTCATTCCATCCTACTATAAGATTGCCTATTTTCGTTTTGCTTCCATGAACAAATCCATAGTTAAAGCGGCTTACATCTTCGGTATATCCGAAAATGATTTTATAATCATCGCCGTTTTCAACTACTGCGTTAAAAAGTGTTCTCATTTTTTTTGAATTTTCTCTGCTTTTGTCCATATCAATTTCCGGACCTTTAAATAATTTGCTGAATAAACCCATATTACATTCCTCCTTAAGGCAATTATTAATTTGTCCAAATCTTATTTTTTCATTTTTTCAAGCAAGTCTACAATAGCGTTAATCTGAAAATCTAACGTTTCGTCTGCCGCTTCCTGAAAAAACAGCGGTAAATTATCCGGTATAGCTTTTCTGATAATCATCACAGTCAAGCTCAGGTTTGTAAATATTTTTACTGTTGACTGATCTGCGGTTACGCCAAATCCGTTTAAAATATCTCCAAATAAACGTATCTGCTTTCTCCTGAACTCCTCATAGCTTTCGGGCGAAAGCCTGTCAAAGATAAGTTTTTGCTCCTTAATTGATAAAACAGCTATACCATTCCCATAACAGCACGCATACAGAAATTTTTTTACTCCATCACGCCAACTCAAATTTGGGTCATCCATCAATTTTTTTACATACTCTATAATTATCGGTTGTTGTAGGTATAATGTTTCTACAATCAGGTCTTCTTTTGTAGGAAAAAACGAATAGAAAAACGTTCGTGATATTCCCGCTTTTTTATAAATTTGTTCAACAGTCGTATGTTGTATGCCTTGTTTAGACATAAGTTCAAGACTGATTTCTATCAAACTATTGCGTATGTTTTTGCGTTCCTCTTCCGAATATGCAACCTTAGGCATTATTTACTCTCCTAAAATAAAAACATTTATTAAAATTTGTCTTTATTCTGCCATAAAATTCATACCCGTGCAATCAAAATTTTGAAAACATTTTTCGCAAAAAAAGAAGCGGAGAAATAAATTCTCCGCTTCCTAAAATTAGTTTATTCTTTAGACGCTACATGCGTAATTATGTCTACGCATGTGTCAATTCCAAGCCTTGACGTATCCAAGCATATATCATAAAAATCAGAATGTCCGAACTCTGTCTTAGTAAAAAACGTGCAGTATTTCCTACGTTTCTTATCAATGGCGTTTATTTCCGCCGCAACCTGTTCTTCTGTAAAGTCCGGCATCTTTTCCCCCTCGTAAGTCCATGTATCATCCTCTTCATTCCAAATGCTTTCTATATTGAGATAACCAAGAGCGTTCGCACCGATCTTCTCAACAGTCTTTGGAACAATAATGGAAGACATGGAGCTGCATCTTAAAAATGCAGAAGAACCAATTTCCTTCAACCCGGACGGAAGCGTCACTTCTTTCAGATTTTCGCATCCGGAAAATGCATGATAAGAAATGGCCGTAACTGTATCAGGAATCACAACCTTCTCAATTGTCTCATTTCCAGAAAATGCGCCCCATAATCCAGCTTACGGTATGGCCATCCAGTGTTGACGGAATCACCAACTCTTTCTCGTTTCCCTCATAACCGGAAATTCCAATCGTACCGTCTTCCCTTTCCCAATAATAGTAGCCATCTGCGCTTTCTAATATCTCGACTTCATCAACAGAATCCTCCTCTTTCGCAGATACAGCGACTCCCGGCATCAAAACCATTGATGCGCACATCAGCAGAGCAAGTATGTATGCCATTGCCCTCTTCTCAAACTTTGTCAACATGTTTCCTCCTCCTTTTCTTTCCTTTTTTATAATGAACCGACAGTGCATTCTCCATATT
>ENA-ORSX01002168-ORSX01002168.1-human-gut-metagenome-genome-assembly--contig:-NODE-2168-length-11589-cov-2.838998_pt1 | contig 11589 bp, 10 predicted proteins | sample MGYA00241904_ERZ509172 | MGnify/ENA primary metagenome ERZ509172 (study PRJEB26280, sample SAMEA2338795) | human gut metagenome | biome: human gut; feature: human-associated habitat; material: faeces...
TACAATACTTCTTCGCATTGTCAACTGATAAGGCTGTCTGTGTGCCTAGATTAAAATAATTAGTTATTGTTGAGGCTCGCACATTCTTACCCTTATAGCGCAAGGCTGTAGCAGTAACATAAGCAAAACACCAGTTTGTACTTCCCTGCGTTTCAACAATATTTATATTTAGCATATAATTATAACTTGTAGCTCTAGTTTGTGGTTTGACGAAAAAGCTGGTTTTGTCTGAAATATCAACTGGCTTGAAAGCAGAAGCACTTCTAAATTCTGCTTTTGTTCGAAATGCTTCTACACTTCCAGTTTTACTGTTTACAATCGTTGTTCCATTATCACTTATAAACAACTCCTGGTTATTTTGTGGGTCTAAAGATATAATAGGAGCATCTTCTGGAGTATTTCCAGCATATTTAGTTAAATCATCTACAAAATTTTCACTAAAAATACCTGTATAATTTCCTGTTCCATCATCGAAAATTCTATAAACATAAGTTAACTTATTATCAATATAAATAGGATAATAATAAGTTGGGATGCTCTCATTGCTCGTCTCCTGAACATAAATACCCTGTCCCATTGTTATTTTCTCATTTAAGATTGGCTTAATTGTGTTTTCAGCAATCAAAAAATCATAAACTGTTTCCTTTGCATATGTATCAGCAACTTCTGATTTAATAGTTTTGAAATACAGCATGTCGTTTTCTTCAGCTTTTGCCCCTGTAAAACTATTCATTGAGAATGCTAATAATGAACAGAATACAACTGATAGAATTTTTTTCATATTTTCCCTCCATCAAGATAATATATCATTAACATTATAATTTTTCTTTCACCTCCACCGAATTATGAGTATCGAATATATCTTATCAAATAGATTATTATATTTAATATACCTATTTGTCAATGCAAATAACAATATTGTATGTGTTTACATTAAATACCACATAAGTATAGTGCTTTTGTGATTTTTCACATGTGGCCTGTAATACAATTGAATTACAGGAAAATAAAAGGTTAAGTCTCAATGTCATTAAGTTAAAGAATCAATCTGCGGCTGTTTTATGCATCCACTGCACAAGGAGTGTCGCGATAAACAAGGCACTTGCCCACAGCAAAACAAAACCCAGATGCTCCACAGCCTGTGCTGTCAGCCCTGCCTCCAGTGATTCACTCAGCTGTAAAACAGCCTTGGTCATCAGCATGGATGCAATGGTATCCAGAATTCCTCCTTCATGAGCCACCTCATAAAAGCCACCCGAGATAATGGATGCCAAAACAGCAAGTGCACTTCCCAGCATATTGGCTGTAACCTTCTGTGCAAACAGCATATTCAAAAACAGGGCGAAGGCTGTCGCAAACAAAGCTAAAACAAACAGCAGACCGGCATAAACCGGCAGGGAAAAGCCGATTTGAGCACCAAACAGCCGGCACACGGCAAGCGTCATAAAGGCCGACAGAATCACAGACAGCATGGTAAATGCAATCATACCACCCAGATAAGAGAAAAAGGATACCAGAGACTGCAGTATCCGCTTCATACGCCACAGCTACTTATCCTCACCATACTGCATCATATAGACCAGTGACTGCATGTATACGTAATACTTCCTTCTAAACTCCTCCTCATCCATCCTTGAACATCCCTATTGTATAAGAAGGCGCAAAAAAAGGAATCAACCGTTGGGATGATTCCTGGTATGATTATTTTACTTCCCGTGTCCAGCCATAGGTATCCGCAACATCGCCCCACTGGATACCGGTCAGTGTATCGTACAGCTTCTGTGTCAGCTCTCCGGTCTTGAAATCATTGATCACCGTGATTTCCCCTTTGAAATTCAGCTCTCCGACAGGAGAAATAACCGCTGCAGTTCCGGTACCAAACGCTTCCTCCAGACGGCCCTCCTTACCCGCCTGCATCAGCTCATCAATAGCGAGATGGCGTTCCTCCACCTCATAGCCCCAGGAGGTTAACAGCTGCAGAATGGAATCTCTGGTAACACCCGGCAATACTGTTCCATCACAGGGTGCCGTAACGATTTTATTATCAATTTTGAACATGACGTTCATCGTTCCGACTTCCTCGACATACTTTCGCTCCACACCGTCCAGCCAGAGCACCTGGGTATACCCCAGCTTTTCCGCCTTGACCTGCGCAGCAATGCTGGCCGCATAGTTGCCGCCGCACTTTGTAAATCCGGTGCCTCCCTTGGTAGCCCGCACATATTCATCCTCTACATAGATTTTCACAGGATTCACACCCTCCGGATAATATGCTCCAACCGGAGAAAGCAGAATCATGAATTTGTAGGCATTGCTTGGATGTACCCCAACCGCAGCTTCCGTCGCAAACATAAACGGGCGGATATAAAGTGAGGTACCCTCGGCAGTCGGAATCCAGTCCTTTTCATAATTTACAACCGCAGCTACCGCCTCTACAAACATCTCCTCATCCATTTCCGGCATACACAGACGACGGTTGGAATTAGCGAAGCGGCGCGCATTCATTTCCGGGCGAAACAGCAGCACCCGGCCATCCTTTGTCTTATAGGCCTTCAGCCCCTCAAAGGTTTCCTGTGCATAATGCAGAACCAGACTTGCAGGATCCATGCAGATCGGCGCATACGGCTCGATCTTGGCATTGCACCAGCCCTGCTCTGCTGTCCAATCCATGGTAAACATATGGTCGGTAAAGATTTTACCAAAGCCCAGATCACTGCTCCAGTCCGGTTTTTCTCTTTTCTGTGATGCTTCTATAATTTCGATATTCATATACGAATCCTCCCTAATCACAACTTCTATGTTTCATAGGTTACACCCTTTTTGCAATTTCGTCAACCACATTCTTTCATATTTTTACATTCTCTCTCATTTTTATTTCAAAAGACTGTGCATTTCTCTATCACCGTACCATATTATGATGCTCCCCTTCCAATCAACCCATGCATAGTAATAGCAATAAGTAAAAATGTAACAGATGTAAATCAGCAAAGAGTATTTCATCTCCCTACATTCAAATGTTGACAATCCGTAATCCGCAGTGAGACACAGAATTGTTTCATAACCAAAGGCGAATGATAGATACCAGTTTGATGACCTTTATGGGAGTCAAGGAGCGTCCGAAGCAACAAAGCCATTGTGTCGGGATTGCATGCTTCATAAGTGAACCTTTGCCCTGCCGGGGTCTTTGGATGATTCCTGATCGGATGAACACCTTCTGTTCCGGCAAAAAGCTATTTGCGAAAGCGATGAGAAGCCTACCGGCATGCTGGCTGAATATCAGGCTTAAACATCTCCAGCGCAGATAGGACATCAGCTGTGCATTATCGGTATCTCTGTGGCATATACGAAGTGATCGTTATGATCTGATGTATATTCTGTTTTTCTTTATTTACGTACACACTCAGTAGCCACGATTATGCAATGTAATAGTAATGGAATTCCATATTTCCGCGTATGGGATGCAATATTATTTTCTACAGGTATTTCGGACAAAAATACTAACTTTTATAAATTTATGCTATACTTTTACTAAACACGGAAGAGGGCACATTATGACAGTAGAAATCAAGCATAACCAAAGCTTCTGGGAGCAGGGTCCTCAGAATGCTGAAGAAATCCATGCCGTACAGCAACTGCAGACCGGACTGTATAATATTCGCAGCGATACCCATATTGGTATCACATGGGAGGAAAACGAACGGGATGCAGTATTTGTATTATACATGCTGGAGGGAGAAATGCAGTTTCAATCCAGCAGTGAAGTCTTTTCCTTAAAAAAGGATGACAGCGCACTGTTTAGCTATGAAGCAACTGCTATTCACGGAATTTCCAAAACACCCTGCCGTCTGATGCTGTTCAGTACGAGCGGCTCCTGTCAAAAGGTAAATGCGACCAACGCCTGCTTTGAAAAGCTGCGGGAGGTCGAACTGAAGGATATCTATACGATTGGACACAGCCGACGGGTCAGCAGTCTTTCCATGTCCATTGCATTGCAGCTGGATCCGGGCTATGATATTCTGACACTGGGCGCAGCTGCAACCTTCCATGATCTTGGTAAATATTATACACCAATTGAAATTCTGCAAAAGCCGGGACGATTAACTCCTGAGGAATTTTCCATTATCAAGCTGCATCCCCAGGCTTCCTGGCAGCTGCTGATGGAATCACATGGAGAAATAATTGCAGAGATAGCCCTGCAGCACCATGAACGAATGGATGGAAGCGGATATCCCCGCGGTCTGCACGCAGATGCAATCCGGATGGATGCACGCATCATTGCGGTTGCGGATGTGTTTGATGCCATTACGAGTAAACGCTCCTACAACAATCCCGTCAGCTATGAACAGGCTCTGTCTATCATGGAACAGGAGCAGCAGCTGTACGATTCGGATGTTCTGCATGCACTTCATATTCTGGTAAGGGAAAAGCGACTGTCCATTTCGATATAAGGCCACAGTAAAAACCGGCACTTCAAAATTTGCCGGTTTTTTTATGCATTGGAAAGGTACAGGGAATAGCCTTGCGCGGAACAAGCGCTCGGCAAGACTTTACGTACCGTAAGAAATGTGAAAAAGGCATCTGCTTTTTTACGAATCATAATATGCAGATGCCCGTTTATAGAAAAGCTATGCTTTCTTCTTCATTTCCTCCAGCTGTTTTTCAACGATCGCATACTGGGAGCGGTAACCCTCCAGCTTTTCACGCTCTGCGTTGACCTTTGCTTCGGGAGCCTTGTTTACGAAATTCGGATTGCTCAGCATGCCCTCTCCACGTTTGATTTCCTGCTGCAGACGTTTGATTTCCTTGCTCAGCTTTTCGATTTCCTCTTCCACATTGATGATTGCGGCCAGTGGAACATTCAGCGTACCGTTCAGAATCGGACGAACTGCCATTTCCACAGCGCTGTCCTCATCAATCCATGTCGCATGACACATCTTCTGCAGGATGGCATTGATATAGGAAACACTTGGCATATTCTTACCGTTTTCGTCCCGTATGATGACCTCGATGTCCATGCTCGGCTTCAGGTTGTAATCCACCTTCAGACTGCGCACTGCCTCGATCATTGTAATCAGCTGACGAATCGCTGTCATTTCCTCTTCGCTCATCGCCGCATCCACTGCACATGGCCAGGCCTCCAGATTGATGCTTTCCTGAGTATGCGGAATTGCCAGATAGATTTCCTCTGTCACGAACGGCATGAACGGATGCAGCATACGTACGATACCGCTCAGCACCGTTACCAGCGTGGACTGTGCTGCCCTGCGCAGTGTTTCATCATCGCTGGAAAGACCTGCCTTGCTCAGCTCGATATACCAGCTGCAGAAATCATCCCAGATAAAGCTGTACAGCTCATTTCCAACCAGCGCATACTCATATTTTTCCATATTCGCCGTCACGTTTTCCAGCACCTCATTGAAGCGCTTCAAAATCCATTTGTCGATCATGGAGGCATTGCTCAAATCAATGTCGGAAACCTCCATATCCTCTGGAATCTGCATGAGGACAAAGCGGCTCGCATTCCATATTTTATTGATAAAGTTCGCACTTGCCTCGACCTTTTCATCGATGTAGCGCAAATCCTGTCCCGGTGTGGAATTCGTTGTCAAAAAGAAGCGCAGTGCATCGACACCGTGATCCGCAATCACATCCATCGGATCAATACCGTTACCCAGCGACTTACTCATCTTACGTCCCTGCGCATCCCGTACCAGACCGTGAATCAATACATCCTTAAACGGACGGTTTTTCATGCAGTAGCGTGTCTGGAAAGCCATACGGGCAACCCAGAAGAAAATGATATCATAGCCGGTCACAAGCACGTCATTCGGGAAGTAACGGTTCAAATCATCCGTCTCCTTCGGCCAGCCCAGCGTGGAGAACGGCCACAGTGCACTGGAGAACCAGGTATCCAGAACATCCTCATCCTGAATCCAGTTTTCCAAATCCTGCGGATCCTCCATCCCTACATAGATTTCACCGGTTTCCTTATGATACCAGGCAGGAATGCGGTGTCCCCACCACAGCTGACGGGAGATACACCAGTCCTCGATATTTTCCAGCCACTGATGGAAGGTCTTTTCAAAGCGCTGCGGATAGAAGTGAATTTTCTGTTCCTCGATTTCCTGATGTTTTAATACCTCTTCAGCCAGCGGCTCCATACGGACAAACCACTGCTTGGAAAGATAAGGCTCCACAATGACACCGGTTCTTTCCGAATGTCCAACCTGATGCATGTGCTGTTCGATATGATCCACAACACCATCCTTTTCAAAATCGGCAACCAGTGCCTTACGGCAGGCAAAACGGTCCATTCCTGCATACTTGTGTGCCATTTCATTCATCGTACCATCCGGATGCATACAGATCGGCATTGCCAGATGATATTTTTTCGCCAGAGCAAAGTCATTCGGATCATGTGCCGGTGTACATTTCATAACCGCCGTACCAAAGGACATGTCGATATAATCATCCGCCATGATTGGCAGTTCTTCTCCATTGGCAGGGTTAATAACGTGCATTCCGACGATATTCTTATAACGTTCATCCTCCGGATGTACAAAAATCGCCTGATCCGCAAACATGGTTTCCGGACGGGTGGTCGCAATCACCAGCTCTTTTCCGGTTTCCACTACCTTATATTTGAAATAGTACATCGCACCTTCAATTTCCTTGTGAATAACCTCAATATTGGAAAGGGCTGTTTTAGCCTGCGGATCCCAGTTGATGATACGCTCTCCCTGATAAATCAGACCATCATTGTATAAGTCCACAAATACTCTGCGTACCGCATCACTCAGTCCCTCATCCAGCGTAAAGCGTTCTCTGGAATAGTCAAGGGACAGTCCCATCTTTGCCCACTGCTTGCGAATCGTGGAGGCATACTCCTCCTTCCATTCCCATGCACGCTCAAGAAACTTCTCACGCCCGATATCATATCGTGAAATACCTTCGGATTTCAGACGCTCGTCAACCTTGGCCTGGGTCGCAATCCCGGCATGATCCATGCCCGGCAGCCACAGCATGTCATAGCCCTGCATACGCTTGTAGCGGGAAACAATATCCTGCAGGGTGGTATCCCATGCATGTCCCAAGTGCAGCTTTCCGGTTACATTGGGTGGAGGTATTACGATGCAGAAGGGGTCCTTGCTCTTATCTCCTGCTGTAAAATAGCCGTGATCGATCCAGCTTTTGTAGTGGTCCATCTCAACGTGAAGATGATCATATTTCGTATCTAATGTTTTTCTCATAACGCACTTCTCCTTTACTTGTCCAAACGGAAGCTTTCTGTAAGAATATCTTCTTTCAGAATGCTCATTAACACCATATCGTGATATCGTCCATCACTCAGCAATGCCAGCTTGCGAAGGATTCCCTCCTGTACAAAGCCGCAATGCTTTAAAACCGCTGCACTCGCCGGATGCTCCACAGCCACATAGGCTTCCATGCGGCGCAGCCCGACATGCGCAAAGCCAGCTTTCACCAGCGCGCTGACAGCTTCTCTCATCAAGCCCTGATTCCAGTAATCCGGATGCATCAGATAACCAATTTCGCCGATATCCCCATCAATGGTATGGATATCCAGATTACCGATCACCTTGTCATCATGCTTATGTACCATCACCCAGGCCTGCGGTACACCGCGCTTTTCCCAGGTCAGAAAATAACTGCGGATACTGTTCAGTGTCTCTTCTATATCCGTATGAGGATGCAGAGATAAATACCGCATGACCAAAGGGTCGCTGTAATAGGCAAACATATCACATACATCCCCTTCTTCTACAGGACGAAGCAGCAGATGTGCAGTTTCCACACAGGGCATATCCAAGCGCATACCATCACCTCCGAATATAAAAAAAGCGTCCCGCAAAGGACGTTTTCACGTGGTACCACCTTATTTTACACAGCTGTGCTGTGCCTTGACCACGTTAACGCCGTGCTTTACGAATACTCCTACTTCTCTTTCAGAATATCTGCTCCAAGACTACCTTCCCGCAGCTTCAGCACTTTCTTCCACCAGCCGAAAGCTCTCTCTACCTGAAAATCTGTGGTACTCCTTCTTTTCTAACGCATTTTACTTTTCTATTATAAACAAAAGTCTAGCGGTTTTCAACCTCTTTTTTAGTTTTGCGGGCAGCTGAGGCTTTTAACACCGCACACAGGCATCTCTTGCTGATTATCGGATCAAGGAGCTGTTTCCTTCCTGTAAAGGCTCTTGACCGGCATGTCGTGACAGGTAGTGTGAAAGAACATCCAGTTTATGATAAAACAAGAAATTTAAGACAGCATTCATGCCGTGTGTTTCCGCGCGCAAAATGGGGATGAGTTAACGATAATGAAACATTCACAACCTGTACAGAAAATCTGTCAAGCCCTATACACAGAGGCTGTTTATGCTATCCATATATCCCAACTGCACACACGATTCCGGCGACAAAGTCCTTCCCTCACATATACCTGAGCGTGAAAGAAGGCAGACATCTGGTGAAAACCGCAGAAATACAAAAAAAACAAAAGCACCATTTATGATGCTTTTGTTCCCGCATAAACTGCTTGCGTATTTCATATACTCATGCGTCCGCCAAATTCAGACGGAGGGAAGAATCACCAGCGTACGTTCGTTTACTTCCTTATTGTTATTGGCCAGACGCAAAGCATCTTCCTTCACATCATAGCGCTGTGCTATGGTTCCATAGGAGTCATTCCCTCTGGCGACGACCATACGGTAGGATGTATACGTTGTTTCATCGTCTTCGAACAAATCTTCAAATTCCGACATCGCTGAGGTGTCCGATTCCTGTGGTGTCTCTTCCTCCTGTGCCACTTCTTCATTTTCCTGCGAGCCTGCAGCAGACAGCTGTTCAAGTGTATGCAGGGTATTGTCCTGCATCTCTGGCTGAGCAGGTACCGGCTGCCGGGGTGCTGAATACTCCGGCTGCACATTGTCTTGTTCAACAACCGGCTGTTGAACAGGTGCCGGCTGCTCCTGCAATCCGTGAATTCCCATAAGAATCGTCAAATTCAAACCACCATTGGCAGGAACACTCTGATATTCCTGTATATCAAGATAAAAACGCTCCTGTGACAGCTTGTGATTCGGTGCAAGTACATCCATATCCAATACTTCCTCATATTCCTGCAGCTCACCCTCATCATTCACATAGCTTCCCTGTACACGCAGGGGACCTACTGCACGAATGCCCTCTGCTTCCTTATGGTATTCCAGTGATTCCCGTACCTGCAGGGAACGCGGCTCCTTGACCTGATCTGCGAACTGCAGCTCTTTTTCTATTTTCATTGTTTTCATAACGTAGCCTCCTATCATTATGTATGCCGCAGAAACACAAAGTATGCCTGCCTGTACAGATTCCCTGCTGGTCTGCTCTTTGCCAGGCTGCACTGCTTCCACCAGCCTGACTGCCGTTTTTAAATTCTTGGTCTTTTTCTGTCCACAAGTGACAAAATATGATAGAATGGATTGGAAAGAAATGAGGATGTTAACATGATTACCATTGAAAGAACAAGTGTAATGAATTTTGAAAATGCCATTCGCGGTGCCCGTAATCCGATGAACAGCTGGAATCGCATGGATAGCTTTTATGATGAACAGGGAAACTTCATTATGGGACCAAATGATCTGAATCTGGCACAGCGTCTGGCACGTGCAGGCAGTGATCACCGTAAATTCATCCGTCAGATATTTGTTTCTGTCGATTTTACTGCTCCGCTGTACTGGTGGAAGGAATACGATACATACAAGGTGGCAACCGTGGCCAACTCCACCTCCACCATGCACAAGATTGCCAGTAAGCCCTTTACGCTGGATGATTTTTCCCATGAGCGTATGAATACACAGGCACAGGAGGCGCTGGCACATACCGTTTCCGTCCTGGAGGATCTGCGGAAAGACTATCTGGAAACAAAGGATAAGGAAACCTGGTACAGTATGATTCAGCTGCTGCCGAGCAGCTACCATCAGATGCGTACCTGTACGCTGAATTATGAAACGCTGATGAACATTTATTATGCAAGAAGAAACCACAAGCTGGATGAATGGCATACCGTGTGCGACTGGATCGCATCACTGCCCTATGCGAAAGAGCTGATTCTTGCGGTAGAAGAAAAATAATATAGAAATGACAGAATCCTAAAACAGTTCGCCGACCTGCAAACCGTTTAGATTCTGTCTTTTTTCTGTTTCTGATCATAACGATAGGATAGGAATGCCGGAATCCCGACAAAGCCAAAGCCGAAAGCAGCTGCCTGAACACCGGTATGGTGCATTGCATATCCGCACAGCATGAAGAAAGCTGTCGGAAAGCTCATATAGCCGCAGATGCGATGTGCATACCGCCACGTATTTTCATCTGCCGTCGTCCATGGCAGCCGAAGACCAAGATGACGATTAAAGGGCAGCTTTGGTGCAGCGTTTCCATATACCAGTACCAGAAACAGCACCATGGAAAACTGCAGTTTATCTTTTACAGCTTCCTGTAGCTGCCCGCATGCATATAAAGCAGCGATTACCGCCATCATCATAATAAAAAACATGCATACCACAGCCATTTCCCGTACGGTACGGTTCTTCAGATTTGCCTGATCGAGTCCGGTTATCACATCATTCGCAAAATACAGCCGAAGAGCACTGAGGACAGAGAACAGCAGAATTCCCCATTCCGTATAGGGAAGCCATGGTGAGGCACACACGCAGAGCAGAATACCTCTACAGCAAAGCATCATCCAGTGATCATTTTTCATGCTTCTGCGCCTTTCCATGAAAGGACATTCCATCAAACACATCCAGAAAGCGGCAGTACATCTGTTCCACAGCAGATGTGTTGATCGCATAAATTACATACTGTCCCTGTTTTTCACAGGTGATTAGCTCACTGGTCTTCAATATATCCAGATGCTTGGATATGGCCGGCTTTGACATTGTGAATTCTTCAGCAATCTCTCCGGCACTTAGATTTTTTTCACTCAGCAGCTGCAGAATCCGCCGTCTTGTCGGATCTGCCATCGCTTTAAACATATCCATATACTCACCTCATAACCAGCAGCATAATGCCCAGCTGAATGATCGTCAGCAGAATTGCAATAGCAAGTCCTGCAATACGGTTATCCGTGCAATCGGTATACAGAAGAATAACAGCCTCCAGTACAGGAATACACCAAATTGCGAATTCCTTATTCATGGTTCGATTTACCTCACCGCTCAAGCTGAACTGCATCGGAAGCTCATTTGGCAGGCGTGGATACAACAGCAAGGAAACAAGCAGTAAGCACACCGGAATACCATAAGCACCGTATTTTTTCAAGAACACCATAAGAATTCCTCCTGTTTCTTTATTTAACTAATTAGTTAAATATATAATAATACGATTCCAGTAAACTGTCAATAGCTGGCAGAACAAATCTAAATCAATACAGAGTCCTCACAATTCACGGCAAGTGCATACCTGTAAAATTAACCTGTTAACAATCAGACTACGATGCAAATATAAAAGAACGTATCGTATCGCTTTCTGGTTCTTTCTCGATTGTGGGTAAACTTAACATAGGGAGACATCCAATGGATCGTAGTTATCA
>ENA-ORSX01002174-ORSX01002174.1-human-gut-metagenome-genome-assembly--contig:-NODE-2174-length-11560-cov-26.065797_pt1 | contig 11560 bp, 9 predicted proteins | sample MGYA00241904_ERZ509172 | MGnify/ENA primary metagenome ERZ509172 (study PRJEB26280, sample SAMEA2338795) | human gut metagenome | biome: human gut; feature: human-associated habitat; material: faeces...
TTGGTGCTTTAGACAGACATATCCATTTTTCAATTACACTTTGCGGAAACTCAAGCAAAACACGGTGCCTGTATCTCTATCTCTCTGTAATACAGATTTCAATTCTGCAGTCTGATACCGGTTTTTCCTGTACTTCCAGACTATAATCTATTTCCACACAGAACTTGTGCTCACTTTCCGTCACATCAATGACTCTTGTATCCAACGCCACCGGCAGCACGCCGAACGGCGTCTGATAATTTGACTGATTTCGTTTTCCGGTTTCAAAAATCATCTGGGTATTCAGTACACCGCTTTTGCGTATCTCCACATGACCGTCTTCAAACACTTTCACCTGATTCTTTGTAATTCTGCCGTCTTCTTCAATTTCTTCGTACAAAATATATTTTTTCCCATTTTTTAAATAATAGTTTCCCGGAACAACCACCTCGATGGTTTCTGTTTCTTTATTTTCCGATACATCCGTACCCGCTTCCAAATGCAGGCCGGTAATATGCACCAATACCTCTTTCGTCATTTTTAGTATTCCTCTATATTCACAACATTGGTTTCCGGTACGTCAAACGGCATGACTGTATTTGCAAACTTCCGAAACTTCTCCGCCGCATCACTGACAAAAAATTCATATCTGCTGGCTGCTGTAACTGTACCGTCGTTCTCCATATCCATTTCTTTTAAAAGTTTCCGCAAATCCATAGCTGTCTCATAAGCCGGATTGACAATCTGAATCTTTTCTCCCATATATGCGCGAATCTTCGAACGCAAAAGCGGATAATGTGTACACCCCAGAATCATAGCGTCAATGTCTGTCTTCTTCATGGAATCCAGATAATAATCGATCACTTCCTGAGTCACATGATGTTCCTTGAAACCTTCTTCCACCAATGGAACAAATAATGGACATGCCTTTTCAATCACTTCAATTTCCGGATTCATTTCCTGAATTACTTTTGTATACATACCACTTTGCACCGTCGCTTCAGTGCCAACAACCCCAACCTTTCCATTTGTGGTTGCGTCTACTGCCGCCCTTGCTCCCGGAATGACCACACCCAAAATCGGTACATCAAATTCATCGCGCACTGCGTCCAATGCAAGCGCACTGGCAGTATTACACGCGATCACAATTGCCTTCACTTGCTTTGTCTTCAGAAAACGAATGATCTGCTCTGAAAAACGAATAATGGTATTTTTAGACTTGCTTCCATACGGAACCCGCGCCGTATCTCCGAAATATACGATATTCTCATCCGGCAGCTGTCGGATAATCTCCCGCACGACTGTTAGTCCACCGACTCCTGAATCAAACACTCCAATCGGTGCCGTCCTTTTATTTTCCATCCTTAATGTTCCCTTTCTTTCTCATCATTCACATCATTTTCAGAAGTGGGAATCTCCCTTATGCTGATATAAGCGTCTGCAAAAACAGACGCTTATACATTATATCATACTTATTCACTATATACAAAATAATTACAGTGCAAGAATCTTTGCAATCTCATACTGATATGCTGAAATATTTTTCTTCATAGAAAGCGCTTCATTGATATCAAAATCAACAAACTCACCATGCTGATATCCTACTACGCGATTGGTCTTACCTTCCATCAACAATTCCACTGCCATTGCACCCATCGTAGAAGCGTATACACGATCTTTACATGTAGGACTTCCTCCGCGCTGCATATGACCGATAATAGACGCTCTTGTCTCGATTCCGGTTGCTTCCTCGATTCTCTTCGCCATATTCAGAGAATCACCGATTCCTTCTGCATTAATAATAATGTAGTTCTTTTTACCACGTTTCTTATTCTCAAGAATATCCTTAATGAGTTCTTCCTCATCATAGTCACGCTCTTCCGGCATCAAAATACGCTCTGCACCGTTTGCAATACCACACCACAATGCCAGATATCCGGCATCACGGCCCATAACCTCGATGATACTGCATCTTTCATGTGATGTTGATGTATCACGAATCTTATCAATTGCTTCCATTGCAGTATTTACTGCTGTATCAAATCCAATTGTATATTCTGTACATGCAATATCAAGGTCGATGGTTCCCGGAATTCCAATTGTCTTGACTCCCAGATTTGCCAGTTTCTGTGCTCCGGCAAAAGATCCATCTCCACCGATTACAACCAATCCATCGATTCCATATTTTTTACAGATTGCAGCTGCTTTCTGCTGACCTTCTTCTGTACGCATCGCCTGACAACGCGCTGTCTGGAGAATTGTTCCTCCGCGCTGAATAGTATCTGATACGTCACGTGCAGATAAGTCGATAATCTCTTCTTTCAAAAGTCCATGAAATCCTCTTCTGATCCCACGTACTTTCAATCCTTTTGAAAGCGCTGTTCTTACAACTGCGCGAATTGCAGCATTCATTCCCGGGGCATCTCCACCACTTGTAAGTACACCAATGGTACGAATTCTGTCTTCAATCTCATCCAACATGATTTTTTTATTGTTCTCTTTTGCCTCTGCCATGTTGCTACCGCCTTTCCTAAATATTCCCTTTAGTTTCTTTCTGATATCATTAAATCAGTTTATTGGTATGTCTTTTTTTTAACACTCTGGGTTTATTCTATAACATTTATATTCTGTTTTCAATAGTCTTTTCTACCACTTTTACCCGTTTTTCACCAAAATGATTCATCAACCTGCTTAAAACCTGTGTATTAATCTGGATATTTTTATTTCTCGGCAGCCTCTTCACCGCCCGTTCGGCCTGACAATAGATCACAACTTCGTCATCCCCTTCGGAGTCCGCCAGATATCCATATACAATCTGTTCGTTCTCCAAATATGACGCCTTATCCGGAAACTGAATCCATAGTTCCTTCTTTGTCTGCTCAAAAGGAATCACCTTTTCACAGATCAGCTTGCCTGCTTTTTCATCTTCTTCTGATACGCGACCTCTGACAAAGATTTTCTGATCAATTTCAAGATACTCTCGATTCTTCTCATAATCACGAGGAAATACGACAACTTCCACTGTACCGAACAAATCTTCTACTGTAATAAATGCCATCATCTGATTGGTCTTCGTAGCTTTGATCGTCCGGTCGGTAATCATTCCGCCAATGATTTCTTTTGCACCATCATGTACCTTTGTCCGTCCGGTTTCCTCATTCGGCTGGAAATCTGCTGTCGTCGCAGAAATATTTTTTCTCCACTTTTCCTCATACTCTTCCAGAGGATGTCCGCTGATGTAGATTCCAAGCACTTCTTTCTCAAATGCCAGTTTGTTCTCTTTTGCATATTCCCCTACATTTGGCAGTTTTATTTCAAATTCACTCTTTTGTTCATCATCCACCAGGTCAAACAAGGTCATTTGACCGGTCATAGCATACTTCTTCTCCTGATTTACATGCTCCACTATCTGAAGATAAATTGCCATAAACTGTTTTCTCGTACCACCCAGACAATCCAGCGCCCCGGATTTGATGAAGTTTTCAATAGCACGTTTGTTCATTACCTCTTTTACAGACATTCTGGTAATAAAATCTTCCAGATTCTTAAATGGACCAAATTCCGTTCTGTCTGCTACAATCGCTTCAATCACCGGCCGTCCGATACTTTTAATCGCCGCCAGACCATACCGGATATTGCCCCCATCCACTGAAAAATCTGCCACTCCACGATTGATGTCCGGAGGAAGGATTTGAATATTCATCTGCCTGCAGGCATAAATATACTCTGCAACTTTCGGTGGATTTTCAATAACCGATGTCATCAGCGCCGCCATGAACTCCACCGGATAATAATATTTTAAAAATGCAGTCTGGTATGCCACAACGGCGTATGCCGCTGCATGTGATTTATTAAATGCATACTTTGCAAAATCAATCATTTCATCATAAATCTTATTCGCCGTTGCCTCACTGATGCCATTATTCACGCATCCGGGAACTCCGTTTTCCGCATCTCCATATACAAAAATCTGACGTTCCTTCTGCATCACATCTGCTTTTTTCTTAGACATGGCACGCCGCAGAAGATCACTTCTGCCTAGCGTATATCCTGCAAGATCCCGCACGATCTGCATTACCTGTTCCTGATAGACAATACACCCATAGGTAGGCGCCAAAATCGGTTCCAGCTGTGGGCAATCATACGTAATAGAGCTCGAATCATTCTTTCCTTTGATATACTGCGGAATAAAATCCATCGGTCCCGGACGATATAGGGAAATCCCCGCTATAATGTCTTCCAGACTATGAGGTTTCAGTTCTTTCATAAAGCTCTTCATCCCTGCACTTTCAATCTGAAAAATTCCGTCGGTCTTTCCGGTCCCGATATAATCCAATACCGCTTTATCATCATAATCGATTGTCTCTATATCAAAATCAGGAGTCCGCTTTTTCGCCATCTCCACTGCATTCTGAATCACGGTCAATGTACGAAGTCCCAGAAAGTCCATCTTCAGCAAGCCCAATTCTTCCAGTGTCGTCATTGTAAACTGTGTTGTAATGGAACCATCAGATGCACGAGACAACGGTACATACTCATCCACCGACTTCTGACTGATCACCACACCGGCCGCATGCATCGAACTGTGTCGCGGCAGTCCTTCCAGACGTTTTGACATATCAATCAGATATTTCACCTGCTCGTCACTTTCATATGTCTTCCGCAGTTCCGGATTCATTTTCAAAGCCTTATCAATCGTAATATTTAACTCCTGCGGTATCATCTTAGCAATCGAATCCACAAATGCATACGGCAGATCCATTACACGGCCCACATCCCGGATTACCCCTCTTGCCGCCAGTGTACCGAAAGTCACGATCTGAACCACTCGATCCTTTCCATATTTTCGCACAACATAATCAATCACTTCCTGACGCCGCTCATAACAAAAATCCACGTCAATATCCGGCATGGTTACACGCTCCGGATTCAGAAAACGCTCAAACAGCAATTGATACCGGATCGGATCGATATTCGTAATCTCCAAACAATACGATACGATACTTCCCGCTGCTGAACCACGCCCCGGCCCAACTGCAATCCCATGGGTCTTGGCATAGTTAATAAAATCCCAAACGATCAGAAAATAATCCACATATCCCATATTATGGATCGTATTCAACTCGTATGTCAGCCGGTCTTTTAATTCCTGCCCCGGCTCTCCATATCGTTTTCTGAGTCCCTCGAAACATAATTTATTCAGATACTCCCAGGAAGTCATCCCATCCGGCACTTCGTACTTCGGCAGTTTCGTTACACCAAATTCAATCTCTACATTACAGCGGTCTGCAATCCTCTGTGTATTATCCAATGCCTGCAGGGCATACGGAAACAGACGCGCCATCTCTTCCGGAGACTTTACATAATACTGTCCGCCTTCATAACGCATCCGGTTTTCATCTGATAACTTCTTGCCGGTCTGAATACAGAGCAGGATATCATGCGGTTTCGCATCTTCTGCATAGGTATAATGCACATCATTGGTTACTACAAGATCAATTCCAAGCTCTTCCGACATCTGCAGCAGACGCTGGTTTACCAATGCCTGTTCCGGAATCCCATGATCCTGGAGCTCTAAGAAATAATTCTCTTCACCAAAAATATCCCGGTATTCCAAAGCTGCCTTTTTCGCCTCTTCATACAAGCCCTTAGTCAGATATCGCTGAACCTCTCCTGCCAGACAGGCACTCAGCGCAATAATCCCCTCGCTGTATTCCCGAAGGACCTGCTTATCCACACGAGGTTTGTAATAATACCCTTCTACAAATCCCTTTGACACAATCTTCATGAGATTGGCATATCCGGTATTATTTTCCGCAAGCAGAACCAGATGATAATATCGGTCCTCACCGCCGCTGATCTCCCGGTCAAATCGGGAATTGGGTGCGACATATACCTCGCACCCAAGAATCGGCTTTATTCCGGCTGCACGAGCCGCACGATAGAAATCAATGACGCCATACATCACACCATGATCCGTAATGGCTGCACTGTTCATTCCCAGTTCTTTTACCCGTTCTACATATTCTTTTATTTTATTAGATCCATCCAGAAGACTGTATTCTGTATGGACATGTAAATGCGCAAAATTCATCTTTTACCTCATTTTCCGTTTCTATGGTTGTCAAAACTATCAGTTGTTTTTATTCTACCATATCCCTTCTGAGTGTAAAAGTCTTTTCCCAACTCAAATCTCTCCGATTTTGGCATAAATTTCTGACAGTCTCGGATAAATCTGCAAATATATTTCTTCATATAATTTCCGATAAATCCGATGCTGCTTTTTATCCGGCTGAAAGACTTCTTTTTTAAATACCATATGAGAGAGCGCTTCTTTATAATTTTTATAAACACCCAGCGCTACAAAAGCCGGTATTGCGCTCCCGATTCCCGACACTTCATAGGTCTGTGTTCTGACCACGGGAATCCCAAACATATCCGCTGTAATCTGGCAGATTTCACTGCTCTGCGCACCTCCGCCGCCTACCCGGATTTCTTCAAACCGAAAACCTCCACGCTTTTCCATATGCCGCATTCCATCCATCAGCGCAAAATTAATTCCTTCTATAATTGCACGATATAAATGAATTCTAGTATGCATATCAGAAAGTCCGATCACTGCACCTTTCGCTTCCGGCATTGTCAGGTTCGGCGTAAAATACGGCTGCAGCACCAGCCCGCCACATCCTGCCGGCACTTCTTTTAAACGCTGATTCAAGATCTCTTCCGGCTGCACCTTCTTCTCTATCGCCTCGGCAACTTCTTTCTGTGCAAATTCTTTTTTAAACCAGGAGATCAGCCAATACCCCCGGAAAATTTCCACCTCCGGTGTATAGTGCCCCGGAAGGATCGAATCATACGGCGGAATAAAATTCTCCGGTTCCAGATAATGATCTGTCGTAAATGTAATTGTAGCAGTTGTACCGAAACTGATTGCCGCCCTTTTTTTATTGACGCAGCCAAGTCCCAACACTTCACACGCCTTATCCGTTCCTGTTGCAATCAATTTCAAATCCACATCCATCCCCTCCTTTGCAAATCATGTTCACTCTTTTTTCTCTTTTTCCTACTTATAATCACGCACTGATTCATCCAATGGATATTTTTTTCTTCTTCCAGATCCAATCCCAACGTTCCGCCCGGATTCATCAAATAGTCTTTATCAAAGTAATCTTTCAGCACCTTAAATACACCATATTCTGTCTGTCCCAAGCTGCCCTCCAGCCATGGAGCAAACATTTTTCCGATTCCATGATGATGACTGATCGCAGCTCCTGATTTCTGGATCGCATCTAATATGGTCGTATGATAAGCCCTAAAATTATCCGCTCCACTCATTTTCGTGATAAAGATAAAATACAAATTCGCCCCCTGGGGATAACAATGAGACATGTGCGTTGTCACAATCGTATTCGGCAGAGCATGACAAACCTTTCGTACTTCCTTATGTACTTTTGCCATATTCGACCAGTTGACCGTACATTCCAATGTATCTGTAACTACCCCGAAATCCATCAATGTATCTCTTAAATACGGATCATTAAATCTGCCCTTCTCCCAACTCTTCGTTACATAAGAAGTCAGGCTCATTCCCCGGTATTTATGCGCAATCCGCTTAATGTTCGCTGCTACATTTTTGGAATAACCTTTTCCTCCATCTGTAAATCCAAGGAATAAACATCTTTCCATATCCTTAAAACCACGAAGTTCCAACAGATTCCAAAGCGGAGTATCGTCCACATTATACAGTCTAAGCATCAAATTAGTTTCTTCCGGATCCGAAAGTCTGAAAACTGATGAGAACCCAGCCTCACACTGCATCATTTCTCTTGCTGCCGCCATAGCGGTTTGCCAATCCGTAAAAATATAAGAAAAACGTTTCCGATTTTCCGGCATATAACGGAATACTTTCAATGTCACTTCTGTAAGCACACCAAATGTTCCTTCACTGCCCATCATGATCTGGTTCAAGTTCGGTCCCGTTGCTTCCCGCGGATAATGACTCGTCTGGACATTTCCAATCGGTGTTGCATATTTCTGAGACAATACAATGTCCGTAATACATCCATAATACGTACTGTTTTGTCCCGCGCCTCTTGTCACAACCCAGCCGCCAACACTGCTATATTCAAATGACTGTGGAAAATGACCACATGTATACGCTCTTTTTGCTCCAAACAACTGTGGTGCATGATTCAGAGCCTTCTCTAATTTTGGTCCTGACATTCCTGCCTGAACAGTAATAGTCTGATCGGTTTCATTAAAAGAAATGATATGATTAAAACGTGGTCTCATATCAAGTGAAATACCGCCTTTGGTCGGTTCCACACCCATAGTCACACTGCTTCCGCCGCCATAAACATAAAGAGGAATCTTCTCCTTTGTGCAGTAAGCAACAATTTCCTCTACTTCCTTTGTTTTCGCTGGATATACAACAGCATCCGGAAGACTGTCCACACTGAAAATCCATTGGATTTCTTTTCAATTTTTGTTACAAACGTCCATAAATTAACCGGTATCTGAAGTGCTTTCACCTCATCAATAAAACGCTCGGCATATTCCGGACCGGATAGTTTTTCTTTGAATCGCATCAATCCAAATCCGTCATGAATACACTGTTTCAAAATTCCGCCCAGTCGTCCTTCTCGTTCTAATAACAATACCGATGCTCCTGCCTTTTTTGCTGAAACTGCCGCAGCCAGTCCAGCCGGACCTCCACCGATTACTATCACATCATATTTCACTGTCGTCACCTGCCTTTGTTTTTCCAAACAAGAGATAACTGTCTCCACCGCTCTTCTTAACTTCTTCCAATGGTTTTCCGGTCACTTCACTGATGATCTGAGATACAAGCGGCATACAAAATCCGCCCTGGCACCGTCCCATTCCGGGCCGAACCCGTTTTTTGACTCCATCCACCGTATACACCGGAAGAGGCGACCGCAGCGCATCTACAATTTCTCCTTTACTGATTTCTTCGCAACGACAGACTATAACACCGTAATCCGGATTTTTCCGAATCATTTCATTTCTCTGTTCCATCGTCATGTCCCTCAGACGAGGCACTCCTTTTCGAATCGGATTATAACTTTCATTTCTCTCCACCGCATGATATTCGGCAACCATCTTTGCTGCCATTCGAGATACATCCTTCGCGACTGCAGGAGCTGTGGTCAATCCCGGAGACTGTATACCTGCGCAATGAATCAGATTCTTCGTCTTTCTCCCGGGCTCTATAATAAAATCTTCTTCAAACGTTGGCGCTCTCACTCCGGTAAAATATGTAATAATATCTCGCTCTGATAATTCTCCAATCGTTATTTTCTGCTTTTCAAAATTCTTTTCGATGCTGGATTTCTCCGTCGCAAAATTTTCTTTTTCATATGTCTCTATCGCATCCGGTCCTACAAGAAGATTGTCGTGTGCAGTATGAACAATTCCGCCACCTTTTGTGTGTCCGGCTGTCTTCTTTAATGTTTTCCAGGATGCAATTCCCTTCATTAGATTTCCGGCCTTTTTATCTAAAATTGCATTTGTTCCCCGGCGCGGGTGAATGGAATAGAAACGATCTCCTGCCATTTTCGCTATATCTTCTGCAAATGCACCTGCTGCATTAATCACGATTCTCGGATAAATCCGGCCGCGGTTTGTCAATACACTCTGAATCTCCCCCTGCGCCACATCCATTGAAAGAACAGCTGTATTCAATGCAATCTCCGCACCATTTTGAACAGCATTTTCCGCATAGGCAATGGTAAGCCCATATGGACATACACTTCCCGCACTGCTGTTGCAAAGTGCAAATTTCATTTCTTTATTCATGTGCGGTTCTTTTTTTCGAAGTGCACTTCCTGCTATTACTCTTGTATCACTGACTCCGCAGATATGCTTTCTCTGCCATGCAAAAAGACTCACCGGAAATAACTCACTCCAATGCATCATTTCTACATATTGTCCGCACCGCTGAAATGGCACATCCAATTCTCTGCAGATTTTCCCATACATACGATTTCCCTGAATCACATAATGTTGTTTCAACGTTCCCTTTCCCAAATCAATTCCGGGGTGCACCTCTCCGTCATTTCGCCCGGAGGCATGCATCGCAACATCTGCTTCTTTTTCTACCAATAATACATCCAACTTCCACTTCATCAACTCTCTGGCGATACTGGCGCCGGATATTCCGCCTCCAATGACTAACACATCCGGTCTTCTTCCCTCCAGCGCCTGATCCTGAATGTCTGGAACTTTCATCTTCGGCATCTCCACACCTTCAAGTGTCAGATCATTGATCACATGATAATGCCCTTTCTTATCCACACACATCATACAGGCATTTACAATCTCATCCCAACTATCCAACACTCCGGAAAGAACTACATTCCCATCCATTTCCTTTACAGAAATACCGTCTCCATACACTCTTTGTACTTTTTTCTGAAGTTTCTGACAATCCACTGATATCCCTTCTTTCACAAGTCAGCCATCTGTACGACTTTATGTATCTATATTATCACATCTTTGTGCAATATCAATAAAATATATTTTTATTCCTTTTATTTTTAGTGCATTTCATTCAATTTTCACACTTTCTATCTATAGACTTTTTCCCAAAAACAGGGTAATATAAATATACGATTACATAAAAGAGGTGACACACTATGGCAGCACCACGTAAAGAAGACGTCCGCAGTCTTATCATTCATTCAGCGGAAACTCTTTTAACCCAAAAACCATTTTCCGAAATTTCGCTTTCTGAGCTGGCAGCTCAGACCGGCATTTCCAAAGGGACTCTTTATTATCATTTTAAAAATAAAAATGAGATCTTATTTGCGATCACAGACAAATACTTAGATGCACAATGGCAGGAATTACGTGAATGGACTGAAAACGCAGAAAAAGATACTTCTCTGCACAGACTTGTCAGATATATACTGGAACGGGATGTTTCCGGAGTCAAACTCCGCCTTCCCCTTTTTTATGATGCCATGCTCGGCAATGAAGAAATCCGTACCCACTTACTCAAACGCTACAAGTGCTTTGCAGAGCTCATTGCAGCTAAGATCAGTGAACGAACCTCCAAAGTATCCGGTGAATACTTTGCCTGGCTTTTACTCCTAATGTCTGACGGATTGTCTATTCATCAGACCATCGGAAATGATCATCTGGATACAGAAATGTTTATTCAGCAGACCGCTAAATATATTGAAGACTTTTTCCCGGAACAGACTAACACCGAAATATGAATCCACAGAAGGAGTCTCCACTTCACATTTTTTGTAAAGCGAGAAACTCCTTCATACCGATTCTTTTACAGCTATAGTTTCTTTTACATCCTCAACAGAACACCCTGTCAATTGCGCCGTCTCTTCTATATCTTCTAACTTTGCATATACCCTTCGCAGCATCTGCATTCTTTTATCAGCCTCTCTCTTTCGCTCACATTCCTGCTGCTCCAATCGATGTTTTTGTTCCTCTAGCCTTGCATCTTTTTCTTCCAACCTTGCATCTTTTTCTTTCAACATAACTTTCTGTGCATTAATCTCATCCTGCATCTCATCAATCATCAGCTGCACTGTAT
>ENA-ORSX01002176-ORSX01002176.1-human-gut-metagenome-genome-assembly--contig:-NODE-2176-length-11554-cov-2.399252_pt1 | contig 11554 bp, 12 predicted proteins | sample MGYA00241904_ERZ509172 | MGnify/ENA primary metagenome ERZ509172 (study PRJEB26280, sample SAMEA2338795) | human gut metagenome | biome: human gut; feature: human-associated habitat; material: faeces...
CTGGCCGTCCCGAACTACGCCGTCCACTCCAATTTCTATGCCAGAAAGAAACTCTTCCACAAGAATGTACTCTTTTCTCGAACAGGAAAACGCCTGCTCTGCTGCCTTAGAAACTTCCTCGGCTTGTTTTACAAGAGTAATTCCCCTGCTTCCGGAGCTGTCCACACATTTTATGATAACAGGAAAACCGAGCTCCTCCGCTGCCTTTTTCGCCTCTTCACAGGAAAAGACCTTTCTAAAACGCGCAGAAGACACTCTGCCTTTTTGAAACGCCGCTTGCATCTTCGCCTTATCTGTCACAAGGTCTGCCGCTTTCTCAGAAATCCCGGAAAGTTCCATATGTTCGCATACATATCCGATAGAAGAAACTGCTACATCTGTTCCTGTAGTGCAAATACCGTCTATTTTTTCTGAAACAGCCGCCTTCAAAACAGCTTCTCTGTCTGTTGTATTAATATAATATATCTTGTCTGCAAGAGCAAAACCGGGATAATCACCTTTAATACTTACCACAATGACAAAAAATCCCATTTCCTTTGCAGCTCGAATCAAAGGCACCTGATAAATTCCTGCCCCAAGAATCATAATTTTTTTCATTTTTTCTTATCCTCTTCCTCTGCCTGTCTTCCCACAATCTCCTTCACTACAGAGCGCATACCATTATTGTCTGCTGCATTTATGGTTTCCCGTACAATATACTGAGGTGTATTATTTAAAATCATAATGATTTTTCCAAGATACTCTCCCACAATGCCAAGAACCATGAGCACCAGCCCAAAGAATACAACCATTACGCACAATGTAGAAGACCAGCCCACAGGCACTGTAGGGTGAAGAATTTTATTAATAATCACAATTAAGGCAATAATCACTCCGGCCATTGCAGAAAAAATCCCCATAAAAAAAGAAATACGAAGGGGAATCACTGAAAAATTCCAGTATGCCAGCCAGAGATTTATAAGTTTTCGGAATGTATATCCTGATGTTCCGTATTCTCTTTTATGATGTTCTACCGGTACGTTTCCTATGTTGTGAGTAATGCGGTAAAAAATTCCGTCCACATATGGATTAAAGCTGTCATACTTGATAACCTCATCCCGAACAGCTCTTGTAACCATCCAGAAGTTACTTGATACAATATCTTTTGGACGATTCAGCATAATTCTTGAACTTACCTCGTTTAATTTACTTGTGAGATTTTTTAACGGAGAATTTTTCTTTACCGGATAAACGCCATACACCACATCGTACCCTTCCTCCATTTTATGTATCAGCTTAAAAATCTGGGAAGGGTGCGTCTGCATATCGTCGTCCATTCCCAGAACATAATCTCCCTTTGTGTACTGGAACCCTGCCATCAAAGCATTGTGCTGTCCGAAATTTCGCATAAGATTTACGCCGCATACATTTGGATATTTTTCTCCGAGACGTCGGATTTCTTCAAAAGTTCTGTCTTTTGAGCCATCGTTTACAAGAACAAATTCACACTCATATCCCTCATTTTTGTGAAATTCTTCCATAACAAGTTCAACAACTTTTGCGATGGTTTTTTCTGAATAATAACATGGTATGATAACCGAAACTAACATTGACTGCTGCCCTCTTCTTTTTCTAAAAAATCATAAAACAGCGGTGTCCCTCCTGTATGCAGAAAAAGAATCCTGCTGTTTTTGATATGTTTCTCTTTTATGTACTCCTCCATTCCCCAGAACGCCTTTCCTGTATATATAGGGTCAAAGGGAATTCCATTCATCCTGTACTGTCTTTTGATACATTCTTTTACTCTTTCATCATACAGACCATAGCCCCCAAGACGATATGCATCCAAAAGAAAAATCTCTTTTTCGTACTCTGATTTTAATCTCTTCTCTGTTTTTTTATGGTAATCTTCAATCCCCTCCTGAATGATGGAAAACATTCTCTCTTTTTCTCTGGATGAAATCATAATTCCCATAATTTTCTTTTTATCCTCTGCCTGAAAATGTCCGCAAAGAAGCCCACTCTGAGTTGCCCCAGTTCCCGATGGAAGAAAAATATAGTCAAACTCCCAACCTGTTTTTTGCTCAAATTCCCGGATTTCTTCATACGCTTCTGCATATGCCGATGCTGCAGTTCCTTCATTTCCCCTGCCAGTTTTATCCCCGTAAATATAATAAGGATTCTTTCCCATATTTTTCAAACGGCTCATCTGTGCTTCCACTGTCTCTGCAATTTCATTTTTCTTACAGTGCACGATTTCTGTCCCGCTCCACTCTATAAATCGTGTATTATTTGTAACCTTTTCTTCTTCATTGTCTCCATGTGAACAAATCATCACACAGAGAATCCCTTTGCTACAGCAAAGATTGGAAAGAACACGACAGAGATTGGAATGCTTTTCTCCGTAAATCAACATGGCATCGCATTTTTTCTCCTGCATATCCCGGAAAAAAGCTTCTGCAATACGCACCTTATTTCCACCCATAGAAAAAGAAAGCAAATCTTCCCTCATAATGTACATTTCATTTCCATTTTCAGATACTAGTTTCTGAATCTCCGAAGCCATTTTGTCACCTCTTTGTTATAAATTATCTGAAATATGCTCAACGCAGCTTTTTAATCTGCCTGCAGTTCTTCCAGGTTTTTCTTTAACTCAATCATCTTATCACGCAGCTCTGCTGCCTGCTCGAAATTCAAATCTGCGGCTGCTGCACGCATTTGCTTCTCCACCTGAGCAATCAGCTTTGTAAGCTCCTTGCGATTCATAGATTCCGGATCTTTTTTAAGCTTATCCTCTGTCTTCGCAACGGCTTTAGAAACAGCAATTAAATCACGCACTGCCTTTTTTATGGTAGTTGGTGTAATGCCATGGGCTTCATTATATTCTTCCTGAATTGCCCTTCTTCTCTCTGTCTCGCTGATTGCTTTTCTCATGGAATCTGTCATATTATCCGCATACATGATAACATGACCTTCACTGTTTCTTGCAGCTCGTCCAATCGTCTGGATAAGGGACGTCTCCGAACGGAGAAATCCTTCCTTATCCGCATCGAGGATAGCAACCAGCGTAATCTCCGGAATATCAAGCCCTTCTCTTAAAAGGTTAATTCCAACAAGAACATCAAACACGTCAAGGCGCATATCTCTGATAATTTCCGCTCTCTCCAGCGTATCCACATCTGAATGAAGATACCTAACACGAATTCCAATCTCTTTCATGTAATCGGTAAGATCCTCTGCCATACGTTTCGTAAGGGTCGTGATTAAAACCTTATTCTTTTTCTCAATTTCTTTATTTACTTCCCCAACAAGGTCGTCAATCTGCCCTTCTACAGGGCGAACCTCCACTTTGGGGTCAAGAAGTCCTGTCGGGCGTATAATCTGCTCTGCACGCAGAAGTTCATGATCCATTTCATAATCACCTGGCGTTGCAGACACAAAAAGCACCTGGTCAAGCTTTGACTCAAATTCCCCGAAATTAAGCGGACGGTTATCTTTTGCAGACGGCAGACGAAAGCCGTAATCTACAAGCGTCTGCTTTCGGCTCTGGTCTCCTGCAAACATCCCTCCAACCTGGGGAACTGTCTTATGAGACTCATCTATAATAAGAAGAAAATCGTCTCCAAAATAGTCCATCAAAGTATACGGAGGCTGTCCCGGCTCAAGTCCGGACAAATATCTGGAATAATTTTCGATTCCAGAACAAAAACCGGTTTCCTTCATCATCTCTATATCAAAATTCGTGCGTTCCGCAATTCTCTGCGCTTCTAAAAGCTTGTCTTCGCTTTTAAAATATTCCACCTGTCCGCGAAGCTCCTCCTCAATTTCCCCGGAAGCCTTTAAAATCTGTTCCATAGGAACAACGTAATGGGAAGCCGGGAAGATTCCCACATGCTTGTCCTCACATTTAATTTCTCCAGTCAGCACATCAATGTCTGTGATACGCTCAATTTCATCTCCGAAAAATTCTACCCGTACTGCACAGTCTGTATAGTTTGCCGGAAAAATTTCCAGTACGTCTCCCCGTACACGAAACGTTCCTCTGTGAAAGTCCATCTCATTTCTTGTATACTGAATATCCACAAGCTGTCGGATTACCTCATCCCTGTCCTTCATCATGCCGGGTCTTAGGAAATCATCATATCCTGGAAGTCCTTGGGCGAACCAAGTCCGTAAATACAGGATACAGAAGATACAATAATCACATCCCGTCTTTCTGAAAGGGCAGCCGTAGCAGAAAGACGAAGCTTATCAATTTCATCGTTTGTGGAGGCGTCCTTTGCAATATACGTATCTGTTGATGGCACGTATGCTTCCGGCTGATAGTAATCATAGTAGGATACAAAGTATTCCACAGCATTATTGGGGAAAAATTCTTTGAATTCGCCGTAGAGCTGTGCTGCGAGGGTTTTATTATGCGCAAGCACAAGGGTTGGTTTATTTAAAGCCTGAATCACATTTGCCATTGTAAAGGTCTTACCTGAACCGGTGACGCCAAGCAAAGTTTCAAATTGATTGCCTTCCCGAAACCCTTTCACAAGCTGCTCAATTGCCTGAGGCTGATCACCGGTAGGGCTATATTCTGATACTAATTCAAAGTGGTCCATAAATTTTCCTCTTTTCGTTTATTATTCGAAAACAGATTACCGTAATACAAACAAATCAACTTTATTCCTATCACATTATAACAAAACACTTTGCAAAAGTACATAGATGGAAAGCGAAAAAAATACAAATGTTCGATTACCTGCCGATTTTGTCCTTAACACAGCTGCAATCATGCGCAACTATTTTCTCTAGAAACTCCCGCAGCAGAATAGATGAAATCTCTGCAAAAGCTGGCATATCTCCAGATAACATTCATAACCTTATATGCATTCACAGTGACTTCCTTTACTTTAGAAATCTCCGCTTTCCCACTTTGCCAAAAATAATCGCAAAAAAGCAACAAATCTTTTTCGGATTTGCTGCTTCGTGTGTCGATGTGGATCAACAGAATATTCAGTTTTTATGGTTGATTCATAGCACACCCAAATAATCAAAGAATTATAATACCTCCAACTTCCAATTTTTATCGTTCTTTCACTATCCATCTTCTTTCCCTTCAGACAAGAAGCATCCCTCACTTTCAGCTCGGTCAATTCCTATTTACTTACATTATCAGTTCAGAACGGAAGTATTGTTCCTGAAATTGCACTTTTTCCATAATCTCTTCTCTGGTAAATGTCATATTTTCAGGGCAGACTACCCATTTATCCTCTATATCGTTCAATCTGTGAATAATGGCAACGATTTTGCCTGTAAATTTTTTAACTACCTCATTGACGCCTAATATATAAGCATCTTGAGGTTCACCGTCTGCTGCAAGAATCCCCTCAATATAACCATAATTAATCGGATAATATATATCCTTATGCTCCGGATGATAACTTCCAAGTGGTCTGTCAACTGTTACTGTGACAATATTTCCAATCATGACCTTCTACCTTCACAATATTACACTTCTTTTGTTTTGTATGACTCCCCATTTCCGATTTTACTGTTTATAAAGTATTATTCTTCCACATCTTCCTGATATTCCAGTATATCTCCAGGCTGGCAATCCAGTGCTTTACAAATGGCATTCAGTGTAGAGAAGCGGATAGCGCTTACTTTTCCTGTTTTGATTTTTGATAAATTTACGTTAGCAATCCCAACCTTTTCAGATAGTTCATTCAGACTTATTTTTCTATCCGCCATCATTCTGTCAAGTCTTAAAATAATCGCCATCTCTGTTCTCCTTTATAGTGTTTCATCTACTTCTTTTTGTAACTGACACCCGTAATCAAAAATAAGAGAGATACAAAACAAAATCAATGCAAACAACACACACATAATGAATGACGGAAGTGATAACAGCTTAAAGACAGAAAGCACAGAGAACACTGCAAAAAGCACTACATATAATGCTATTTTTCGTATCTGAACTGCTATTTTATCTGTGAAAGGAGAATTTCCTTTGCCAATACAGCTAAATATTCTTCTGGCATTATATAAAGCTAAAAAAATACAAACAAACTCACCAAAACAACAGAGAAAGAAAAACACACATTGTCCAACGCTAAGCGTTTGCCCCGCCTTAACAGCCGTCTCCCACGCATCACGCATCATCTCAGGTGAAAAAAGTTGTACCCCAACAATAACTGTAATTCCGATAAGCAGTAATGCACTTAATATACCGAAAATAAAGCAGCCAATGTTAAGAAGTATAGAGATAAAGTGAGCAGATTTTTTCAAAGTTTTTTCCTTCATAAGCGAAAACTCCTTTCATTTCTTAACACACAGTATATCACTCTTTTCATTTTTGTCAATTATTTTTTAATGATAAACATAAAATATTTTATCTTTATCATATCGTCATATAAAATAAGGGGTATAAAATAAGCGCCAAGTTCTCCTATAATATGCCATCATTCCAAATAAAGACCAGGATATGCCTTCTTATCCAATATTAAATAAATACTATATAGAATCATGACAACCACGCCGATTGCCGCAATTATAATCCATACCGTATGAAATGTATAATAATCAATCAGAATTCCAATTACATAATTACTTAATATTCCAATCAATCCGGCACAGCTGTTTGTAATGCTTAATACTCTTCCACGATGTGTTTCCGGTATTCGTTTCGTAAGATAAGGTGTTTTCGATATGGAACCGAATATTTCACCTGTCGTAAATATGATAATACCCACAACCGCAATTACAAAATAACGATTTACAAATATAAAGAAAGCAAGTCCTACGGACTCCAGCAACTGTCCAAAATACATAATCCTGACATCGGTTACTCCGGAAAACTTTTTCGTTACCATCGGAGTACCGATTACTACAACGACCGCATTGATGCTCGCTAAAATTCCGAATTTAAAAGCTCCTGATCCTCGAAAGGCTTCCTCCATATGTAATGGCATCAAAAAATTAAATTGATTGTAAATCATTGCAGCAATGCCCGAAATAATAAATAACAAAAAGAATAACTTTCGTTTAGAAAAAACTTTAAATATGGAGCCTGCTTCGCCTTTCTCGTATTCGTTCACGGTTTTACTATCACTGATAGTATTTTTTACATTCTTAATAAAAAACAGCAGCAGTAATGTACTGGATATATCTGCAAGACCATTTATAAAAAATGACAGATTAAGATAATTGTTAAACAGCATACCGCCAAGCATCGGCGCCATCACCAACCCTAAATTCATCGCAAGATAATTAAGAGAATAGGCTCTTTCCCGATCCTTATAAGTTGTCAAATCTGCAATAAGAGCATCATACGCCGGCTGCTCCATTGACTGAAAGACGGAAGCAATTGCCAGTAAATACAGTGTTGTCATGGATATTGGTAATGCCGCACAAACAAAATACAGGCTGTTTCCAATTAAGTCAAATGTGACAATAATATGTTTCTTATTGTATTTATCAGCCAACTTACCGCCCAATAAGTAAAATGGTCCCATAAACATGGAGAACATCATCATATACATACCGATGGTCTGTCCATTCAGATTAAGTTTTTCACTCATTATAAGCGTAAGCATCGGCCATATTAAAGCTCCCATGCTTGTCATAATCTTACCAAAAGCCAATACATAGATTTCTTTTGGTAAATGTGCATACATGGAAAAATGATTCTTCAGAAACCTCACAACCAGACCCTCCATTATGACTTTTTCAATCTTTTATATGTATTTTTTATTATTACATCTTCACTACCGCATCAAGGCAAAGTATAAGCGCATATTCATAAGCATTTCCACCTAAATTTCGTTGATCATATTTATCAACATTTGCAAGACTATCTGCGGTATAAAGTATCATTCCCCAGTTCACATTACGAAAAGCTGCACAAGCTGCAAGTGCCGAACATTCCATTTCTACAACAGAACATCCTTCGCTTTTACGGTAGGTTATTTTATTTTTAGTTTCACGGTAAAATCCATCTGTTGACCATGTGATAACTTCTTGATATTTCATACCATGTTCCAGAATTGTTTCCTTAATAACATTTCTTGCCCTTTCATCAACTTCCATAAAGCGTGAAGGAGGCGCATAATGATAAGATGTTCCCTCATCTCGCAAAGCTTTGTACGGGACGAGAAATGTTCCTTCTGAAAATTCTTCGAGACAACCACAAGATCCTGCTGAAATAATTTCTCGCACCCCATATCCAATTAGCCAATCCAGAATTTGCGTTGCTGCAGCAGCGCCTACAGGAGCCTGGCAAAGTACAATCTCTTTCCCTTTATACTCCATTCTGTAAACAGGATATTCCTTTGTTGCGCTAATGAAATGGGCTACCTGTTTTAGATTATTTTGGGCAGCATATTCTTCAATATAACCCTCCAAAAAAGCAAAAACACATTTTGATGGAAGCTTTATATCTAAGTTTTCATGTGTGGGATTTATAACTGCATTTTTTTCTGTATCAAACTCTAATATTGGAATTTCATTTTTTAGTATACTCATTTGTTCACCTCTCAAACTTTCGGTTTTCTGTTTCATTATAGCATAATCACTCCAAATTTCACAGATAGGGAAAGTCCCCAAACACTATTTTATGCCATACAATTCATAACTACACTGATCATCATCTCTTTTTCCTCCGGTCTTGATTCAGCGATCATAATTGTCAATGCAACTAATGTAGAATCTTCTATTTTCTTTTGCCATCTACAAATAATGCGGCATTTTTATCAAGAAAATAGAGAAACATAGTTGCAGCTATTCGCTTGTTCCCGTCAAAAAAGCTGTGGTTCTTTGTTACGAAATACAAAAGATTTGCCGCTTTTTCTTCCAGTGATTCATAAATCTCTATCCCACCAAAAGATTGATAAATATTGCCGATACTTCCTTTAAAAGAATCATCTTTTTCCTTTCCGAACAAATCGGATTCATCACCAAATTTCATACTCTGAATCACTTTCATACACTCTTCGTAAGAAAGAACATACGTTGCACGATTTCCTGTGGGACGTGTCATATTCTGATGATCATAAGAATCCAGCAAATCCAAAGCACTACTGTATTTCTCTATGACCGAAAGGACTTGTTTGCTGTCTAACTCCTCCTCTGTTCTTTTCATAATCCGTATCACCTCTCCCAACTGCTTGATACGGTTATCGTTTACTGCATATCCCTTTAATATGTAATTCTTTAATACAGAATTTGCCCAACGGCGAAATTCTACTCCGCGTTTTGATTTTACTCGATAGCCCACGGAGATGATAACGTCTAATGTATAAAAAGGAACTAGCTGTTTTACTCCATCAACACGCATTTTTTGCGTGTTGTTATTTCTATCCACTTCATTTTCCGAAAAAACATTATTAATGTGTTTTCTAATCGTCTTTTCATCTCTTCCAAACAGAAGAGCCATTTGATTTGCACTTAACCAAACTGTCTCATTCCCAACTGCTACCGGCAAAGTAATCGCTTTGTCTTCTGTCTCAAAAATTACAATTTCATTCTTGTTCATATTCTCCCTCCAATTTTATTCCGTTCTCTTTCAACCATTTCTGTGTTTTCACATAATACGCAATCAGTCTGAGCACGTAATCCGGCATCTTCCTTCTGCCGGCTTCCCACTCTTCCAAGGTCCTTAAAGGAATACCCATATACCGTGAAAATTCTGTTCTGTTCACGTCTAAAATGTCACGTACCTCTTTCAATGTACGAATCTGTTTTTCAATATTCTCTTTCTTATCCATCTTTGTCTCCCCTCTTATACACTCATTGTGTGGTTATCCTAGCACATTATATCAATAGATGCAACACCCAAAACAGGAATGATTTTATATCCAAGCCACCTCGAAAAACTCCGTTTTCCTCGGTGTTTGGCTTTCGCCATATATCGATATATCAAAAAGACACTCCTTGTAAGCAAGCTTACAGGAATGTCCCTTTGATATATCACTGCATTGCTCAATGCTCCATCATATTTTCAATAAAGATTCCATACCCACTTGTGGAATCCTGAACAAAAACGTGGGTTACTGCTCCAATGATTTTTCCATTCTGGAGGACCGGGCTGCCGCTCATACCCTGTACAATTCCCCCTGTTATCGAGAGAAGCTTCGGGTCGGTAACGCGTATGACAAAGCTTTTGTTTGTATCACTGTGATTCATATCTATTTTTGTAATTTCTGCCTGATATTCTTTTACCTCATCCTCCACACAACAAAGGATAGACGCTTCTCCTTCTGTGACTTCCTGCTTGTATCCAACCGGCATTTTTTTAAGAGAAATCGGGCTTTTCCTGTCTCCTGTAAAATGGCCGTAAATGCCGTTTTTGCTATTTGCTTCAATAGAGCCGATAATTTTTCCCGGTTCATAGCGAATCAATCCGGAAAGTTCACCCGGACTTCCTTTTGCTCCTTTCTGGATTCCAAGAATCTGAGCCTGATAAAGCGCGCCATTCTGTATCTCTAAAAGCTCGCCTGTATCCACATCACTGATGCCATGTCCCAGCGCTCCGTAATTTCCCTTTTCATCTACAAAGGTAAGTGTTCCGATTCCCTGAGTATTGTCTCTTACCCATATTCCAAGCTTATACTCTCCCTGTTTGTCTTTTGCAGGCGTAATGGAAACAGGAACCGTTTCCCCATTCCGCACAACATCAAGAATTACTTCTTCTCCCTCAAGTTTTTTTAAATCGTCTATCAGATCTTTTTTCCTGGAAATTTTTTCATCATTCAAAGCTACAATATAATCTCCCGGTTTTACAATATTTTTTGCCGGTTCCTTTGTTTCTCCGCCTTCTGAAAGAATTTCCCCTGTGTCGATGATGAGAACTCCATCTGTTTCCATATACATTCCCACTGTACTTCCACTTACAAAAATACTTCTCTGTACTTCCGGGGTCACCTTAATCTGTTTAAAGGGAATCACACCCAAAAGTCTGCACGGCAGCAGATAACTGCCGTTTCCGGATACCGGAACTGCCTCGTCAAAAGTGAGAAACGGTCTTTTCAGAAGTTCTTCCACATTCTGTCCGCCTTTTTCCGAAACGTAAATTTCGTCCGGTATTTTTCTGTCCAGGCAAGAATACCCCATGTATCCCATAACCAGAAGGTCAAGCGCCAGACACCACAGTACAAAACGCCTGTATTTCTTCTTCCTGTTCATCACTTCACTTCCTTTACCGCATATTTTCCTTCCGTCAAAAAAGAGAGAAGGCTTTTTCAAGTCTCCTCTCTTATTATGCGGTCAAATCTTTTATTTCAGTCTTGTATTTTTATGTACCTGTGCCAATTCTTTCATTTCTTTTGCATTTTCCAGAACAGCAGCTGTAATCTCAGCGCCTCCCAGAAGTCTTGCAAGTTCTCTCACGGAATCTTCCTCATTAAGAGGATGTATCTGCGTTGTTGTCTCGCTTCCCTTTACATGCTTTTCAATTTCAAAATGGGTATCTGCCATTGCGGCAATCTGCGGAAGGTGCGTAATGCAGAGAACCTGATGATGCTTTCCAATCACCGCCATTTTTTCAGAAACCTTCTGGGCTGTCCGTCCGCTGATCCCGGTATCAATCTCG
>ENA-ORSX01002187-ORSX01002187.1-human-gut-metagenome-genome-assembly--contig:-NODE-2187-length-11520-cov-2.170519_pt1 | contig 11520 bp, 8 predicted proteins | sample MGYA00241904_ERZ509172 | MGnify/ENA primary metagenome ERZ509172 (study PRJEB26280, sample SAMEA2338795) | human gut metagenome | biome: human gut; feature: human-associated habitat; material: faeces...
AGCCATGATTTTCCTTAAGACAGCAGGAAAGCCATGGATTTCCCCAGGGCAGAGGCCATGTCCGCAGGGCCTGACTCCGGACCGGCGTCACATATATTCCTTCCGGCCGCTGGCATCTGCAATCCCTTCTTCCTCACGGTATTTGGCAACCGTCCTTCTGGAGATGGAGATACCGCGCTCAGCCAGTTTTTCGCCCAGCAGGCGGTCGCTGTAGGGCTTTTTCTTATCTTCGGCATCTATGATTTCCCGAAGCGCCCGTTTGATGTCCGCTGCAGTGACAGCAGAGGAGTTATCCGGGTCAGCGGTATTTTCCTGGACAGAGACCTTTCGGGAGAAGAAAAAGTTCATGGGATACACGCCCCAGGAACACTGGAGGTACTTCTTGCTGACAGCCCTGCTGACCGTGGACTCATGGATGTCCAGTTCCTGTGCAATGTCGGCCAGCTTGAGGGGGGCCAGGTGGGAGGGGCCGTAGGTAAAAAAGCCTTCCTGATGCTCCAGTATGGACCTGGATACCTGCATCAGGGTCTTTCCTCTCTGGGCCACGCACTGCCGCACCCATTCCGCCTGACGGATTTTGTTGCTCAGGTACTCCTTTAGTTCGGCAGAATCAGGGTTGCGGTTCATCCGGCTGTAGTAGCTGTTAATCTCTATATTTGGGTACATGGACTCATTGAGAAGTATGTCAAAATGTTCCTTGAATTTAACAATGGTTACGTCCGGTATGATGTATCGGAGTTTTTCCCTGCTGCTGAAGGAGACGCCGGGTTTGGGGTTCAGTGATTTGATGATCTGGCAGTATCCCGCGGCCTCGGCCTGGGACAGGTGCAGCTTCCTTGCAATGGCGGGAATCTGGTTCCTGGCCACCATTTCCAGGCAGCCGTCAATGATGGAACTGAGGATGGGGGTCAGCATCTGGCGCCGGTCCAGCTGAAGCGACAGACATTCTTCCAGGTTCCTGGCACAGACGCCTGCCGGGTCCAGCTGCTGTAGGGTATATAAAAGTCTTTCCACCACAGACAGGTCAGTCTGAAAATAGGAGGCGATATCCTCTGCGCTTTCGCCCAGGTAGCCTTTGTTGTCCAGGGACTCCAGCATGAATTTAATCATGTCGGTCTCCAGGCTTGAGAAGTCTTCGGTAACCAGCTGGGACCACAGGTAATCCTGTAAGGTCTCGCCGTCGTCCGTGTTGATGTTCCAGCTGCTCTTGAAATCATAATCATCATCATTATTCTGTCTCTGATAGAGGTAATAATTCTCTTCATTAAAGGAATTCAGCCACTGCTGTTCCTCAATTGACTCCTTCTGCTGATTCCCGGCAGGAGGTTCCACGATATCAATCACAGGATTTTCCAATGCCAATTCATTGATGTAGGTATTCAGCTCCTGAGAGGTCATCTGCAGAATCTCAGCCGACTGTATCATCCGCTGGGACAGGGCCTGTGTCTGCTTAACCTGCAGTTTTAAATCCATAACACTTCCTTCTTTCATCTTAAGTCCAATGTTTTTTTGACCATACAATTATATCACAGAAGCCTGTCCAGCACAATCAAAGACTTTTGACGTCCCTGCCTCATTTTTGGGCCTCATTTTTGAGGGGAGCCACGGTTTTAAGATATCCGTTGATTGGAACAGGATCATATGATAGGATAATAACATGGATTCCTCCCCGCCCTTCTGGATGGGGAATTTATGTACGCACACTAAAACAGGAGGATTCTCCCGCCATGCTGTTCAGTTCAATGATATTTTTATGGCTCTTTCTGCCATGTGTCCTGATCCTCAACCTGATACTGCCCCGCAGGGCCGCAAACTGGTTCCTGATTGCAGCCGGTTTTATATTCTATGCCTGGGGTGAGCAGGAGTATATCTGGGTCCTGCTTTTATCCCTTCTGGTCAATTACCTTGGTGCGCGGCTTATGGGAAAGGCTGGGGAATCACGGACCCAATGCCCCGGATACACCTTTGCCATCCTGGTACTGCTCCTGGCATTCAACCAGGGCCTTCTGGGATATTTTAAATATTTTGATTTCATCACGGGCCTTCTGGGCAAGCTGTCAGGCAGGCAGTTCATGGAGCCCAGGAACCTGCTTCTGCCCATTGGAATATCCTTTTATACCTTTGAGATGATTTCTTATGTCATCGATGTATACAGGGGGGACATACCGGCGGAGACCCGCCTGTCCCATCTGGCGCTGTACATTTCATTTTTTCCGAAAATGATCCAGGGGCCGATTGTCCGTTACGGAGGCTTTGACGCATGTATCCATGACCGCCATGTCACGCCGGAGCTATTTGCCTATGGGGCCAGGCGTTTTATCTACGGCCTTTCCAAGAAACTGATTCTTGCCAACCAGTTCGGAAGCGTGGTGGATAAGGTACTGTCCCATCCCATGGAGGAAATCAGCGGAGGGCTGGGCTGGTACATAGGGATTCTCTACACCCTTCAGATTTACTTTGATTTTTCAGGGTATTCCGATATGGCGGTGGGTCTGGGGAAAATGCTTGGCTTTCAGATACCGGATCATTTCAATGCAGTGTACCTGTTCCGGAATGTGGGGGAGTTCTGGCGCAGGTGGCATATTTCCCTGTCCGGCTGGTTTAAGGACTACCTGTATATTCCGCTGGGAGGAAGCAGGAAGGGGACCCTGCGTACCTGTCTGAACCTGATGATTGTGTTCCTGTGCACTGGTTTCTGGCATGGGGCAGGGCTGTCCTTTATTGCCTGGGGCCTGTACTATGGCGTCCTTCAGGCCGCGGAACGGCTTTTCCTCAAAAAACGCCTGGAGCACCTGCCGGGGGCCGTAAGCTTCCTGTACATGTTTTTTGTCACGGTAACCGGATGGACCATGTTCCGCGCGGATTCCCTAACAAGAGGAATCATGCTTCTTGGGCAGATGCTTGCCATGAGGCCCGGGGTTTATGACAGTTCCATGTTCATCACACATAAAACAACGGTATTCATGATAATTGGGGTCCTGCTCTGCGGTCCGGTCCAGGCCATGGCGCCGGGGTTCAGGCATCATATGACGGATGAGGATGGCATTTCCCTAATGGAGGGGGCATGGTTAATCCTGCTATTTGCATACAGTATCGCAGTGGCTGTAGGAAGTACATATAATCCATTCATTTATTTCAGGTTTTAGGGTGTGTTTGGCCCAATCCGGCAGGGAGGTGGCATTGGATGAATAAACGGATAAAAGCATACATATTTTCAGGCATGTTCCTGGCAATGCTGGTGCTGCCCCGTATCCTGTTCATTCCCTTAAAGGGATATGTGGACACAAAGAATTATGAGAACCGGGTATATCAGGAGAAACCTGTGTTAAGCATACAGGGGCTTTCGCAGTATCCCGGGCTTTACGATGCTTATTTTAACGACCATCTGGCTTTTAAGAACCCTCTTGTGGCATTTGTGAAGCTGGCGGATATCCGGGTGTTTGGCGAGGTTTCCTCAGATGCAGTGCTTATGGGCAAGGACGGATGGATGTTTTATAAGCTAAAAGGGGAAATGGAAGACAGTCTGGCCGATTACCAGGGGACGAATCACTATCCGCAGGAACAGCTGGAGCGGTTTGCCGGTTTCCTGCGGTCGGCGGACAGCCATCTTGGCAGCAGGGGAATAAAATTCATTTTATATATTGTCCCCAACAAGGAGCAGGTGTATAGTGAATACATGCCGTCCTCGGTGAAGGTGGTTAATGAAGAATCCAAGGCAGACCTTTTATACGCCTATCTGAAGGAACATACGGATGCGGATGTGTTTTATCCGCTGGGGCTATTCAGGCAGGCCAGCCAGGACTGGTGCCAGATTTACCGCAAATACGATACCCATTGGAATGATATGGGCGCGTTCCTGGCAGCGCGGATGGTGATTGCGGATATCAACCATGAAAAATTCGGTCCGGAGTCTTATATGGAATATACCATAGAGGATAAGGGTACCTTCAGCGGCGATCTGGCAGCCATGCTGAACCTTCAGGACTATTATGATGACGACCCGTTTTTGAAGGTGGCGGACTACCGGGAGGATGTCACCTATGCCATGGACTATCAAAACCAAAGGGAGACCATAACACGCTACATATCCGATGCGCAGCACCAGGAGCGGAATGTGCTTATGCTGAGGGATTCATTTGGCGTCCATATGGCGGAATATCTTGCAAAGGAATATCCCCAGGTGACCCTGATGGATTACCGTACGGAAGACTGCGCTGTTGCTGTCAGGGAACTTAAGCCGGATGTGGTGGTGGTTGAGGTGGCGGAGCGGTATACGGATTACATGTTTGGACTGCTGGAAAGCCTGGGGACCATGGAGTGGGAATGACGCACTATAATTAGGAGGATTTAATCATGCAATACAGGACAATGAGGTTTCAGAAGACGGAAGACAGGGTGTCCCTGCTTGGGTTTGGATGCATGCGCTTCCCCAAAACGGAAAGCGGGGCCATTGACCAGGAGAGGGCCGGGAAAATGCTGGACACGGCCCTGAAGGCCGGCGTGAATTACATTGACACAGCGTATCCCTATCACGACGGGGAAAGCGAGCCGTTCCTGGGCCGGATACTGGCAAAGTATGCAAGGGATTCTTATTATCTGGCAACCAAGCTGCCGGTATGGCTTGTTAATACGGCCAAAGAGGCCCAGGCTGTGTTTGACGGGCAGCTGGACCGCCTGCAGGTCAGCTATGTGGATTATTACCTGTTCCACGCCCTGAACCGTGAACGCTGGGAGAAGCTTAAAGGTTCCGGTATCATTGAGTGGGCGGAGCAGTTAAAACAGGAAGGTAAAATCCGGCATCTTGGATTCTCGTTCCATGATGATTATGAGGTTTTCAGGGAAATCATCACCTACAGGCAGTGGGATTTCTGTCAGATTCAGTACAATTACATGGACCGGGATATACAGGCAGGAGACAGGGGGTATGAGCTGGCAAGGAAAATGGGCATTCCCATGATTGTCATGGAACCCGTAAAAGGCGGGATGCTGTCCGGGCTTCCCAAGGAGGCGCAGGCAATCCTGGAGGAAGCGGACCCGGAGCGTTCACCTGCATCCTGGGCCCTGCGCTGGGTGGGCAGCCATCCTGGGGTGAAGCTGGTTTTAAGCGGCATGTCGTCTGAGGAACAGCTGGAGGATAATATCAGGACCTTCAGCCCATTCGTACCACTTGGTACGCAGGAGGAGGAAGTCATTGGCCAGGCTGCAAAGGCTATCCGGGCCCGGCTTAAGAACAGCTGCACGGCCTGCCGCTACTGCATGCCCTGTCCGGCAGGAGTGGACATACCTGGCAATTTTGCCATATGGAACGAGGGCGCCATGTATGATATTGAGGAGAAGGCCAGGAAGGCATTTAAAGAAAAGCAGGAAGCCGGCGCCGATGCCGGCCTGTGCATCCAGTGCGGGAAATGTGAGAAGGTCTGTCCCCAGGGCATTGGGATAAGGAAGGACCTGGCAGCTGTGGTGAAGGATCTGTCAGCCCTTTAAAGCCGCGGTTTTCCCCTGTGGGGGAGGTTGATGGAGGTCGCGCCGATGAAACGGCTGCGGGCCTCCTTTTTTTGTCTGGGATGATGGATGAAACCCCTCCTTTACCGTTGTCACAATAACCGCTTTGGCTGTTATTATCATGAACCTCATAAGGGTTCTGCCTGCCGATTACAGGAGTGTCCCTGATGCCGCCTGTCCTGGCGTTGATCCTGACAATCAAAAAAAGGAGGCGGGTGTATGCGCCGGCGCATAAATCCGCTTCCTTTTTGCTATATGACTGTCTGATTACACATGCCTGTTCCCGTCAGTTAGTCAGAAACCCTTTCCCGATGATCTCGCTGGAATTGGAAATCAGCATGAACGCAGTGGGCTCAATCCCGCGGATGTAATTGCGCAGTTTCAGGGCCTGGCTGCGCTTCATGGTAGTCATGATGACTGTTTTTTCATGGTGGGAAAATGCACCCTGGGCATGGTAGACCGTGGCGCTTCTGTGCAGCGTGTTAATGATATAGTCACAGATCGGGTCCGGGTCATCACATATGATATTGAAACATTTGCAAAGGTTGATGTTCTGGATGACATCGTCAATCACAAGGGACTTGGCGGCCAGGCCAATGGTGGAGAACAGCCCTGTTTCCGGTCCGAATATAAAGAAGGAGGAAGCCACGGCAGCCACATCCACCAGCATGAGGACGGTCCCTATGTTAAGGCTGGTGTGCTTTTTTAATATCATGGCAATGATATCGGTCCCCCCGCTGGACGCCCCGATATGAAACAGGATGGCAGTGCCCACGGCCGGGAGGAAAATCGCAAACATAAGCTCCAGCAGCGGTTCCTCTGTCAAAGGACGGGCCAGGGGGCAGACGCGCTCCAGCATGGAAAGGCTGACAGACATAAGCATGCTGGCATAAACGGTCTTAAGGCCGAATCCCTTTCCAAGGAAAATAAAGCCCAGCAGGAGCAGGGCCGTGTTCACAATGAATGTGAAGTCGCCAGCAGACCAGCGGGTTGCCTCGCTGACCACGGTGGAAAAGCCTGTTACGCCTCCAAATGCAAAATGATTTGGAAATTTGAAAAAGTAAATCCCCACTACCATAATCCAGATACTTAAAGTAATGACACCATACTCGGCTGCCATGCGCCAGAATGGATTTTTCAATTCTTTCATATTCCCTGCTTCCCGGACACAATACCGTATGGTCCGGAAAGTTTACCCCCTTTGCGGTTCTGCCGCATTGATATTAACAATCCAACCATATAATAAGCGGAAAGGGCCACAAGTGCAATCACCTTTTTTGCTGAAATGGTTACAACCATAAGGCTGTAGCTGGGAACGGGCGGATGAGGGGCGCCTGGGAGTGGGATATCCGGTCAGCGCAGGAAGGGGCATCCGGCCGTTCGGGAAGGTACATCGGGTCGGTCCGGGAAGGTACATCCGGGCAGCCAGGAAGGGGCATCCGATTGGTCCGGGAAGGGGCCCATCCTGGAAATTCGGGCAGTAGGCAGAGGGGGAATATAAGGCGGACAGCAAGGAAATATGAGATGGATATGAAATTTGGTAAATTTGGGTAAAACACAGCATTTTGGGTATTTTTGTATAAAATCAGCTTGTAACCACAAGATATATGGTTTATAATGGGAACCGTGGCTCTGAAGCGCGGCTGGAATCTGTGCCGTAAGGGTTATGTATGGAAGGAACATAAGGAGATAATAATGAGATTATGAATGATGCATATATAAACGAGGCGGTCCGCGGGACCAGGAATCCGGGGCTCATGGAGTGCCTGAAGGGAATCGGACGTGATTTTACAGGTGAAGGCTATGGGCTGGAGCTTTTATTTGAGCGCTGCAGGGCATTTGAAAAAGCGAATATGACTCCTGAGGAACACATGGAGACCCTTATACGGTCCGCGGCAGAGCTGACCTCCAGGGAGGCGCCCAGATGGGAATTTGCAGCGGCCAGGCTCAGGTATTGCCAATTCCAACAGGAAGTTGAGGAGCGTCTTGGGACCCTGGGTATCGTGTCCCTGTATGATAAGCTTGAATACCTGACGGACCAGGGGCTTTACGGGGCGTATATCCTTGAGAACTACAGCAGGGAGGAAATTGCGCAGGCCCAGGGATTTATCCGTGAGGAGCGCAACTGCCTGTTCACCTACGCAGGGCTGGACCTCCTGCTGAAGCGTTATGTGATACAGGACCGTGAGCGCCATGGACTGGAGACGCCCCAGGAAATGTACCTTGGGATTGCGCTGCACCTGGCCATGAAGGAAAAGAAGGAGGTCAGGATGGAGTGGGTGCGCCGGTTCTATGACATGCTCAGCCAGATAAAGGTCACCATGGCCACCCCCCCCCTTTCCAATGCCAGGAAGCCATACCACCAGCTTTCCAGCTGTTTTATTGATACGGTGCCGGACAGCCTGGAGGGCATATACAGAAGCGTGGATAATTTTGCCCAGGTCAGCAAGTTCGGCGGCGGCATGGGGCTGTACTTTGGAAAGGTAAGGGCAACCGGCAGCAGCATACGGGGCTTTAAGGGGGCTGCAGGCGGGGTGATACGCTGGATAAAGCTGGTCAATGACACGGCTGTGGCCGTGGACCAGCTTGGGATGCGCCAGGGCGCTGCTGCGGTCTATCTGGATGCGTGGCATAAGGACCTGCCTGAGTTCCTTCAATTGAGGACCAATAACGGGGACGACAGGATGAAGGCCCATGATATTTTCCCGGGGGTGTGTTACCCGGACCTGTTCTGGAGGCTTGCAAAGGAAAACCTGGACCAGGACTGGTATCTTATGTGTCCCCATGAGATAGAGGCAGTCAAAGGTTACTGCCTGGAGGATTCCTATGGGGAGGAGTGGGAAGAACGTTACCGGGACTGCGTGAAGGACCCGCGCATCTCCAAGCGCACGGTTCTGCTTAAGGACGCGGTGAGGCTGATCCTCAAGTCCGCAGTGGAAACCGGGACGCCCTTTGCCTTCAACCGTGATATTGTAAACAAAGCCAATCCCAACAGCCATAAGGGAATGATTTACTGCTCCAACCTCTGCACTGAGATTGCCCAGAACATGTCGCCCGTGGAATCCGTGTCAACGGAAATCCTTAACAGGGAGGGGGACACCGTGATTGTGAATACCACCAGGCCGGGCGACTTTGTGGTGTGCAACCTGGCAAGCCTCTGTCTTGGCAACATTGACGTGACCAGCGACAGGGAGGTGGGGGAAATTGTTTCCACGGCCGTGCGGGCGCTGGACAATGTGATTGATCTGAACTTTTATCCCCTTCCCTATGCCGAAGTGACCAACAGGCGTTACCGGAGCATCGGGCTTGGGGTCAGCGGATATCATCATATGCTGGCAAAGCACAGGATTAGGTGGGAAAGCGAAGAACACCTTGCATTTGCAGACCAGGTATTTGAACGGATTAATTATGCGGCCATCCGGGCCAGCAGTGCCCTGGGCGCGGAAAAGGGCAGCTATGAATATTTTGAGGGCAGTGAATGGCAGACAGGGGAGTATTTTAAAAAGAGGGGATATGAAGGCGGACCTTGGGCCGGGCTGGCAGCGGACGTGGCTGCGCAGGGGATGCGCAACGCATGGCTGATGGCGGTGGCGCCTACCAGCAGCACCAGCATCCTGTCCGGGACAACCGCCGGCCTGGATCCGGTGATGAAGCGTTTCTTTCTGGAGGAAAAGAAGAATTCCATCATGCCAAGGGTGGCGCCTGAGCTGGATATCAGCACGTTCTGGCTGTATAAAAGCGCATACACCATTGACCAGACCTATACGTTGCGGGCGGCCGGCGTGCGCCAGCGCCATATCGACCAGGCCCAGAGCGTAAACCTGTATATCACCAATGAGTATACCATGCGGCAGCTGTTAAACCTATATATCCTGGCCTGGGAACAGGGGGTCAAGACCATTTACTATGTGCGCAGCCAGTCACTGGAGGTGGAGGAGTGCGAGAGCTGCTCCAGCTAAGTGCGCCAGGCGGCCGGGCAGTCTGGCCGCCTGGGTGGTCCGCTGCGGCGGCTCCCAGGCCCAAAATCCATCTATCATTCATAATAAGGAGCGCGACATGACAGTTTTAAAGGCAAAATCCCTGTTTAACCCACAGGGGGACACGGATAAGAACAGCCGGAGGATGATTGGGGGCAATACCACCAATCTCAACGACTTTAACAATATGAAGTACACCTGGGCCAGCGCCTGGTACAGACAGGCCATGAATAATTTCTGGATACCGGAAGAAATCAACCTTGGCACGGATGTGAAGGATTACCGGAACCTGTCCGGGGCAGAGAGGGAGGCATTTGATAAAATACTCAGTTTCCTTGTGTTCCTGGATTCCATACAGACAGCCAACCTGCCCTGCATCGGCCAGTACATAACGGCCAATGAGGTAAACCTGTGCCTGACCATACAGGGGTTCCAGGAGGCGGTGCACAGCCAGAGCTACAGCTATATGCTGGATTCCATATGCAGCCCCGTGGAAAGGGACCGGATTCTTTATCAGTGGAAGGAGGACGCACACCTTCTGAAGCGGAATACATTTATCGGGAACCTTTATAACGAGTTCCAGGAAAGAAAGGATGATATGACCCTTTTGCGGGTTATGATGGCTAATTACATCCTGGAGGGCATATATTTTTACAGCGGCTTCATGTTTTTCTACAACCTTGGACGAAACGGGAAAATGCCGGGAAGCGTCCAGGAAATCCGCTACATCAACCGGGATGAGAACACCCATCTGTGGCTGTTCCGCAGCATGATAGGAGAACTTAAGAAGGAAGAACCGGACCTGTTCACGCCGGGGAACGTGAAAATGCTGGAGGAAATGCTGAGGGAAGGCGTGAGCCAGGAAATAGAGTGGGGCTGTTATGTGATTGGGGATGATGTGCCGGGACTGACAAAGGATATGGTTTCATCCTATATTAAATACCTGGGTAACCTAAGATGGACCGGCCTGGGTTTTGGACCGCTGTATGAAGGGTATGAGAAGGAGCCTGAATCCATGGCCTGGGTGAACCAGTACTCCAATGCCAATATGGTGAAAACGGATTTCTTTGAGGCAAAGAGCACGGCCTATGCAAAGAGTGCGGCGATTATTGATGATCTGTAGGCTGGGGATTAAGGGCGCATAGGGGTTGAAGTATTTGCGCGGTGTAGTAAAATGATAGGATACTGGAAGTAATAGGAGGGATTAAAAAATGGAAAATCTTGGGCTGGAGCCGGAGGAAGCAAAGGCTGGAATTTTGGGATCAGACAATGAACAAGGATTGGATGACCAGACTTGGGACCTGGCCGGACACCTTGTGGGGATTGACAGTTCAGACCCCGGAGCCTATGAAGGGCGGATTGAAGGATGGATAAAGGAGTGGCTGATAAAGAAGATACAGACCACAGGGGGAAGCATGGCAGGGCAGATAGGACTTAAGGAGAAAGAAGTGCTTCCCGGCCGTTTCAACCTGATGGCGCGCATACCGGGGAAATCTGGTAAACCAGGGCTTACTTACATATGTCACATGGACACGGTGATGCTGGGGGATGGATGGAATAAGGATACTCCCGCCCTGGGAGCCGTGGTCAGTCAGGCGGACGGCGCGAAGCGGCTTTACGGCAGAGGGGCCTGCGATATGAAATCAGGGCTTGCATGCGCCCTGGCCGCTTTTGCCCGGGCAGTGGAACTGGTGGGGAAGGAGGGGCAGCTTCCGGACAGGACCTTTACCTTCATTGGAACCGTTGATGAGGAGGATTTCATGCGGGGCGTGGAACAGGCCATACAGGATGGCTGGGTCTCTGAAGAAGACTGGATACTGGATACAGAACCCACGGACGGGCAGATTCAGGTGGCCCACAAGGGGCGGACCTGGTTTGAACTTACCATGGACGGAATCACGGCACATGCCAGCAATCCCTGGAAGGGTGCGGATGCGATTGCCGCCATGGCAGAGGCGGTCAGCTACATCAGGAAGTCCATTGCAGCCTGTCCGCCTCACCATGACCTTGGGGTTTCCACCGTGACCTTTGGTCAGATAAC
>ENA-ORSX01002188-ORSX01002188.1-human-gut-metagenome-genome-assembly--contig:-NODE-2188-length-11514-cov-2.075399_pt1 | contig 11514 bp, 14 predicted proteins | sample MGYA00241904_ERZ509172 | MGnify/ENA primary metagenome ERZ509172 (study PRJEB26280, sample SAMEA2338795) | human gut metagenome | biome: human gut; feature: human-associated habitat; material: faeces...
TTGTTGATGAGGAACGGCTAAGATGTATTGACTTATGGATACAGCACTTCCCTGCGGTGGTTCCGTCAGAAATAGAAATGGATGAGGTTGCTATGCTCATTGAGTACCTTACCATTGATGATGATGAGATTGAAATTCGATTATTTGGCGGGAAAATACAAAATATGTCCTTACCCCTATTTGAAAAAAGAAGGAGGAGCTAATGTTCACAAGAAAAGAGAAAAATATGCTACACGACCCTTATTTTGAGGTGATACGAGAAACGGAACAGTTCATAGAGATTTGCTCTGCCAACACAGGTCATTGCTGGAGTGTGTTTCGTAATGCCCTTGATAGGCCGCGAAAGATAACGCTTTATCATAAGCACAAGCAGGAAGATCCATACTTCCATCAACATCGTATCTGCAAAACCGTTGCAGAAGCAGTAACCCAGATTAAAAAGCATGATGAATATATTCTGGAAAAAGAAAGTAAACGCTTGGAGAGTGATATTCAGACTGAGAGAAGATTAAAAGTGCATGAGCAATCCGGATACCGGTACAAGCCTACACCGACAATTATCCTTAAGGGAGACTGGTTAAAAGAGGCTGGGTTCAATGCTGGAGATCATATCAGTGTTCATTGCGAAAATGGGAAATTGACAATAGTGCCTTTGTAAAGCATTATTGTGGATTTGAATGGGGTCTGATTATTGGACAAATGATGATATATAGTTGTTTTTGCAGGAAACAGCAGTGTATTAATTGAAACGGCGTAAAAAAGGGCAGACTCGCAGCTGCCCTAAGTTATTAACTATGTAATTCAGGTCTATTACGATAAATACGTCTCAGGAGGTCATCGACTTCATCTAATGATAAACTACCCTGGATTCTATTTCCATTTTCGGAAATCCAACTAATATTATCTGCGGTATGGCCATTAGCACCATCCGTATCAAGAGCCTTCAAAGGATTAAGATGCCCAACTTGGAATTTTGATTTGCCATGAGTAGGATGCAGAGCATCATTGGCAAACTCTGAATACTGAATATTGTCTCCAGTAATAGGGCATTTGCAATATTCATAAGGAGAAGATAAAAGGCCGTCAGTTTGAAGGTTGCGAACGAGGCTTGAATCACAGCCTTCGAAAGTTGCAATCTGAAGCAGCAGTTTGGTTTCGATCTTCATGCAGCTTCGGCGGAGTGCATATTGAACAGAATTAGGATGAGCTTCCCAACGCTTTTCTCGATTAGTTTTGTATTCACCGGTGAGAGCTCGATCAGTTAAATATGTTTTTACTTTTATCTTATCAGCTAAAATAGTCTGGAATACTTCGCTTGCAGGATTTCTGTGCGTATCACGAATAAATCTACGCATAGTAATACAATCCTTGATCTCATTGTTAAGAAATAGATCAACATTATCCGCCGTGTGGATAGGCGCAGCAAAGCGATCAATATAATCCACGGGCATCTCATAAGGAACGACGGTGTTATTAAAGAACTCCTTTAGCATATTGAAGTCTTCGGACGGAAGATGTGCAATTTTATGAAGAAGTTTATTGAAGATTTCAACACACATTTCATAAGAGGCATAACGAACGTCTCCTTTAAGTCGGCCGCTCCAGTGGGTTTCAACTTTTGTAGAAGTCACGTCATCATTAACAGGTTCAATTAAAAAAGAGTTTCGAATCATACTGCGTCTAAATGCTTTATATTCTCTGGCAGATAGTTTTGCTTTGATGATGCTGCATTCTTGGAGTTGGGCTGGTTCAAGAGAACTTTCGAACTCTATGCAGTCATCAATCCTAAAACGAGCAGAATCTACCGCTGTATCTATGGCAAGTTTGTAATCCATTGTGTTGCCTCCTTAAGCAATTACTATAAACATATTGTATCACGGTACGACAAAAATGTACATAATATGGAAAAGAAAATTATTGTGAACATATTGTGAAATTAAATACAGTTGAAACATACTATGTTTTATGCTATAATTCGCACATAAACTGAAAAGACTGAGAGGAGAATAATATGGTTACTTTTTCAGCCAAAAATACATTCCAGGATATTCGTAATTTCCTTGCTGGAAGATTCATGGGGGCTACTCGTGATGAGTTGTTTTCGTATGAAACAATTAAACCATACTATTGTAAATATGAGCTGAAAGATGAAGATACAAAAGAAATAGATGAGCTAAATCTTGCGAGTTTATACAGAAAGACATTTAAGACTGTAGTTGAACTTCATGATGATATTTACCAGGATGGTGCCTATGAGATCGAGCTTGATCCGGTAAGTATCAAGTATATTGATACAAAACTAAATGAGATTGATTTGTTTAATTTGGAAAGGGACATTATTGGAGATGCCTATGAAATATTCATGGGAGACGCAATAAAAGGACAGTCTGGTCAGTTCTTTACACCGCAAAATGCAGCTGAGGCGCTTGTTAAGATGGTTGCTCCAGATGCTAAAGCTCAGGTGATTGATCCTACATGCGGAGCAGGCGGGTTCCTTGTAGCTACATTAAAATATTGGAATAAGCTGAATGTAGAGTGCGCAAAAAATAGCTTGTATGGAGTCGATAAGGACGGATATCTAACACATTTAGCAAAAATTCTCGCTTGTATGGGGCAGATGACAAAGAATATCCGGTGCGCCGATAGTTTGGTGTGGGACGAAGTAACTTTAGGCGCAAGAGACTCTCAATATGACGTAGTTTTGACAAATCCTCCCTTTGGCGTAAATATACAGGCAGGAACGGCAGAAACGCTTTCAAAGTTTGAACTTGCTTATAAGTATAAAAAATCAAAAGAAGGAACATATACTAAGACAGAAACAATAAACTCCGCAAGTTGTATTTATGTAACAGTGCGTAAACCTTGTAAAAGCGGGCGGCTCGATAGGAATTGTTGTCCCTGAAAGTATGATATCAAATAAGAAGTATTCATATGTTGCTGGCTATATCCTGAAAACTTGCTACATTCGAGCTATTGTAGGTATGCCGGATGAACTTTTCAAGACTTCAGGAAAAGGTGGAACTCACACAAAAACGTGTTTACTTGTTCTCGAAAAGAAGGAAAAGGAAGACGATAAGGATTATGAGATTTTTATGGCCGAGGCTAAGTGGTGCGGCCACGACTCCAGAGGACGAGAAATTCCGAAAGATGATATTCCGGAGATCCTTGAAACCTTCTTTAAATTCAAAGCTGGAGAGAAATTTAGTAATAGCAATCTTGGTTTTGTTGTAAAAAGAAGCCAGATTGTAAATAATGTATTGGCACCGCGTTCTTATGTTTTTGGAATCCAGAATGACGAAGGATTAGAAGGAACGCATACATTAGTAACAATTGGACAGCTTATTGAAGAAAAAGTTCTTGAGGTTTCAACCGGAAACGAGGTTGGAAAGCTGGCGTATGGAACAGGTGATATTCCATTTGTTAGAACATCAGATATTTCAAACTGGGAAATCAAATCTGATCCTAAACATCTTTTAAGTGAGGAGATTTATAATAGCCTTGCGGAAAAACAGGATGTTCAAGAGGGTGATATCTTGATGGTTAAAGATGGCTCATATCTAATTGGAACATGCGCGATGATTACAAAGTATGACACAAGAATAGTATATCAAAGCCATCTATATAAGATACGTGTGTCAAAAGAAAATGCGTATAATCTTGATAAATACTATTTATTAGCGGTTTTATCATCTGATTTCGTGAGACAGCAAATACTTGCCAAGACATTCTCTCAGGATATAATTAACTCTTTAGGAGACAGATTAAAAGACTTGATTATTCCGATTGCAAAAGACACGAAACGCATCGAAAGAATTGCTGGGATGGTACAAAAATCAATTAATGAGAGTATTGAAGCGCGTGAGCTTGCCAGAAAGGTTAGAGCAGAGGTGCTGGCTGTTTAAATTGTAAAAGAACAAGAACCACATTCTTAGTCAATTTCTGGCTAACGATGGGGTTCTTGTTCTATTCTTCATTGAATGCTAAACAATATGATACACAAATGTAGAAAAAGTGGAGTAGCCCTCATATACATGATGAAGGTACTCCACTTTTTCTGTTTATGCCGTTCGGTTTTTGTTTTACGGATGGCAATTGCCACAAGGATCATAGCCTTGGGAGATCAGTTCATCTCGTGTGCCAGTGTAGTACATTTTATTGCTTTCCTTCATCTTTTTTACACTGCCGCAGGATGAATAATGAAATTTCCCTGTGTTTGTGTTGACGATATAATCTGTGCCTGCTGAAGGCGAATCATTCTGGATGGGGTCGGGCTTTTGTATAGCAGGTGGTGAAGTGGTGACACTGCCTCCGGGAGTCATAATTTCATCTTTGCTGACCGACTTGTCAGAAGCAATGGAAACTGAATGACCGTCCGAGGTGACAAAAACATCTCCATTCAGATCTGTCCGGTAGACAGTGACATCTGCATCACGTAGACCGCTCAGATTGTTATCAGTAGGATGACCGTAAGAGTTCCCCTTGCCTACAGAAATGATGGCGTACTCTGGCATGATTTCACGGAGAAATGGATAGGTAGTGCTGGTATCACTACCGTGGTGACCAACTTTCAATACTGTGGCAGATAGGTCTGCTCCTCTGTTTAAAATGGCCTGCTCCACTTCGCGCTCGGCATCTCCAGTAAACAGGAAGGCTGTGCTTCCATATGTGATTTTCAAGACGATGGATGTGTTGTTGGTGTCACTTCCATCATTCACACCAAGAATGTCAATGGTAGCGTTCCCTAATGTGTATGTATCCCCTGCTGATGGAATTGTAATGCCGCCGCCGTTTTTCTCAGCATATTTCTTGAAATCATTAAATGCATCGCTGTCATAATTGGCTGTTGGGCAGAGTGTGAGATCAGCGGTCGTATAATTGAAAGCACCTGGCAGACCGCCGATGTGGTCTTCATGTGCATGGGTGCCTACAACGATGTCGAGGCTGGTGACACCTGTATTTTTGAGGACTGAATAAATCAAGCTGGAATCCGCTTTATTGCCGCCGTCAATCATCATGTAGTGACCATCGCATTCCACGAGGGCAGCGTCAGCCTGTCCAACATCAATATAGTGAATTGAAAAAGAGGAATCCACAGGGAGGTGCTCTGCCACAGCTGGTGGTGCAGTAGGGACGGTCGATAATTGATCTGTGGTTTCTGGCATAGCAGTCGTTGTTGTTTCCTCGGTCGGAGAGGTCATCTCCTCGGTGGGTGATGTTATTTCCTCGGTTGATGCCGTGGATGACTCTGATTCGTTTTGTGTAATAGTTTCGGAAGGAGATTCTGCTTTGGGAGTATGATCGTCAGCTTCACTACACCCAACAAAGGTGAAGCAAAGAATAACAGCCAAGAATAGTGGTAATAGGCGTTTCATTTCATTCACTTCCTCACAGAATTATCCGAGTCGTTCCTGGGTCAAATCCCGTGCTTCACTGATGGTATCACAGGTCAGGAGAGTGTCCAGCATTGCCCATACCCGTCCGTTTCTGAAAATCTTCCCAGTCTTGACTGTCTTTCCGGGGACGATTGCCGGTCCCAGTTTGTAAATATAGCAGTCGTTTTCCCAGACCTCGTCTGGCATTTCTGGTATCTCATCATGCATATTCCGAGAAACGGTGTATCCTTCGATGTGATGGATTGACTGGAGCCGCCCATAGTAGCGGAATGCTATGTAGTTTGGCGGCTTTTTCGGCCAGCCGTTCCCGCCAACAGGACAGAAGTATTTACTATATTTCTGGACGATATCTATCCAAGTGATGTCACAGCCGTCAGGCTTCTGGGTTCCCAGGGCAACGACATACACCATGTTTGAGTCCTTTTTCTGCATGGTCATTACCTCCCGTAAGTAGTCGCAGAACTCCGCAAGGAGATGCTTTTGTTCGTGGTTTGAAGCCGCTCTGGCGTCAAGAGCCATTTGGTAGACTTCCCGGTAGGAGAGGTGCTGGATGGGTATGCCGTTGGGAGCCACCGTGAACGGTAGATATGCTCCGGCATATGCCTGTGTGCATTCAGACAAGGTCACGATCTGCTTGACTGCCGCTGGTGATGCCACCAGCCGGACAGAGTATTTCGTTAGCTGATCTGCTCCGGGCAGAAGCCACCCACGCTTTGCTTCAAAAATAAGATGGAATGTTCTGTGATCAGTCACTTCGATATCAGTGATACCAGTATCGGCATCATACTTCTGGTTTATGACCGTGACGGCATCTGTATCCGGCATCAAACCGCAGATATGCCGCACCACAGCTTTTAGGAACTCCGGGCATTTTGTTAACGCCCAGGACATACTAAGCGTGATGTCATTTTCCTTTTCGCCAAGAAGCTGGAAAACGCTATGTACCTCCCGACCGTATGATTCAAGTGTTGCCATCACCGCCTCCTATTCCCCGTCTGCCAGGAGAGCAATCATCCTATCCAGAATGGGCTGAACCTCTCCGGCTCTGTGCCGTCTCTCAAAGGAACCGTTGCAGAAATGGTCTTCCCGAAGGAGCATTGTGAGCAGTGCGCAGCACAGGTCATAGTCAGCTTCCGGTAACCGTTTCAATTCCTCGTGGCAGTCTATTGGTTCGGTGATCATGTAATCACCATAGTTGTATTTCATATCTCCAATGTTCTCCAAAGCCTCATAGTAGCTGCTTACCGAACAGGAATCAGCACTCTTGAGGACTTGGAGAATTTTGCATTTCTCTGAATTTTTCATAATTTTCCTTTCAGTGAACCTTTTCAAAGGTGACCGATTGACCCAAGATAATATTGCAAGTCTTATAACCTACATCTAACCACGATGCAGCTTGTGAATGTCCGTTTTTATTATTGCCCCACCATTGACTTCTTTTATAAGCTGTGACGGGCAATTCTCGGTCGATGATTTTTTCTATTTCTGAATAAGTCAGAGTGACAGTCTGAAGACCACACTCGTCTAAATACTTCATGAGCGGATCATATACTCGCATTTTGTTTTCCCTTCTATTCTGTTGTGTGCTGTCGTGCTTCTTTCATCCAGTATTTGAATTCCCAACGCAGAGGCGGGTAGTCATGGATTCTGGAACGCAGCTCATTCTGATATGTTTCGTATTGCCCGGTGTAGTCATCCCATCTGCTCCAAGGGATTTTCGGGCGCGAGATCCCAAGTTCCTTCTGGGCAACATCAAATACATAGTTATCCAGAGGTACATGAAGAAATTCAAATAAGCCGTCAAAGGTGCATTCACCGATCATATAGAGATACTTTATCATCATGTTCAGCCATTTCTGGGACTGGCCATAATGGAATTCGATACCGTTATCACAGTAAAGAGAACGGATTTCTGTACATCTGGCATGATGCCATGAATCATATTCCTTCTGGCTTGTGATGAGTTCCGGTGACAATAGCCGGATTTCTTTTTCAAGTAGAGCAGTGACGGCGGTACGGAGTTCAGTTCTTTTTTCTTCCGGCATTCCGTTGAAGCGGATCGTCCGGTTCATATCCAGGTAGGCTCTCTTGCTTGCAGCCTCGTAAGGGTTGGTGATCACTCCGAAATAAATCACTTTCAGAAAATCGAGAGCATCCGTATCGACTGTTGTGTATGTAATCTCCGTATTCATGCGGTTCTCCTCTCTACGAACCAACGGCCCAGGTTGTTTCCAGTGAGAGAGTGGTTCCGTTCAAAGAAGAGATAGCTTTGTTTCCCTCTGACCCATATTGTGTATCGGTCACCTTGACCGCCAGCCTTCATTGCGGCTGCCTGCCGGATGTCGGTAACACGGTCAATTTCAAATTCTTCACCATCCTCCCAGGTGAGGCTGAGAGGAATCAGAACGCCCTCGCTGTTGAACCGGGCGGTCACATCGACATAAACTTTAATATTCATTATGTACCTCCGTTTCTACATTTCTGAGGAAGTTGCTGTTTGCCATCAAGGGAGGATCGATCATTTTATAGCCATTCCGTTTCATAAGACGGAATTTGAAATCCAGTAGTTCTGGTGGAACTCGTAAGAGTGCGGCCGCACTAAAAAAGGAGATGTCCTCGTTGAGTTTTTCCAGGACATCGTCATCGTCCATGAGAAAATCGGCTGCGAAAATATTAGCTTCATATTCCATGATAGAGGCGCTGTCGAACAGTTCAAAGTCGTGGAAGGCATTCACTCCGGCGGCTTTGGCATGGAGTACAGCGTGGCCCAGTTCGTGTGTGACAATAATACGCTGAAGTTCTTCTGGGAGATCACTGTTGATTGTGATGGAGCGTTTCCGGCTCTGCGTCAAGAAAAAGCCCTTGCAGGCTCCCTGGTAGTTACCCATTGGCGCATCCAGAAGTATGATACCCATAGCATCGCACAGCTTGAACGGGTCTGATTCATGGTATTTCTTTTTCAGCCGTTTGACTTCACGGCAGATATAATCCACGCTCATTCAGATCCCTCTTTTCTGTATATACTAATCCTATTTTATAATTCTACAAAATTAGCTGTACAATAAAAGGGACTTATTTCTTGCGACCGTAGGTTTTTTTAGCTTGCTCTTTGCATTCCAGATATGCTCTGGTAACAGCGGTGAAGAAAGCATCCTTGGCTTCTTCGCTTAATTCACCGCCAGCAAAGAGGGCAGCATTACGCTCTAACAGTTCGTCCACTTCATTCGCAGCCTTTGTTCCATATTGGCTTCTTGCCAGTTCGATATGGCTTGTCTTTTCGATTCCCTGCTTTGGATCAGTTACATCATCATTCGCAAGGTAGTCGTATGAAACATTTAGCGCTACCGCCAATTTCCTCATAGTAGAAGACCGTGCTTTTGCATCGGTAGTTTCATAGGCGGCGATTGTGCGCTTAGATACGCCAACCTTATCAGCGAGCTGCTGTTGGGTTAAATTACAGAGTTCCCTTGATACTTTGATTTTGTCGGAAAATGTCATGGTAGCCCTTCCTTTCTAAAATTTTGGTCTGTAACTTCATCAACTTCATCTGAACTATTGACGAAACTACATCTCGGTGCTATTATACGAGTGAAGTTTGATGAAGTTGTAATTTGATTATATCGCCGGAACTTCATCTTGTCAACAGGAAATGTTGAAGTTTCGTAAGGCAGGTGATGAAGTTGGGTGAAAGAGCCATATTACATAGTGACATGAATTGTTTTTATGCATCTGTTGAGATGATGCTCGATCCATCCCTGCGTGGGAAAGCCGTGGCTGTTTGCGGCAGTACAGAGCATCGACATGGTATTGTCTTGGCGAAATCAGAACTCGCAAAGAGAGCGGGGGTAAAAACGGGCATGGTCAACTGGGAGGCAAGACAGTGCTGCCCAAATCTCATCATGGTAAAGCCACAGTATGAGCAGTACCTCAAGTATTCAGAACTTGCCCGTAACATCTACCAGAGATACACCGACCAGGTTGAACCCTATGGCATGGATGAGTGTTGGCTTGATGTTACTGCCAGCCGGGGTGTTTGCGGGACCGGTATGGAGATTGCAGAAAAAATCCGGCAGACTGTTAAGGAGGAGTTAGGGCTTACCGTTTCGATTGGCGTTTCTTTTAATAAGATATTCGCCAAGCTGGGGAGCGACATGAAAAAGCCGGATGCCATTACAGAAATCCGGAAGGATGAGTTCAAAGAGAAGATATGGCCGTTGCAAGCATCTGATTTACTCTTTGTAGGAAGGGCAACCACAGCGAAGCTGGCACAGTATGGTATTACAACAATCGGCGGCATCGCCAATGCTGATCCCATGATGCTGAAAAGACTGTTAGGTGTGAATGGTTTTGGGCTCTGGCGGTCTGCATCCGGGCTTGATGATACCCCGGTCATGCATAAGGACTTCGTATCTCCGATGAAGTCCATCGGTCATGGAATCACCTGTACTGCTGACCTCGAAAACGAAGATGAAGTATGGAAGGTTATGTTGGAATTGTCGCAAGACATCGGTCATCGACTGAGAGTTCATAAGCTGAAGGCAACAGGGGTTCAGATCAGCATCAGGAGCAATGACCTTGGATACCGCCAGTTTCAGTCTCCATTAACACTTGCTTCTCAGAACCCGACAATCATTGCAAAGAAAGCCTTTCAGATATTTCAGGACAACTATCGATGGACGGTTCCGGTTCGTGCTGTGACGGTACGCGCTATAAACCTTAAGCCGAAGAGTGAGCCAGAGCAGCTTGATCTATTTACCGATATAGGGCATCTGGATCGCCTGGATAGATTGGATGAATGTATTGAGGAGATAAGGCGGCGGTTTGGAAAGAAGGCCATATTCCAGGCTTGTCTTCTGGGTGATTTGAAAATGCCGTGTGATAACCGGGATAAGGTTATCATGCCTGGTCAAATGAATTGCTGATTTGTGAAATATTGCAAATTGAAAATAATGTTTGCATCTATTGACAAATAATGCGAATATGATATAATGATTGCAAAAAGATGCGAAAGGAAAGTGGGATTATGAATCTGAGTGAAAAGAAAGTCAGCAATATAGATGAAAAACAGATTATCCGAGGATTCATTCTAACTGCCAAGGAGGGGTTGGCTACAAAGGAAGAAATTCTTGAAAGATATGAAACTGTAACCGCCAAGATAGAGCAGCTGAATGGTGAGATGGCAGACCTTCAGACCGCAGATGAGCAGTTATTATCGGCTGCTGATGAACAAATACAGTTAGAGGGATAAGTGAGGAGTATGGTTCTTCAGAGGATATTCAGAAGAAGTATACAGAGAGAAAAAAGGAACGAGATGCCTGGGCGCATCTTATGACACAATTGGAAGAACTGATGTCAGAAAAAAAGAATTTTGATAAATCGGTTTGTTTCTCCAATATTAGAGAACTTCTCCGGCAGAACCCCGATGTAAAAATCGGGCAGATTGAAAAGGAAGCTGGAATTCGCCTGGGGTATATGTCTCGTTTAGAGAAGGAAGGAAACAAGTCTGAGCCGAGTATGGAATTCATCGTTACCGCTGCAAAACTTCTGAAAGTAAGTCTTGATACACTTGTTTCTGTTAATCTTACAGGGTTGACACCAACAGAGCAGTATCTTGTGAACTTTTTCGATAAGCTGAAAGCAGACACTATTGCGGATAAGCTGGACTGGATGATCGAAAGCCCTGATTATTTGAATAGGCTTGACACCGATATGAATGGATATGTGGATCATCCTCTTTTTGACATGGAGACTTTCTATGAGCAGAGCGAATGCGAGTATCCGGATGAAGTAACCAGGGTTGTATTCACTTCGCACAGTTTTGGTCCAAAGACTTTTATATGTGGAGATTGTTTTAATCTTAGAATGAAAAATGGGACAACTCTTTATCTTATGGATATTGAGAAGAGTGTTCATAAAGTGAATGATCAGAATGCTTATGCAAAAGAAATCTGGACATACACACCTCATGTTGGCTGCCAGTTCTTGGTGAGCAATAAGGATGAGACACCGATTGCTCCATTGGTGGACACGCTGTTTTCTATCGTAAAGGAGAGAATGCAGCACCCAAAACTGAACAAAGCTGTTATGTATGCAATTGATTCTTTTATGAGAGACGATCTGG
>ENA-ORSX01002199-ORSX01002199.1-human-gut-metagenome-genome-assembly--contig:-NODE-2199-length-11450-cov-3.274155_pt1 | contig 11450 bp, 5 predicted proteins | sample MGYA00241904_ERZ509172 | MGnify/ENA primary metagenome ERZ509172 (study PRJEB26280, sample SAMEA2338795) | human gut metagenome | biome: human gut; feature: human-associated habitat; material: faeces...
GCTGTCATTCATGAAATACCAGTGACCATTTACTTCTACCCAGCCGGTTTCCATCGCTCCGCTGTCATTCATGTAATACCAGTGACCATTTACTTCTGCCCAGCCGGTTTCCATCGCTCCGCTGTCATTCATGTAATACCAGTGACCGTTTACAGATACCCAGCCGGTGCACATTGCTCCCCACTGGTCCATATAATACCAGTGACCGTTTACAAATACCCAGCCGGTTTCCATCGCTCCGCTGTCGTTCAAGAAATACCAATGACCATTTACTTCTGCCCAGCCGGTTTCCATAATACCATTGTCATTAAAATAATACCATGTTCCCGAAATATCTTTCCAACCGATTGCTTTGTTTCCGTTTTCATAATACTCCCAACCATTTCCTGTCTGAACCCAGCCTTCTTTTTCTTCTTCTTCAAAAGAAAATGCAAACTGTGCCGGAACAGATTTATGGCCTTCTTCATCAAAAGCTATAATCTTTACTACATAAATCTGATTTTTTACAAGTCCTTGTAATGTAAATGCTTCTTTTTCTGCAACCCCTTTCTTTACACCGTCTACATAAACGATGTACCCTGCTGTCTTAGTATCTGTCGGAGCTTTCCATGTCAATTTTACACTATCTTTTCCTGTAACCGTTTTTACAATTTCCGTAACAGGTGGAATTGTATTCCCTTCATTTGGATTTGTTGTTGTCACCTCGTTGATTTCAATAGCTTTTTCTGATTTTCCGCCTTCATTTACTGCATAAATCTTAAAGTTATATGTCGTTCCCGGCTCTAATCCTGTTACTCTCACAAAAGTATCTGTTGCTTCTGCCCTTACTTGATGTTCGTTATCTGTAATTTCATAAGCTTTTGCACCTTGCACTTTATCCCATTCTAATACAATCTGCTTTGACTCTACTAAAATAGCTTTTCCTGTTTCCTGTTTCACAACAGGTGGCTGTGCTTTTCCTAAAGCTGCAATGGCTGCTTCTAACGCTTCTGCTGCCTTGTCTATTTCATCCTGTTTTGCATCATCTTTATTCATAACAGCAACAGCTTCTTTATATACCTTTTGTAATTCTGCCCATTTATCCTGTGGATAAGCTTCTTCTGACAACACAGATGCTTCTGTGATAACGTCCTGAAGATTTGATTTATCCAAAACGGAAGAGTCTGCCGGGGCATATACTTTCAAATAATCCAAATTTGCCTGCTGTTTTCCGCCTCTGTCAGTAATCACACACTTAATCTTATGTTCTTCATTGGAAAGTTCTTCTGATTTAAACAACAGCGCCTGATCTTCTCCTGTTCCAATTTCTGTATCAAAGGAATAAGTGTCTACTTTTTTATCATCCAGATAGATTTCGAAATTTCCACAATTTTGATGTTTCTGTACATATACTTCAATCTGAGTTCCTGTAAAGATATATTCAAAGTATCTACCTACTCCCGTTGCTTCTGTCTTTGTTCCACCATGGTGTCGATCTGCTTCACCAGCCCAAGTTGACCAGCCCTCGCTCCATGTAATGGAAGGATTTGGTTTCCACTTTCTGTTTTCCTGTACAGCATCTTCAATTTCTGTTGCTGTATTTGCATTTTCCTGTTTCAAAGCTACCTTTAAGGTTATTTCTCCACTCTTTGTAGTATCTGCTTTTGATACTGCGGTAATCTTTACTTCTCCATTTTTTTCTTTTACCGTTACAAGACCATTTTCATTCACCTCTGCAATAGAAGTATCAGAAGAAGACCATGTTACACTTTTATCCTGCACGTCTTCCGGCAATATTTCTGCTTTCATTTGAACAGTACTGTTTGCTTTTCCGATAGTTGTAATTCCCGATACTGCTGATACCTGAACAGAAGCAGGCATTGACATCGTATTATCCAGAACACGGAAAGCATCTAACTCTACTTTTGTAGATTTTCCTGCTCCCTGACTGCTCTTATTTAATACCTTCAAGGTAATCGTATGTTTTCCGTAAGACAAATCGTCTTTTTCGAAAACTTTCTGCTGACGCTTTGTTTGCGCACTGTATGTATCGATTTCTCCGTAAGACTTATCGTCAATCAGAACTTCCATTATTCCTCTGTCGTGATTGGTACAGGTAATTACCTCAATTCCTGTTCCTACAAAATTCAAAGAAACACTTTCATTCCCCTGTGGAGTATTCAGATATTTAATTGTACCATTATAATTTACATCTTCTTTCCAATCACCCCATGCACCTTCATAGATAATATGGCTGTCGGTATCATCAATCATTCCCGCAGTTACGCCTTTGTCTTTTATGGTAACAAACTCTGTTTTCTCAGACTCCAGCTCAGAAGTCACTGCTGTAATCTGATATTTCATAGTACCCAGTTTTTCGTATGCTGTTACATCCTTGTAAGAGTTGGTTTTTACATTGCTTGCGATTAACTGTACATCTCCGTTTCCTACTTTGCGATATACATTAAAACAAACTCCATCCGCTTCTGCTTCATCCCATGTAAGTTCTACACTTTGTTCATCCAAACGTTCTGCTGTAAGACCAGTAGGAACTTTCACACTCTGCGGAATATTTTTTATAATATAAGTTTTTCCCTTTTCTGTTTCAAAAGAAATACGATCTGCTGTCAAAGCCTTCATCTCTACCGGATTTCCTTTTTCATCAAAAACCGTTGCCAAAGAAGCATTCTTTGTCTGAACCGTTGCAGTTCCTCCGTTTCTTGATAAAACAGATGCCTCTGTCAGATTTTTGTCTGCCCATTTCATGCTGACTTCAAAATTTCCTCTTGCGACAAGTCCTTTGACACTTCCGTTTGCCCACACATCCGGCAGAGAAGGAAGCATATTGATATAGCCCATATTACTCTGCATCAGCATCTCTGACACACCGGATGTCATACCGAAGTTTCCGTCAATCTGGAATGGTGTATGTGTATCCCAAAGGTTTGGATAAATACCGTCATGGAAGAGATTTTGAATAAGTTTGTGTGCCTGATTTCCGTCTCCGGTTCTTGCCCATGCGTTAATTCTCTGTCCCATTCCCCATCCGGTACTCTTCTCTCCTCTTTCTTTCAGAGAAACAATGGCAGCATCCATGTATTCTGCGTTATCTACGGAAATCAAATCTCCCGGAAACAGTCCCAGTAAATGTGACATGTGTCTGTGACCTTTTTCTCCCATACTTCCCAAAGTAGTTTCCGTATACCATTCTTTAATCTGACCGCTTTCACCGATTTCAATCGGTTTTAATTTTTGCTGTCGTTGACGCCACTCTTTTGCTTTTTCTTCATCCTTACCCAAGATTTCTGCTGCCGTAGCTGCATCTTCATACAACTGCCAGATTAAAGACTGTTCGTAAGTATTTCCTGCTGTAACAGGTCCATGCTCCGGCGAATAAGCAGGTGCAGAAACAAGCCTTCCTGTCTTTTCATCTTCAATCAAAATCTGGTCATATAAAAGAGCTGCTTCCTTTAACATTGGATAAATATGCTCTTCCATATATTTCACATCACCGGTATATTCATAATATTCCCAGCAATTCTGTAAAATCCAAGGAAGCGCTGCCGGTGACCAACCCCAGCTAAAATCCCAACCCGGACAGGTCCATCCAAATGGCGTATTCTGAGTATGAGCTGTAAATCCTCCATTTTCAACACCAAAATAAGTTTTTGCCGTTACTTTTCCCGGTTCTACAAGAGAATTGATATAATCAATCAAAGGTGTAGCACATTCTGCCATATTAGTAGAATAAGTAGGCCAATAATTCATCTGCAAGTTGACGTTCATATGATAATCGGATGCCCATGGAATTCTGTTGTGATCTCCTACACGATTTTGCCATACTCCCTGTAAATTAGAGGGCAAATCTCCTGCTCTGGAGGAAGCAATGGTTAAATATCTTCCATACTGGAACAGTAATACCTCTAATGCACGGTTTTCTGCCTCTGTATTTTTTCCTGCGTTATAATCCTTCAGTAAAATATCTGTTGTTTTATCCGGAACATTCTGCCCCAAATCCAACTGTACTCTTGAAAAAATCTCAGAATAATCTTTAATATGTTCTTTTTTTACTTTCTCATATCCTTTTTTACTAGCCTTATCCACAGCTTTTTCTACACTTGCATCCAATTCCTGTGCAGTTTCTCCTGTACGATAATCAGGATATTTATTCAAATAATCCGTATCTGCGGAAACATAAACAACCGCTTCCGATGCGCCGGACACATGAAGCTTGTCCCCATCTTTCTCCTGCACTTTTCCGCCTTCTGTTTCCACTTTTAATTTTCCATTCAGTTGTAACTGATTATCCTGCATTTCACCTGATACGGTAATCGTATCGTCTTCAACGGTAGTTTCCACAGCCTTACCCAGCTTTTTATCTGCAACTCCTTCCGCATTATCTATTGGAAAAGAAATATCAAAGTCCAGCTTTTCACTGCCCTCGGCAGTAAATTTCATGGCTAATACATTATCTGGATAACTAATAAAATATTCTCTGTGCATCTTAGTATCCTGATAATCAAAATCTACTGATGCCACTGCATTTTCCAGATTTAAGTCACGAACATAGTTTTCTGCCTGTTCTTCTTTCAAACCGAAATCTACATAAATATCCCCCCATGACTGGTATGCTCCATATCCTTCTACTTCTCCGGTAAGTTTTTTTGCAAGCTCATTTGCCTGTGTATCATTGCCCTCTTTATATAATTTAATGATTTCCTTATATACTTCGGACATTTTCTGACCATTGTCAGCTGTTTCCTTATTTCCCCCATCATAATTCGGGCGGCTTTCACTCGGTCCGCCGTTCCAGAGGGTTTTCTGATTGAATGTCAGCCTTTCTTCTCCAATCTCTCCATACACATTTGCACCCATAAAGCTGTTGCCGATAGGAAGCGTCTGCTGCTGCCATGTATTGTCTTCTTCTGTCGTTCCAAAGCTTCCGCCATTTAAAATATTTTTCCCCTTTGAAGCAGGCTCATCATACCAAAGACGCAAGCCACTTTCCTTTTGCAATGTTTCTGTCTGTTCTGTTTGTGCGGATACCGGAACAGAAGATACTGTTAACGCTACTGTACACAACCCTGCAAAAGCTTTCTTTAATTTTTTACTTTTCATACCTTTCTCCTTTCTGGTATTTTACTTCATAAAAAGCAATTTCCCATGAAATAATAAGTGCTTTTTAAGTATATATCTGTACGCCTTTGAATGATTTGCATTTTCAATTAGTTTTTTTGTATTATCGTTTGATTTTTGTGCATTTTAACCATTTAAACTTTTAAATTATATACATTTCTTTCGGTATTATGTATATTTTTTGTAGCTTTTTCGTTTAAATATACAATATTTTATCTTATATAAGTTATTTTATACAAAAAAGACTGCTGTATAAAGTACATACCTTTCGTATATCCTTCATACAACAGTCTTTTATTTTTACCACTTTATTCCATGAATTTTATTTCGTATTCTTTGCAGTGCATTGTCAATAGACTTTGGCTGCTTCCCAGTCATTTCTGCAATCTGAAGATAATCTGCGCCTTCCAGATAAGCATCCAGCACCTGATTTTCAAAAGGACTTAAGCACTTTTTAATGTCCTCCATCATAATGCTGACATTTTCTTTTCCGATAACAATTTCTTCCGGATTTTGCTGTGTAACATCTTCTGCATTATACAAAGGTCCTTCCATCTCACTTAAAGAAATGTATGAATTCAATGGTTTATGTTTTTGTCTTCCTGAAATTTCAATAGCCTTATACATCTGTCTTTCTATACATAGATTAGCAAATGTGGCAAAAGATGCACTTTTATCAGGACGATATCCCTGGACTGCTTTAAACAGTCCAATCATCCCTTCTTGGATTAAATCCTCCTGTTCCCCCCCAATAAGGAACATGGCATGTGCTTTTTTCAATACCATTCCCTTATATTTATTGATGAGATATTCTTCTAAACCTTCCTGACCTTCCCACAAAAGTTTAAAAAGTTCCTCATCGTTCAACTTTTCATATTCCTTCATAAACGAATTCCTGTATTATTTTCCCATTCTTTGTCTTACAATCTCGTATGCCAATACACCTGCCGCTACAGATGCATTCAAGGAGTCGATATTTCCCTGCATTGGTATGGATGCAATAAAATCACATTTTTCCCGTACTAATTTAGACACGCCATCACCTTCATTACCGATAACCAGTCCAATAGCACCTTTTAAATCAAGGTCGTACATCTGTGTTCCGCCCATATCGGCACATACAAACCAAATCCCTTCTTTTTTCAGACTTTCAATGGTTCTTGCAAGATTTGTAACTTTTGCAACAGGTGTATAATTTAATGCTCCGGCAGACGTTCTTGCAACCGTTGCAGTCAACCCTACGGCTCTGTTCTTTGGAATAATCACACCATGAGCACCTGCCAGATTGGCTGTACGGATAATTGCTCCTAAATTGTGTGGATCCTCAATATTGTCCAGCAATACCAAAAACGGCGGTTCTCCTTTTTCTCTGGCTGCTGCCAGAATATCTTCTACTTCTGCGTAATTATACGCTGCAGTCATAGCAATAACACCCTGATGTTTTCCTGTTTCCGATAACTGATCCAGTCTTTCTTTTTTTACATATTTAATCATGGTATCATGCTTCTTTGCTTCACGCAAAATGGTGCGTACCGGACCATCCTCGCATTTTTCCAGAACAAATAACTTATCCACAGATTTTCCGGAACGAAACGCTTCTAAAACCGCATTTCTGCCTTCTACCTTTGTTTCCTGGAATTTATTCTCCATCCTTTTCTCCTTCTGTAATTCCTATTTTTATTAATTCCAACATTCTGTCCCACTGTTCTGTAAGATACAGATATCCCATCAAAGCTTCAAATCCCGTAGCTCTTCTGTAATCGGACATACTGGCATTTTTCGCCATTGTAAAAGATTTTGCATTTCTTCCTCTTTTAAAAATACCCGTTTCTTCCTCTGTAAGATATGGTTTCAGCTTTTCGATAATCTCTGACTGAGCAGATGCTTTTACTAATTTGCTGGCTCTTTGATGCAGCTTATTTACTTGCGTATTTCCTTTTTCCACTAAAATAGTGCGGATAACCAACTCATAAATAGCATCTCCGATATAAGCAAGGGTCAGAGGAGAATAGGTTCTGATATCCGTATCCTCCAGTTCAAACAGCTCCTTGAATTTCTTTAAGCTCGCTTCCATTGTACACCCTCTCTTGTGTCTTTTAAGATAATACCCATAGCAGCCAGTTCATCTCTGATTTCATCTGCTCTTTTAAAATTTTTCTCTTTTCTTGCCATCTGACGTTCTTCAATAAGCTTTTCAATTTCTTCGTCTAAAATTTCTGCTTCTTTATTGACAATCAGACCTAAAACATCACTTAAATGTACAATAGTATCAAACAGATACTGTACAAAAGCAGAGGTACTGTTCTCGTCAGCTTTTGTATTGGCAAATTTTACCAGTTCAAAAATTGCAGCAATGGCATCTGCAGTATTAAAATCGTCTTCCATGGAATTTTCATATTTCTTTACATATTCCAAAACTTCTGTTTCTAATGCTTTTTCTGCTTCTGTCATTTCTGCTTTTTTTGCTGTTTCCAACAAGTGTTTTAACTGCTCTACACAGGTAATAATTCTTTCCAGAGAATTTTTAGAAGCTTCCATGAGCTCTGCACTGAAGTTCAATGGACTTCTGTAATGTGCATTTAACATAAAGAAACGAAGTACCTGTAGATCATATTTTTCTCCGATTTCTCTTACTGTAAAGAAATTACCAAGAGATTTTGACATTTTGCGATTGTCAATATTTAAAAATGCATTGTGCATCCAGTATCTTGCGAATTGTTTTCCATTGCAGCACTCAGACTGGGCAATTTCATTCTCGTGGTGCGGGAATACCAGGTCCTCACCGCCTGCGTGGATATCAATCTCCTCGCCCAGATATTTTTTAGACATGACAGAGCACTCAATGTGCCAGCCCGGCCTTCCCTCACTCCAGGGTGATACCCAGTAAGGCTCCCCTTCTTTTTTCGGTTTCCAGAGAACAAAGTCAAGGGGATCTTCCTTCTGGTCCTCCCCTGATACCTGGATAGAACGGAATCCTGACTGCAGGTCATCCAGATTCTTGTGGGAGAGTTTTCCATACTCGCTGAAATTCTTTACCCGGAAGTAGACAGTGCCGTTCACCGCATAGGCAAATCCTTTGTCAATGAGCGTCTGGATCATGTCGATCATGCCGTCGATCTCCTGGGTTGCCAGGGGATGTGTGGTGGCAGGCTTTACATTCATATCAGCCATATCCTTTTTGCACTCTTTGATGTAGCGCTCGGAGATCTCTTCCGCAGGTACACCCTCCTCGATGGCTTTTGCAATGATCTTGTCATCCACATCCGTGAAATTGGATACATAGTTTACTTCATATCCCTTGTACTCCATATATCTTCTCACTGTGTCGAAAACGATCATGGGTCTGGCATTTCCGATGTGGATAAAATTGTATACGGTAGGGCCGCACACATACATTTTTACTTTTCCTTCCTCCAGGGGAACGAAGTCTTCTTTTCTCTTTGTCAGGGTATTGTAAATCTTCATGTCTCTACTCCTTTTCTTCTATTAATTCCTGAAGTTCGTATTCCAGCTTCTGCAGCTTTGACTTCAGGTGTTCATTCTCACTCTGCAGTTTTCTGATATCCTCCAGTACCGGGTCAGGCAGATGAACCTGGTCCATATCACTTCTTGGCACTTTCTGGTTCTCCCGCTTCACAATACGGCCCGGAACACCGACTACGGTACAGTTGGGAGGAATCTCCTCCAGCACTACGCTTCCCGCACCGATTTTGGAATTTTCCCCAATGGTGAAGGAGCCCAGTATTTTCGCCCCGGCACTTACCATCACATTGTCCTTCAGGGTGGGATGGCGCTTGCCGGTCTCTTTGCCGGTACCGCCCAGGGTCACGCCCTGGTAAAGCGTCACATTGTTGCCTATGACTGTTGTCTCACCGATGATAACACCGGTGCCGTGGTCAATAAACAGTCCCTTTCCTATTTTTGCCCCGGGATGGATTTCAATACCTGTTTTTCTGGCTGCCCTCTGGGAAATCCATCTGGCAAGGAAATAGTGGCCTTTTTCATAAAGCTTATGCGCCCTTCTATACTGGATCATGACCCGGAAACTGGGATACAGAAGGACTTCCAGCGGCGTTTTGATGGCCGGGTCCCTTTCCCGGATAACCTGAAATTCTTCTTTTATATGTTTGACAAATCCCATGGTTTATTTCCTTTCTATGGTAAATATGGAATAAAAAACGCCTCTATATGGCTGTTACTGCCATATAGAGACGAAGAAATCACTCCGCGGTTCCACTCTATTTGAGGACATCAGTCCCCCGCTCACACCTTTAACGCAGGTACACGGACCTTCCCGTATGACAGGCAGGTCAGCTCCCGGATGCACTTTCACCTTTTCCTTTTCGGGCAGCTCTCAGCCGGTGACTGTCCTTCTCTGTAAAAATTCCCAGGTTACTCTTTCCGTTCACAGCTTTTTCCATATCTTTCTCTAGTTTATGCATAAATGGACTGTTTGTCAATGGATTTTTTCACTTTACGTTTTCTCTTGCCATCAGCAGACTGGTAAAGGAATCTGCCGGCATAGGTCTTGCATAGTAATAGCCCTGTCCGTATTCACATCCCACAGAGCGCAGAAAATCTCCCTGCTCCTTCGTCTCGATACCCTCTGCAATGGTGCGCATACCCAGTTTTTTTGCCATGCGTACCAGGGAGGCCAGGATCTCAGGGCCTCTGCCGGAAATCCCCTGGTCTTCCAGGAATTTCATGTCCATTTTCAGGATATCCACAGGCACATCCTTCAGCATGTTCAGAGAGGAATATCCGCTCCCGAAATCATCCATCAGCACCTGGAACCCGTAGTTCTGCAGTTCCTTCATGGCTGCCAGAAGCTGCTGGGGATTATCCGTATAGGCACTCTCCGTGATCTCCAGCCGCATCATCTGCGGCTCCAGCCGGTACCTTTCTGTCAGGTCTATGATGCTTCTGCAGAGATTGGGATCATAGAACTCCAGCCTGGATACATTTACAGACACCGGAATGTTTTTTAAGCCGCGGCGCCTGAGCTCCATCATATTCCTGCAGACTTCCTCCCTGATGTAGGCGTCCAGCTTGATGATAAAGCCATTATGCTCAAAAAACGGAATGAAAAATCCGGGCGACACCATACCCTTTTCCGGATGGTTCCACCGCACCAGCGCCTCAGCGCTCACCACATCTCCTGTGTTCAGGTCCACAACCGGCTGGTAATAAACCTCAAACTGTCTCTGGAGAAGTGCCTCCTCCATGGAGTTGGTAAGCTGCTGCTCACTTAAAACGACCTGATGGAGCTCGTCATTGTACACTGCGTAAGCACGGTTTGAATTTCCCTTGACTGTACGCAGGGCCAGGTTTGCCCTGTCACACATGAGATCCACGGACATGCCCCTGTCCTCTATGGTGTAAACCCCGTAATAGAGATTGATCTTCTGCTCTATCTTCACAGACGCCAGGCTTTTCTCCATCTGGTCCCGCACCTGCTGCAGCTCCTCTGTCCCTGCCGGAAGGCATACGGCAAAATGGTCTGCCTCCAGTCTTCCGTAGGTCCCCTTACTTTTCAGGCATTTCTGAAGCCCCTCGGCAATCAGAAGCAGTATCCTGTCTCCCATAAAATTGCCGTAGAGCTCGTTGATCACCTTAAAGCGCTCAATATCAAACTGCACCATATTGTAGGTCCCCTCAGGATTCTGTCTCAGGAAATCCGCGGTCTTCCGACAGAAAGTGGAGCGGTTATAAAGGCCTGTGAGGGCATCATGATCCAGCAGGTACCTGAGCTCCTCATTCTTCTGCTCAATGAGAAGTTCATTCTCCCTGCTCTCCGTCACGTCGATATTCACGATGCGGAAGACAGGTACCCCGTCCTCCACCTTGTATTTCAGGGCATTCAGACTGAACCACCGAAGGCTTTTGTCCTTTCTTCTCACCTGATGGACCAGGGAGATCCTGTCATTACTGTCCTTGTTTTCCCGCAGCCGGTTAAGAATATATTCTGTATCGCCGCCAACCCACAGAGCAGTCAGATCACTGCTGAATTTCTCCTGGAACTCCTCCCTGTCATAGCCGAACTGCCGGCAGAATCCGTCATTAAAATACTCCACCTGCACCTTATCCGTCACCTTCCAGACACCAATGCCGCCCGGGACAGAGTCAATCAGGGAGTTCAATTCATTCCTGGTCTCAAAAAGGGCATTTTCCAGTCGTTTCCGCTCCAGAATATGCTTAACCACAATATTTTCTACACGCTTTTTTACCACCATGGCCCGGTATGGCTTGTTGATAAAATCATCCGCCCCAAGTATGAGGGCACGCTCCTCAGACTTTTCTTTCTCTGAGGTAGCCATAATCACCGGAATGCCTGA
>ENA-ORSX01002205-ORSX01002205.1-human-gut-metagenome-genome-assembly--contig:-NODE-2205-length-11410-cov-3.790753_pt1:0-5000 | contig 11410 bp, 10 predicted proteins | sample MGYA00241904_ERZ509172 | MGnify/ENA primary metagenome ERZ509172 (study PRJEB26280, sample SAMEA2338795) | human gut metagenome | biome: human gut; feature: human-associated habitat; material...
AAAAAACAGATAAATCTATAGCTACCTATATACTAAGGTTCATCAAAAAAAATGCGCTGCCCCACCGAGGCTTCTTCAGTGGATTCGACAGATTCAGATTGGGATTGCACTTCCACTGTCCCAACTACTGGTGTCAATTGTCCAACCACTGACACAGGCTCATTAGAAGTAGATCTTCCTCATCGATCCCCTCTTCTGCCCTTACCTGATGAGTGAGGCCTTGTCGCAGGGACTATTCACCCAGAGGTTCCACCATTCACTCTGAAGCAACCACTGTGAGTGGCACCACTTGCTACTCTCCACCACCGAGTGCTTCGCGGGAATCAGTGCATGAAGGGACTGTCAGAGCAGAGGCGTGATGGGCATTTTCTCGAAAGGAATGAAACTCTTCTTAGTATCACTCTCTATTACGAAACACGTTTTGGCCTACTTTTTCTTTCTCGAAAAGGAATGACTCTTGCTTGAAAATAAATCTCATCATTGTGACGAGACCCCTTAGGTCTATCAAGCTCTCACATCTTTGTTGATTATTTCTTTTCTCCGCTGCTGTTCCAGAGGAAGCTACTGAGACAGTGGTTTTCTCAGCTAGGCAAGTGGAAGTGACCGTGGTTTTTTATTATATAAGATAGTGGAAGACAATTTGTTGGGCTACCAGGGCCCTATCTTTTGGATGGAATTTCATCCACAGAACCGAGAACAGATGGAATTGACACTGCACCATGGGCGGATGTGGCTCAGGTTGTTAAGGAGCCCCTTTGCTCTGTTTTCGTGAAGAGCCCGGTGTCTTCAAATAGTGAGGTTGGTACGAGCCCTTGGTCCTATGGGTATGGAAGGAAAGTAGTCCGAGGGGTGGAGTTCAAAATAGGTAGGCCCTTCTTTACCCCGGTCAGGCGAGAGCTTTTACCCATTCATTCGTTTGTTCCGCTCAGCAAGTTACCTATTCTTGTTGGCATTGAGAAGCTGGGGACAAAGTAGTGCTATTGCCTGCGCGGGAAAGAGCTTCATTCATAACTCCATGGTGGGCGAGCAGAGTGAGGTGAACCAGTTCCCGTAGTTGGGCACGTCACTTCGGCAGGAGAAGGGGTGTTTGATCCGAAGAATGGCCAAGTCAAGTAGTTGGCCTAGTTGTTCCATATAGTATAAAAGGGATTTCACTGCCTTTTCCGAGTCAAAAGACAAGTAGGGCTAGCTAACGGACGATGAGGATGAAGTGAAGGTTTATGAGGGAAAGTTATTTCGGAGCTCTGACTGATAGTTCCATATAGGATATCGAAACCAAGAAGGTGGGGGTCAGAAATGAGTAGCGTAGGTGATACCGATAGGGTGGTTGGATACGCGACAGCAACGGCAAGGCACTCTTGACCCCGTCCGTAGAGGGTCGGTACGAATGAGACTGTGCTAGAGATCGCAGTGAGCAAGTATGCCTTGTTGACTGGGTGGTGGTTTTGAAACTCGATTTGTCGCAACAAGAGGTATTGTCTCCGCCTTTTCAAGTAGGGATCATCTCTCAAGTGTTATGATCCTCCATTGCTGCTCGGTAGTGGCCTAAGGCTCAATGATTTATCTTCTGCGCTAAGGCTAGCATCTCATCTTTCATCTTATTGCTTTGAGCTCTCTTCGGGAAAGTGTAAAAGTGTAACCTGCTGCTCCTTGATTTCACATAAACAACTGAGTGCCTTCTGCTCCTTTTGTTTAAGGGCCAGACTTCTTCCGCTGCTAGTAAACTTGCTCTTTACCATGCCCGTCACAGTCATTACAGTCAAAGATTCATGGATTGGTGAAGAGGTGCGAGAAGGGATTACAGAGCTAGTACAGATGCTAACCCCAAAACCTCAAGTTTGCTTGTACAGACGTGCGATAGGCAAATTTATCAACATGTAGGTCATGGGAATTTGACTTTTAAAAAGATCTAGAGGGGATAAAGATCCATACACGGTGGCTCGGGATAAAGAACCTACCCCTAACACTACACCCCGGGATAACCGCCAGCAGAATACCCGCCACTCCCGCCTTTTTCAAAGGCTAGCACCGCTGCTCAGCTCTGAGACTGTCAAGAACCGTACTTTATTCACTGGCCATAAGAACCACCCCGTATGGCTGTGCTTTCGTCTTATCCCTCTGGTAACGGAGTGCTTTTACAGTTGTAAACTGTATCCTCTGAGACAAAAAAAGTAAGGTGGGGTACAGGGTTAGGCCTGTAAGTGGGCAAAGATGCTTGCTTTGGGAATGAGAAAGTAAAAGGCAGGCAGCTGAATATGATGTTATACGTGCGTACGTACCATTCCTTATCTATGGTCAACAACTCTACTAAATGAGTACGAGTACTGAACTAGCACAAAAGTCTTCCAACTGCCCTGTCTTCTCCGCTATTCCACCGAAGTGTATCAAAAACATACCTTCCCTCCCCTGTAAAAAAGGGAGTTAGAACCTTCTATTACTACTCTGCTTAGGCGGGTGGTCCCCTTGGACTAGATCAAACTGGACTCCCTGCTATCGCTATCGAGGAACCTTGAAACTACTGGAGAACGGCCGTACTACTCACCTTCAAGGGGTGCTTTCTATCGACCGGAAGTACTTCTTTCTTGCCAAGCGAGTAAGCCCAGTTTAGTATTAACATATAGTAAAGAGTAAGTCCTAACCAAGTGGAATGGGAACTTATCCTCCAAAAACTTTGAATCAACATTTGCTCCTCCTCTAGTCCATTCATGCTCGTCTTGAGCAACCATTAGACTTAACAATTGAAGATGCATGCACAATAGCTTTCTCGGCCCATCATCGGTAGGGGTCATTGAATGAACCAGCGGGCATCATCTGGAATAACCACTTTACGGGACAAAAGGCAGATGAAGAACATCCGGAGAATTCGAACCATTTATTCATTCCATGGAGACAGGCCGATCTCCCACCACTTTCTTATCCTTGTCTCGGTTCCGTACTTTATTCGCCAGGACCCTGTAAAAAGTAAAAAAAAAGAAATAAGAAACAGCAGGCTACATGAAAGACGGAGGACGGTCTTCTCCCAATTCACTATCCGGGAGAAAGCCGCCCCGGGTGACACATTCGGGATTACTTAATAGGGTCTTTACAGAGAGCAAGGATTGAAGCTCTCTTGAGGGCTTGGTTGTCGCCGCCATCTCATTGGGATTCCCGTGCTTCTTGTCCTGAGAGCAACTGACATCCGCAGGAAAGAGAGCTGGGATTCCAATGGCCATGCATTCTATCATAGAAAAATAGCAGCCTACTAGCTAACAACGAAGAGGAATAGCTCAGTATCGTTTGTGCCCTACAACTAGTAGTCTCTCGAAAGAACAAGTAAGGAAGGGAAATATGAGCTGCTATTAGCTATCAATGGGATGAGTATGATTAACTAACCCCACGGAGAGGCACGAAGTAGCTCGACCGTAAGGGAGAGGAACATCTTTTTTTCTTTTGTAACTGCGTCATATAGTTTACTGGACACTTGAAGAGATCAGATTAGGTGCTGGAGGAGACTTCTTCGAGATGCATTTGACCGACCGCTAGGACTATGTTGAATGGTATGCGTCAGTGTCCACAGGACCGATCCTTCCTCCATACACGGAACCTCGGGATATAGATCCTAAGTAAGACGGAACCCCGGGATATAGAACCTACCCCATACGGAGGTCAGGCTGCTTCACGGATTGCAGAGCTGTACCACTTATACTGCCTTAACTTACGAGCTACTTGTGTGGAGCTTCTTGGCTCATCACCTCTGCCTTCTCGAACTATAGCAGACTTTTCGTTGTGAGATATCCCCTAGTACTTTCATACCTCCGCACGAGATATTAATCCAATCGGGCCTACCAGAGAAAGGGATCAAGGAACTCCTGCTGGATAACTTCTGCTTCAAACAGGACTTTAAATATAGCTTTACTTTCATGGGCTTCAGATAAGTATCGTTTTGCGTCGACAAGCGAGTTCCCACATTAAAAGCCTTCCAATGATTTGGTAACGGATTCACATCGGGTTCTTCTGTAAGCTACCTATCACTCTATCGATATTCCATATCTCCTTCGGCTGAATTTCTCTTATTTTTTTGATTTTGGGCTGTATATACCACTGTTTCAAGTCAATAGAGACCTTAGAAAGGCGTAATAAGAATCTTTATCAGTGTTAATTCCATCGAGCCTAGTTTCTATTTCTAGACCAACAGCTTACCTTAGCCCAGCCGTACGTCCTACTGCTTCGATGGCAGTATGATTGACCGGGCCGCTTGGCACACTTGAACTAGCAACCCACCCTACCTGCTGCCGTACCTGTCTGTGAATGAACTTCTGGATATTCACCTACCAACACAACCCGGGCCACGCCGGGACTCTCTTTCGAAGGGGAATCGTGAAATTTGCAACTCATTTTGGCTTGCAACAAAAATTCCCGGGATACAGCAAAAAGTTTAATTCGAGAGTCATCCCCCATTCGTAAATTGAGGATACAACCCAAAAGCCCGGGTTTTGGGCTCCTATCCTCCGTAAAACTAGCCAGGTGCTTGCTGCAGACTTGCTTACTGTCGGACTTACTCCCTATTTCTTTCTGCAAGGCTGGGCGGCTTAGTTACAAACTAATATCATAAGTAAAGAAAGACGTGGCGGGCACTAATACTAATCTTTGAGAAGTTCATGTTAAAGAATATCGGATGAGCCAAGCGCTTCAGTTAAGTTCTTAATCCGTCTTCGCCTCTAGGCTCAGATTCTATTCTTCCCAGTTTTCGACTCTCAGGCTTCCGTCTAAGAAAAGGAGGTGGGTAGGTGGGATAGGCCACATTCGTTCGAGTTCCTTCGTTCCTCGAAATGAACTGAAATGGGTTAGGCAAACCTTTATCCGACCAAACCGCTCAGAAGGCACCTGTTCATCAGAACTACGACAATGAATGGGATTGGGATAAACCGGGGATAGGGAACATCCTTCGACTTGGAGACAAAACGGCTGGCTGTGATTGTGGAAGTAAGACCGTATGAATGCCAGTACGGTAACTAGCCACG
>ENA-ORSX01002205-ORSX01002205.1-human-gut-metagenome-genome-assembly--contig:-NODE-2205-length-11410-cov-3.790753_pt1:10000-11410 | contig 11410 bp, 10 predicted proteins | sample MGYA00241904_ERZ509172 | MGnify/ENA primary metagenome ERZ509172 (study PRJEB26280, sample SAMEA2338795) | human gut metagenome | biome: human gut; feature: human-associated habitat...
AGTAGATTTCTGTATTAAGGAAGTCAGGGGCTACTGATCATACAACAAATGAACGTGGTTAGAAAGATTGCACATCGATCTTCTGTACCGAAAGCTGTTCGTGCTGCGGAACGAAGACAAATCGCCTTGGAGTGAATTCCTGCCTCCCTAAGCTCATGATGAAAGTCATTCTCATTCTGCTTTCGGTTACTAGACCCCAATAAACCTTCCCCGCCCTACCATGTGGAAACCAAATCTCAGCTTGCACTAGTCATCGATTGCTCTTCAGAGGAAAGTTATGGAACTAGGTCGAATACTCTTCCGTCAGGCTTCCTAATGTATGTGCCAAAGTACTGCTATATATACTAAAAGTAGTTCTCCAGGGCCTTCGACTTTAGGTTTGGTTTAGGCACTCTATATGCTTAAAGATCTGCTCCGTGCGTTCCAGAATGCTTTCCCATTTTATCTCCTCCACAGTACTGGCCTCAGGATTTCCACTAGCCATGACTTGATCTTTTAAACCGTGCTCTGATACCAACTGTCACGACGTTTCCTCAAGTCATCAAGCATCGTGCCGGTCCGCTGCAGCAGAGTCAGCCTTCCCTTTACACTTAGCCACTTGACCCCGGCCACTTGAAAGAGCACACACACATCAAAGGCAACCCAAAATCTAACCAAATGAGAAAGAGAGACCAAGCCTTTAAAGACAATCAGAGGCACTCTTAATGAACTCTACTTCTTCTGTTTACTAAAACATGACAATAGTAACTACTATACAAAGCACTCTACTATCAGACTCAGACTAATAGAGTCGTGGTGTGTATCTCGTCCAGTGCCTGTTGAGATAGACCAAGTTACTTTCCGCAATAGCCCCTACTTTCACTCTTTTCTATATATAAAAATAGGAGATACCCTTGAGGCGCTCTCTCCCTTTTTTATAGGGGGTCGCCCTATACAGGTCCGCAGTTTTCTGAGCGCTTTGATTGCTTTTTAGGCGTTTGTGCATCCGTCTTTCTTGGTTGGAAAAAGCCAACCGGCAATTCAAACTCTATTCTTTTTTTGGGACATAAAATTATGGAATTCCGCTTTGAGATTGCTTCTGCAATTGTTTCGTCACGATAAGGAAAAAGAGGAGTCACCATATTCCAATGAGACAGTTCACAAATTGTCAAAAAAGGAAATGGCTGATCGATTATTCAAAAGGGAAGTAGCGATGATTTGGTTATGCGGCTTTGCTCTAACCGAAGCTATTGCCTTGTTCGCATTCATGATGGCCTTTTTGATCTCATTCGTATTCCGATCGAAGAAAGAAGGAAGGAGGCTAGTCCCCGAAAATGCCTTGGTTCATAATATTCAAAGACTTCGTAACAAGGTGGCCGTAGGGGCTTATAGTTTAATTGGTTGAAACGTACCGCTCATAACGGTGATATT
>ENA-ORSX01002206-ORSX01002206.1-human-gut-metagenome-genome-assembly--contig:-NODE-2206-length-11403-cov-5.642933_pt1 | contig 11403 bp, 7 predicted proteins | sample MGYA00241904_ERZ509172 | MGnify/ENA primary metagenome ERZ509172 (study PRJEB26280, sample SAMEA2338795) | human gut metagenome | biome: human gut; feature: human-associated habitat; material: faeces...
TGGCGGTCTATCTCTTGTTTTCGGTTGCTTGCTTCCTTACCGTACATGAGCATTGTCACAAGAGACATTCCTGCAACAGCCTTGCAGCCGGAAATCCCTGCCGCGTTATCCGCCCGATTACCGAAAAAGACCGTTTACACCTCTAAAAAGGCATGTGCCTATCTGTCTTTCGTATGAGTACACATAATCGCGTTTTTTATTCTGCAAAAGGAACATTTCTGCAGAACAAAAAAGGAGAGGTTCAAAGCGCCTCTCCTTTTAATCCTTTCTGTTTCCATTTTCCTCTCTTATAAAACATAAATGTCAGCAACGCGCCGAACAGCCATGAGATCAGAAGCGAAATATAAATACAATCACTGTTTCCGGTCGGCAGCTCCGGTGTTCTCGTTATCCATGAAATGCCGTAAGCAATCGGAACACGCACTGCCACTGTCGTCAGCAGTGATATCCACATGGGCGTCATCGTATCTCCCGCCCCGCGCATAATACCGGAAAGTCCCTGCGTTACCGCCATCGCAACATATCCTACCGCCAATATCCGCATCAGATGCATGCTCAGATCCACCAGCCCCGGCGTATTCGTAAATACTCCCATCAAATATTTTCCAAAAATAAGTATCAGAACCGTAATGAATCCGGAAACTCCCGCCGCTATCAGAGTGCCCTGTTTTGCCCCCTGCGTAACCCTGTCGTATTTTTTAGCGCCTACGTTCTGTCCTGCATATGTTGTCAGCGCCGTACCAAAGGAAAAATTCGGCATCATGGCAAATCCGTCCACCCGCATCACTATCACGTTCGCCGCAATAAACGCCTCTCCAAAGCTGTTCGTCAAAGACTGCACCACTATCATCGCCATGGAGAAGATAGCCTGGGTCACGCCCGAAGGAAGTCCCAGCCTTACCATATCCAGCGTATGCTTTCCCGTCGGGATAAAATCTCTCAGATGCAGTTCAAAAATATCCTTCATGTGGAGCAGCTTCCACATACACAGGACCGCCGAAACCGCCTGAGCGATTGCCGTTGCCAGCGCGACTCCCGCTACGCCCATATCAAAGGATGCCACAAAGACAACGTCCAAAATGATATTCAGGACTGTCGCCACGAGCAGATAAGCCAGCGCGGATATGGAATCTCCCAGCCCACGCAAAATACCGCTCAGTATATTGTAGTAGGCAAGCCCCGCCACACCGATAAATAAAATATTCAGATAGTCCCTGCACCAGTAAAAAATACTCTCCGGCGTATTCAAAAGATGGAGCAGCGGCGGTACTACCAAAGGCCCCACAAGCATTATCAGGGCAGACGCCAGAGCCGTCAGCGTCACACAGGTACCGACCGTGCTGGCCAGCTCTTCCTTCTCCCGCGCCCCAAAATACTGGGATACCATGATGCTCGCCCCTACTGAAATACCGATAAACAAAACGAGCAGAAGATTCAATATCGGGCTGGCGCTCCCCACTGCCGCGAGCGCATTGTCGCCCACATATTTTCCGACAACGATAGAGTCCACCGTGTTATACATCTGCTGCGCGATATTTCCGATGAGCATCGGTATCGCAAACAGTATTATCTTCTCCCAGGGCGCCCCTTCTGTCATATCTGTGGGCGCAAACAGTTTTTTCAGCATATTCCATCTCCTCTTCCTGTATTTTTCTCTGCTCCTTCTATTATAAAATGTTTTATTTTGTTTGACAATGTAGTATCATGTACATATCAGGAAATTATAATAAGGAGGCATTTATGAAACACAGATACCCGTCCTTTCTCATCTTCGACCTTATCCTGTTCGCCATACTGCTCCTCATGCCGTCTCTTTCCGGTTTTCCCGCGGTATTCCGTTCGATGCTGCTCATTCTTTCGGGGCTGGCTGCCGTCTGGCTGCTCATCCTCATTTCCCGCCGCAAAGAGACTGTTTCCGGCGTCGCCTTGATAAAGCTGGAACCCGCCGACCATTTCAACCCCTCGCAGTACCTGTCCAGAGGAGGCTCTCCATGCGCGGGCTCTGACGGAAGATATGAAGCGACCTTCCACTTTCCTGACCAGACAGAGCAGACCTTTTCCCTGTCCGCACATCAGGCTCAGAAGCTTTCTCCCGGCATGCGCGGGCAGCTTTGCTACAGAGACCATGTATATCTTTCCTTTTCTGCCCAAAACAAGTAAAGCAACACGCCCCGATAGATTCTAAACAGCGCGTCCCGATACTTTTTAAGCATCGGGACGCGCTGTTTTATCTGTCTGCCTGACGGCGTATTTACTTTATGCGGCACTCCCCAGCGCGAAGCCCTTCGGCATCCGCACGGATGATAAGCTCCTTATCCATATGCTCTGTGATGCACAGGGCAAGTCCGTTGAAGGTCGTCCGCCTGTCCGCTACATCCGGTTCATGGCATGCAGGGTCTCCATTCCCGACGCCGCAGATGTCTCCGCCTTCCACATGGAATACGACCGGCACACAGCTATGCGGGCACAAATTCCCGTCACAGTCAACGACCTTTACCACAAACAGCTGATGCTGCGTTCCCTGATACAAACAGGTAACTTCCAGATGATCGGCTTCCTTTGCCGTCCGGTGGACTTCCCGGGCTGCCTCCTGTCCGTTTCTGTAGCCGACTGCACAAAGCTCGCCGGGCTCATAGCAAAGCTCCCATGACGATATCCTGCCGGGCAGATGCTCCTTTCTTCCCTGACTGACGCCATTGATGAAAAGTTCTATTTCTTCACAGTTGGAATATGCCTCAAAATGGAGCTTTTCCCCTTCCTTCCCGGTCCATGTCCAGTCCGGAAGTACATGTACGAGCGGTTCCTTCGTCCAGATGCTCTTCCAGTAATAGAACACATCCTTTTCAAAGCCGCAAAAATCCATCGCGCCGTAGCTGCTCACCACAGCAGGCCAGTTCCACGGGAACGTTTCTCCTCTGTAATCAAATGCCGTCCAGACAAACATTCCTCCCAGCTCCGGTGTTTTGATACGGTTATTTGCATAGCAATTGGTCAGCTTCATTGCAGCGATCGCGCCGCCCATTGTCCCCGGATCGATACCGTTTTTCCGCATCAGCTTTGCATAATAGCTTTCTCCTTCATAGCAGTCACACCAGCCGTTTTCCGGATCATCCTCATAAATTCCTCTGGTGGAAAGATAGCTGGCATCTTCTGTCGCCATAACACAAACATTTTCATAGGAGTCAACAAGCTCTCTTGCCTCTCCGCTGTCATAGTTATATCCTGCCACATCTGCGATCAGCTGATATTCCAGGTCTCCTCTGCCAAACTGGGTTGCTGTCGTAAAAGGTCTGTCCGGATCAAGCCCTTTTCCCAGTTCGATCATTCTCTTAAGAATTCGTTTCCCCTGAGGGATCAGCTCGCAAAATTCTTCATTTTCAAGACAGTACATATAAACGCAAGGATGATTTCTGGAGGATTTGATCATATCCACCAGACTGTCACGGCTTTCCTTGGACATGTCAAAATATCGTGTCTCATTTAAAACCAGAATTCCCATTTCATCACAAAGCTCCAACAATTTTCTTGAAGCGGTATGATGACTGGAACGATACGCATTTCCTCCCATATCCTTGATACGCTGAAGGCGATATCGCAAAATATCCTCTGAAAGAGCAATCCCCACTCCCGCAAAATCCTGATGGACACAAACGCCTTTCAGCTCAACAGGCTGTCCGTTCAAACTCAGACCATTCCGTGTATATACCGCACTCCTGATACCAAAGCGCTGTTTATAACAGTCCGTTTCCTTCTCTCCCTGCACGATCAGCTCTGCCGTATACAGCTCAGGGTTTTCTGGTGACCATACGCGCAGATCGTTCAGAACAACTGTCATTTTTACTGTTGTATCGCTCAGAGGTCTGATTTCTCCCACAGTCTTTGCCACTGCAACTTCATTGTGCTCCGGATCATAAATCACCGCCTTTACTTCTGCCTTCTCTACACGGTTTCTTTCATTTTGCAGTTCCACTTCAATATGAAGTTTTGCCTCTCCGGACTCTATGATCTGCGACCGTACAAAGCATCCGTCTTTTGCCACATGGACCCCGGGCAATACCTTCAGCCATACATCCCGGTAAATCCCCGCTCCTTCTCCCCACCAGCCTTCCGGCACTTCACACGTTGTCTTAACCAGAATAACGTTCAGTCCTTCATCACCATAGAGCACATGCTCTGTAATATCCAGTTCAAATGCTGAATAACCCGAAAAATGTTCCCCGATCCTGCTGCCATTTACCCAGACGATACAGTCTCTCATGACTCCTTCAAACTGTATCACAATCCGTTTTCCTTCATCTTCCGCCGGAATCCGGAATGTTTTCCGGTAGTATGCTTCTCCATTCGGCAGGCAATCACCGCCCAGATTATGCAGCCCCGTTCCGGAAGATGCCGCTCCCGGATTAAAATAATCCTGTCTGATTCTCCAGTCATGGGGCAACGATACCGGTTCCCAGGTATCTGTCAGCGTCTCTGCAAGGTTCATACAGGCATTCCCCGCTTTTTCTCCTGACTGTCCAAAAATTGCCCAGAATCGCTCCGGCAGCGGATAAAATCTTCCCTCTTCATTGGTTGCGTTGGATGGTCCTCCACAAACTCCGCATTTACTCCGTCCTTCCGCAATTACCTGCTCTAGTTTTCCCGGGTGAAAATACCATCCATCATTAAAATTTCTTTTACGTTCCATATGTATCCCTCCTGATTTCTGGACACATGCCCCGGTTGTCATCTTCCATACAACCGGGGCATACTTATCGATCCTTTATTCTGCTTCTTCTGAATCCAGCTCCATACCGGCCGTCTCTTTTGTTGTAAAGGCAAGGAAAAGCATGCCAATACCCATTGTGATCACTGCCCCCCACAGACACAGGCTCTTTAAAGGAATCATCGTTACAAGCGTTGCATACACAGCGGTTGAAGCAAATGTAGCAACCAGAATGATCACTGCATTTACTGAAACGATCGATGCCCTCAATCTTGTAGGCGCAATTTCACTCATCATCATGGTAATCGTATTATTGGATGTCCAGTAGCTTCCGATTGCACCACCCAGAAGGAGGCCGACTGCCACAGGATTCATGCCGTTTCCGGAACCGATAATAAAGCCAACCTGACATACCAGCGCAATAATACCAAACAGGATCACTGCAAACTTTCTGCCCATTTTGTCACTGATAAATCCGCTTATAAACAGAAGCAGCGCCCAGGAAATCGGGTAAAAGAACAGTGCATTTGTTACAGCTTCCGTTGTCATTCCGCCCATTGTCATAACCGATTCATAAAATCCTGTAAATGCCATCATACCGCACATGAACAGGCAGGTTGCGATCATCTGATTACGCATTTCTTTGCTCTTTATGATTGCTTTGAATCCGGCAATCATACCAGCCTTCTCTTTTTTAGAAGCGGCTGCAACATCAGGTGCATTCAGCTCTCTTTCCAGTGTTTCGATTCTTCTTTCCATGAACACCTTGGATTCCCGGGAAGCAAACATTGCAATCACACCAAGGATAATACCTGCAATCGCAGGAACAAGATAAATCATTCTCCAGTTGGATGCATCTGAAGTAAGGAATGTTCCTCTCACAACTGCGATCAGCACGATTCCGACTGTTCCGATTGCTTTTGTTACAGAATAAAACACACCGCGCTTGTTATCCGGGGAAACTTCCATAATATACAGCACCTGGAAATCTGTTGCAGTAAAGAAACCAACCACTGCACGTCCCAGGAAATAAATCGTTGCATTCGGAGCCACTGCACAGATCAGCATGCCTGCACCCATTCCCAGTGCACTGATGACAAAGAACGGCTTCCTTCCATATTTATCAGATAATGCCTTGAACACCGATGCCATGAGGGATGCTACCAGTGTCAAAAGTGAAACAATTGACATCAGGGAAAGTCCTGTTGTATAATCTACCCCCATCTGATTGACAAACAAATCGTTGATGACAAATGACTGAATCGCCCCCGATGAGCTGCTGGCATATTCATCCAGCAGATGAACGAGTGCCACCATCACGATGAGTATCGCCATATACCCCTTATATTCTGGCTTTTTCTGCTCTCTTTTCCATTTTTGGATCTCCGCTTCCTTTTTTTGTCTCTGGTCTTTTTTCGCCATTATAAAACCCCTCCTTTGTTTATCCTGTTGACAATGACCATATATGCATGATACCTTCAATATATATTTTCTTCAATGACACCAGCTGGACAGGAACTTTATTTGTGTATCATTTTTTACATATTTATACCAGAGGAATATCACATGACCAATCTGATCTCATCCAGACAGAACTTTGACATCCGGAGAATTCTGGATCTTTATTCCGATATTTCTGACACTTCCAAACGGCCAGACTCCTTTGTCCGCTACGGAAAAATGCAGGCACCCGTCAGCATCAGCATCTATCGTGCGCGAGAAGGAAACGGCTCCTATCTGATCGCAGATCGTGATGGAGCAAGATCAACTACATGGAGCGCAGATACTTTAGCACAGCTGGATTCTGTCGCTCCGCTGGAAAAGAGATATCACAGTCACGACTATTTTGAACTTTTATATGTTTTGGACGGAGAAGTGAATGAATGGATTGAAGAGCAGTGTATTTTGCTTCACCCCGGAGACTGTATCCTGTTGGATAAAAATATCCGGCACGTAGAAGAATATTTCCAGAAAAACAAAACTTCAAGCTGCGCATTTATTTCGATGGACGATGAATGTATCAAACTCCTTGCTTCCAGCGAACTTCCTTATGAAGCGCCTCAAAGCATTTTGCAGTTTCTCCTCTCCCATATGGAAAATGAAGAAACAACTCTGAAATCCTTCTGCCATTTTCGTCCGTCCAAAGCCTCCGTCTCTTCTGTTTCTCCTGCAGAAGAAGAAATGAATGCAATTCTTTCCGAGCTGACAGAACGCCGTCCCGGTTTCATTCTGATGATCCAGGCTCACCTGAAACGCCTCCTCGGTATTCTGGAAGATCCCCTTCAATATGAACAGGTTTCTGCATTCAGCATGCAGGGACGCCGGGAAGAACTTCTGGCTCAGATTGCTCTTTTAATGAAATCTTCTATGGGACTGATGACCAAAGAAGAACTTGCAAGGCGCATGAACTATAATGCCGCCTATCTTTGCCGCATCATTAAGGAAAGTCTGGGAAAAAGCTTTACACAGTATCGGCTTTTTGTACGCCTGAAGGCGGCAGAAACACTTCTTACAGACTCAGATCTGACGATTACTGAAATCTGTGAAAAACTGCAGTTTACAAATAGAACCTACTTTTATAAAGCTTTTGAGCAGACCTTCGGCGTTACACCAAATGAATTCCGTCTCCAACGGTAAAAAATCCGGCATCTCTGATTGTTATCCATCTCAGAAATGCCGGATTTTTATTCCGTTCTCATTGCTTTCCTGTTATATTTTTTGGACCGTGTAACTGAAAAACACCTTACTCTGCTTTGATTCCCTGCGCTGCTGCTGCCTCATTTACCTCTGTAAGCATCTTGGAAAGTCCCTTGCTTTCATAGTTTGCCAGCAGATCGTCCACCATCTTTTCGACAGGATCTGTTCCCATCATAATCTGAAGCAGATCATCGTTGGTGTTATAAACGAAGGAATCTTTCAGAGGAGTGGAAATAAACAGCACACTGTCATAATATTTCGGAAGCGTTCCGTTTTGTACCGCATCCTCATGACGTTCTTCATTGAGCTTACGATATTCTGCCGGAATCGTGGACGGGAAGGACATATCCCATGTTTCCGGATTCCACATCGCCAGTGCGGAGATATTGGAATTCACGTTGCAGAACGTATATTTGTCAGAAAGATTCACGCCCTCTTTCATTACAACGTTGCCGTCAACCAGATCATAATCTTCTCCTTCAAAGCCACAGAATACAAGGCGGCTGCCCTCTTCTGAATACAGATAGTCATACAATCTGCAGATTGCTTCCATTTTTTCATCATCTACATTAGAGGAAATATAGGATTCAGACCATGCTTCCGTATCAATAAAGTAATACTTATTTCCGTCTTTGGAGGGATAAAGCTTTGCAATGCGGTTGTCTTCCAGGAAACTTCCCTCTCCGTAAAGAGCATCATAATCACGGCCTATATTATCATATAATCTTGCCGGACCGGCCCATGCAAATACCATTGCCGCACTCTGTCCCTGTAAATATTTTTCTTTGCTTGTTTCCAGTTTTGCCAGCGCAATATCCTTTTCAATCACGCCTTCCTCATATATATCGCGCCCAAACTGCATAGCGCTTACCATTGCGTCGCGATCTGCAAAGTAACTGGGTACAAACTGGCCATTTTCATCTGCAACCCATTTCTTATCAATAATACCGGCATAAGGATATACGAAGCCGCCGATCAGTTCCGGCAGTGCCTGTGTCATACCGGAGACATTTTTACCCTCAGGATCCGCGAGAATGTGAAACCGCTGGAAGGATAACTGGGATGCTATTTCCCCAATCTTCAAGTTTTCAGCAACAGTTAGAAAGGTCATTTATACAACAAATGCCATTGAATCGCTGAATTCCACTTATCGGAAGCTGAACCGTCAAAGGAGCGTCTTTCCAAGTGACACAGCCCTTTTAAAAGCCCTTTATCTGGCTACCTTTGAAGCCACGAAAAAATGGATAGCAACAATCCGGAACTGGGCTCAGGTTTATGGAGAGCTAAGTATCATGTATGAAGGTCGCTTACCAGAGTAATAAAAAAAGCAGAAAAACAGGCGGATTACCCGCCTGCTGTTGACATGCAATTTTGTAACTGTTATATATAAAGCAAGGGCGAAAAGCTGATTTTGTTTAAGCCTATCGCCCATTCTTATCATAGAAGATCTTATTTACAGACTTTTCTTCATAGTCTCAATCCGCGGCTTTTTGAGTTTATGCTGAAAACTGACTGTTATATAGTGAAGTATAAAAACCGTTTTGTTTTAAAAGTTCTTCATGCTTGCCGCATTCTATTATATGGCCGTCTTTCATAACAAGTATCATATCGGCGTCCTGGATTGTCGAAAGACGGTGCGCTATAATAAAGCTTGTTCGGCCTTCCATCATTTGGGAGAAAGCATGCTGTATTTTAAGTTCGGTTCTGGTATCTATTGAAGAAGTGGCTTCATCAAGTATCAGCATGGGAGGAAGGCACAGCATAACTCTTGTAATACACAAAAGCTGTTTTTGACCCTGCGACAGACTTCCGCCGTCTTCCGTAATAAAAGTGTCGTAACCGTTTGGAAGCCTTCTTATAAAGCTGTCTGCATGGGACGCTTTTGCCGCCGCAATTACCTCTTCATCGGTGGCGTTGGGCTTTCCCATAACTATATTTTCTCTTATTGTTCCGCTTTTAAGCCATGTATCCTGTAACACCATTCCGTAATTGGCTCGTAGGCTTTTTCTTGTTATATTTTTTATATTGTGCCCGCTTACTTCTATTTCGCCCCCGTCAGTTTCATAAAATCTCATAAGCAGATTAATGAGAGTTGTTTTTCCGCAGCCGGTAGGCCCTACGATTGCAATTCTTTGACCGGGTTTTGCGATGAGGTTCATATTTTCTATAAATTTTTTATCGGGAGTGTAGCTAAAAGCAACATCCTTTAATACTACATTTCCATCGGCTTCATCAAGAACTGAGGCGTTTTCCGAATCGGGAGACTGGGGCTCTTCTTCTATAAGTTCGAATATTCTGGCAGCGCACGCCAAAGCATTTTGAAGTTCTGTTACGACTCCCGATATTTCGTTGAAAGGTTTTGTATACTGGTTTGCATAGCTTAAAAATGCCGAAAGCTGCCCGACGCTGAGTCTGCCTCCTATAACCGAAAACGCTCCTACTATGCCGACGCTTGTATAAACAAGACTGTTTACAAATCTTGTGGACGGATTTGTAATAGACGAGAAAAATGTAGCTTTCATTGAAGCGTCTCCGAGACGTCTGTTTATTTCATCAAATTTATTTATATTTTTTTCTTCCTGTCCGAATGCCTGGACTACTTTCTGATTTGCAATCATTTCATCTATGAAAGACGTTTCTTCGCCCCTTGTTTCCGATTGGAGGCGGAACATACTATACGTTCTTTTTGCAATGAAAGCCGCCACAAACAGAGATATCGGGGTTACAAGAAGAACAACGAGACTTATTGTTATGTTTTCCCGGAACATAAAGAACAGAGTTCCGACTATTGTAAGAACGCCGGTAAAAAGTTGTGTAAATCCCATTAAAAGACCGTCGGCAAACTGATCAACATCGGCTATTACACGGCTTACAAGGTCTCCTGCCGAATTATTGTCTATATATTTCAGAGGAAGTATCTCTATTTTCTTAAAGGCTTCGTCCCTTATATCTTTTGTAACGTCATAAGTTATATGGTTGTTTAATATATTCATTATCCATTGGCATAAAGCCGTTATCCCTACGATACATACCATTTTTATAAGAATAGTTTTTATGGAATCAAAATCGACTTTTCCGGGTTCCATAATATAATCTATAGCGTCTCCTGTTAAAAGAGGAAAATAAAGAGTAAGCGCAACCGTAACGGCAGCCATGGCAAGAGACAAAATAACCAGCGGCATATACGGCTTTATACGAAGCAGTACTTTCTTAAAAGTTTTTTTCTGAAATGAATTTTTTTTATCCATACTTAATTTTCCTCCTTTCTGTCTTTGTTAAACTGAGAATAATATATTTCCCGATAAACTTCGCAGTTTTGCAAAAGACTGTTATGGCTGCCTATGCCTACTATTTTACCATCGTCCAGAACTATGATTTTATCGGCGAACTGTATTGATGAAGCTCTTTGAGATACAATAAATACGGTAGGATTGTAATCAAGATTTCGTATAGCTTTTCGTAATGCCGCATCAGTAGCAAAATCAAGAGCGGAAGCGCTGTCGTCCAATATAAGTATTTGCGGTTTTCTTACAAGGGCTCGGGCTATTGTTAGTCTCTGTTTTTGCCCTCCGGAAAAGTTTTTACCTCCGGGTGCTACTTCCGCGTTCATATTATTTTCTTTAGAGCTTATTATATTTAAAGCCTGGGCTGATTCAAGAGCGTCATAAAGTTCCTTGTCAGAGGCGTTTTCGTTTCCCCAAAGTAGATTTTCCCGTATAGTACCTTTAAAAAGAACTGTTTTTTGGGTAACGACTCCTATTTTACTTCTTAATGATTTAACGGAATATTTATTTATATTTATACCGTTTAACAAAATTTCTCCGGAAGAGACGTCATAAAATCTCGGGATTAGATTTATCAGAGAAGTTTTTCCCGATCCCGTTCCGCCTATTATACCGATAGTCTCGCCTTTGTTTACCGAAAAATCAATATCCGTCAATGACTCCTGAGATGAATTTTTATATTTTAAATTTACATGTTTAAATTCCAAAATGTTATCAGAC
>ENA-ORSX01002207-ORSX01002207.1-human-gut-metagenome-genome-assembly--contig:-NODE-2207-length-11403-cov-2.891082_pt1 | contig 11403 bp, 12 predicted proteins | sample MGYA00241904_ERZ509172 | MGnify/ENA primary metagenome ERZ509172 (study PRJEB26280, sample SAMEA2338795) | human gut metagenome | biome: human gut; feature: human-associated habitat; material: faeces...
TGATGCCTCCTCCGGCAATCCAACATCGGCACCGCCAATATTAAATCCTTCCAGCAGCTCACGCGCCAGATCCATGCTCAGTGCGCTCATAAATTCGCTTTCAACTGCATTCTCAATGCTAAGCTGAAAGCGGACAACAACCATCGTTCCGCCTAACGGGAAATATTCCCGCACAAATTCATCCAAGCTCTGTATCTCAAACGCGTGCGGCGTTGAGATATTTACCATACGACTGAGGAAATCAGACATTGCGGTGGATGCAGCCCCCATCATCTGATTCATGACCTCACAGATCGCGCTCATGTTCAGCTCATTGATCTGAAAGTCCTCATCTTTGGTTTCCGTTCCCAGCAGGATATCCGCAATCGCCCGCACATCGCTCCGCTTGAGCAACATGATATTGCTGCCGCTAAGGCCAGCTATGTAATCAATCTTTACGCCGATTGCAGGCTGCAAATTGCCGAGCGTGAAATCTTCGGCGGATACAAGCGACACCGTGGGCGTTGTGATGTCCACACGCCGCGCCAGCATATTGGAAACAGCCGTTGCAGAAGAACCCAAACTGATGTTGAAAATCTCTCCAATCGCATCCATCGCCATTGGGCTAAACAAACTCGATGCCATTCTTACTGCCTCTCTCCTTCATCTTCTAAGCGCCCCATTTCAGACAGCACATAGGTCTTATCGATCCGAACCGCTTTATTTTTCTGAAACACTCCCATGGTGCCGTCAAACCAACGCTTATCCCCTATATTCAGGAATACCTTTGAATCCTTCGGCTGTCCCAAATCTATCACATCGCCAACATGCAGATGGTAAATATCTGACAAGCTCAGCGTTGTGTGCTGCAATTCCGCAATAATAGGAAGCTCTGAAGCGCGCAGGTAATCCATAATTTCATCGCTGTCATGCTTATTGGGCTGACGCATACTGCTGGTTTCTCGATTCATTTGACTGAACACATCGCTCAGCATGGTACCCGGCAGACATATGCTGAAGCGCCCGCTGCTGACAGCCGTCTTTACTGTTATACCAATAATAACAACGGCCTCATCCAACCCGATCAGCTGAACCAGCGTCGGATTAGTCTCAACGCGGTTGAACCGAAATCCAATATCAATATAATTCTTCCAAGCGCTGTCCAGACAGTCTACCATGCTTCGCATGAGGTCGGTATACAGCCTAAGCTCTATGTCTGTATACTCATATTCCGATCCGACCTCGCTATCCACATCTCCGTTTCCTCCCAGCATACGATCCATCATGCTCACCATGATGCCCGTCGTGATATGGAACAGGATCGGTTCCTTTTCCCCCGTATCCTCCAGCGTGTCCTGTACCAGCACAAGCACATCCCGTTCGCTTAAGGCATTGGAAAACTCGTAGTAGCGCTGCTCCTCGACTGAATCGACTTCGAGATCACATGTCAGATGCAGCATCGCATTCAGCCGCGAAGACAACACCCTGACATAGCTTTCAAAAACGCTGCTCACCATTTTAAGCCTGTCCCGTGTGAACTTCTTAGGGCTGTAGAAATCATATTTTGGATACCGCTTTTCCTCAGGCTGCGCATCATTCCCCGCTCCCGCGTCAATATTACCGTTTCTCGCCGCGTTAAGGAGCATATCTATTTGGCTTTGTGATAAAACTTCAGACATGTTATAACAAATCCTTTTACCTACTTACTGTTATTACTCCTCCAACGTGCCCTCACGCATGGTGAAATATTTCTCCACGCTGTTCTCGGCGCTGCCGGGATCAAGCCCTGTAACCATCAGCTCGACACGCCGGTTGCGCGAACGCTCTTCCTCAGTAGCAAAGCCATCAATCGGCCGCCACTGTCCATAGCCCACACTCACCAGCTTATCCGCATCAACCACATTTTTATTTTGCAGATATACGGTTACTGTTGCCGCACGGTTCGAGGCCAAAAAGCGGTCCACCGTCGGATCGTTTGCCCTATCAGGAGAGCCCTGTGAGGTATGTCCCATCACACGCAGCTCATCAATCAGATTCGTCTGCGGTTGTATTGCCTTGGCCACCTCATCCAGCATCCGCTTGCCGCTGTCAAGCAGCTCCCAACTGTCACCCGCAAAGAAGACAGCATTTTGGAAGGTGATGAATACATAGTCCGCACCCTGCGTGACGGTCATCTGCTGCTGCAGGTTATTCTCGGTGCTGTACTCATTCAGTGCCGTTGCAATCTGTGTCAGCGCCTCCTGCACATCCTGCTCCGTCGTTTCCACCTTATCCTGTCCTCCCATTCCCACAGCCTCCGAAGAGGGCTGCCGCTGGAGACTCTGCACAAACTGCTGCCACTTTTCTTCAGTGATTGTCGACATACTGTACAGCATAATGAAAAAGCAAAGCAGCAGGGTTACCATATCACCATAGGTATCCATCCAGTTTGCGCCGCCACCGCCGCCTTTTTTTCGTTTCATGCCGTATCGCCCCTCCTATACCACAGGCAGATCATTCTTTCCCTTTTCTGGACCCCTTCTTCTTTTTCCCGGACTCCCCAGATTCTTCGCCGGTCGCCTTCTGCTCCAGATAACCCTCCAGCTTTTCCCTGATAAATTTCGGGTTTTCACCGGACTGGATCGCCATAACACCCTCTATGACCAACTGACGGCACAGGCATTCCTCCTCGTCTCGTGTACGAAGGTTATTTGCAATCGGGTTAAACACCAAATGCGCCAAAATGCAACCATAAAACGTAGTAACCAACGCTGTTGCCATAGCCGGTCCTATTTCACTGGTTCCCGCGCTCATTTCACCCATAGTGGTCAGCATCTTGACCAGACCAATCAAGGTGCCGATCATACCGAATGCCGGTGCTGCGGCAGAGCCTTTTTCATACATGGAAGCAACGTCGTCATGCCGTGCACTCAGCTGGTCGATATCACTCGTCAGCATCTCCCGCACTTTTTCCGAGTCATTGCCGTCCACAATGAGCATGATGCTTTTCTTAAAAAACGGGTCTTCCAACTGGCTCGCCGGCTCTTCCAACGCCAGCAATCCGTTTTTTCGCGCGATCTGCGCAAATTCAACTACTTCATCAATAATGCCTGCCGGATTGAACTTTTTCTGGTTAAGTATGATGCTCAAGTGCTTGGGGAACTTTACCAGAGTCTTCATTGGATTGCCGGCGATAACCGTTGCCAGCGTGCCGCCAACTACAATTAAAATACTGGGAACATCTATAAATTGTTCCAGCTGAGTGAAATCAATCGCAGTCAGGGTGTCGCCCATGATAATGCCATAGACAATCATGAAAAAGCCAAACACAATGCCTATGATAAATGTTAGATTCATTTTGCTGCCAGTCCCCCTGTCCGGTTTTTTCTATAATTCCTCTAAATTTATTTCCAGTCCCTGTTTTGCTTATCAGAGATCGTGATTTCTCGATAAATATCCCGCACCTTGGCCGTATACTCTTCAATCAGCGCAACGACACGCTCCGGGGTCTCCCGCACGATATAGTAGTCATGGTTCATCATGATGATTTTGGTTTCCGGAATAAGTTCAATGGTTTCAATCTGCATATGGTTCAACAGAAATTGCTCCCTATTCAGCTTTGTCAAACGGATCATTGTACTACCCCTTTCCCGTACAATGCAGGGTGCGGGGCGCGCAACTTGCGCGCCCACCCTGCCAGCCTTTGCTTATCGTCCTGCCTTACCGCTTCATGCTTACCAGATCAGCAAGCATTTCATCGGTCACAGTAATGATCTTTGTGTTCGCCTGAAAACCACGCTGTGCGGTGATCAGGTCGGCAAATTCGGTTGCAATGTCGGTCTTGGACGATTCCAGACCTCCGGCAATGATTTTGCTTTTACCGGCATTGCCGATCGCCCCCTCCGGATTGGCTGCAGCATCAGCATTATTTAAGTATCGATCCTCCAGAACGCCGGTGCAGGTGCCGACCGTCAGGTCGCCCGCGTTATTGCCGCCCTGATAATAACCGTTGCTGAGCTTTGTCAGACCGTTCGGGTTGATAACGCTCCCCACCGCGATAACGCCGACCGTGATCGGGTCGCCCGCATCGGTAACCGCGGTAATCACGCCGTTCTGCCCAACACTCAGGTTGACCGCGCTGACTGGTACCGTCGTATTAGGCTTCTTATCATCGCCACCATTATTAGGGTATGTCAGCGGGTTTCCGTTTACCGGATCACCCAGAGTCGGGTATATCGCGCCGTTCTCCTTAAAACCGCCATCCCCTTTGGGCGCGGCAAGCGGCAGGCGGATCGGCTGCAGGCAGGCGTTCCACACGATATTGCCATCTTCCGTCTTGATGTTACTGCCCGTTTTCGCATCGGGTGTTTCTTCGCCCTGCGGCATAAAGCCGTATACACAGTTGCCGTTTATGTCAACCAGATAGCCGTCGCTATCCAGCCAGAAATTACCCACGCGGGTCAGCATCAGGCTGTTGGGATTGGGCTCGTAGTAGCCGGTTATCGCATCGCCCGGTGTACCATCAGGATTCACGCCCTGTATATCCGACGGCTTCGGCCCTACCAGAAAGAAGCCGTTGCCATCCAGATAAAGGTGTGAGTTTACGCCCGTCGGCGAATACGTGCCCTGCGCAAAGTTTAAGTCAATAGAGCCGATTTTGGAACCATAACCAATCTGTGCGGCATTGGTGCCGCCATACTGTGTACCGCCCGCTGTACTCGCCTTGGACGAAGTATACATGGATTCGGTAAAAGAGGTTACGCCCGGCTTAAAGCCATATGTATTGGCGTTGGCAATATTATTGCCGATTACATTCATCTTCTGCATGTGGGTCTGCAAACCCGCAATCGCAGCATACATAGAACCTGTCATAAGATACGATATTGCTCCTTCCAGCTATCGCACTGTCGGAAACGGTCAAACGGACACATTTCCAAAGCATCCCCGGCCGGGGACCTGCCTTCTTTTGCTATTATAAAAGAACAGCGCCGTCAATATTGGTAAATACATTATCTTTCATTTCTTCCTGTGAGATCGCTGTGATCACACGGCTTTGCGGTACATTCACGATAAACGCCCGTGTTGCATCGAACACCAGAATATTTTTTGCACCCTTCGCCTGTGCACGTCCAACCGAATCGTTCAGCCGCGCCATCAGGTCGCCCGTTATTTCAATGCCGCGCTCCTCCGCACGCTGCTGGGCGTGCTTGGACAACGCCACGCCGCCCTCCTGCGGTTCAACGCCAATGCTTTCCAGACGATGCCGCAGCAGGTCACCGAACGTGCCTGTCTCCGGGGCTGTTGTCTGACGCCGCTCCGTTCCCGCAGCCGGGAACGTACCATTTAGACGTTCAATCATAGGCGTTTTGCGTCCGTTCCGCCGTTCGGAGCCGACTCATCAGGTTTCCCCTCCACCGGAGGTTTTTCCTCGGTTCCGCCGTCCGGCTTCTCTTCCACCGGAGGCTTTTCGTCAACAGGCGGCAGCTTGCCAACAGCCATGATCGAATTCAGCTTATACTTTTTGCCGTCTACAAAAATGACCTGCTCTCCGTTTTCACGCGCACTTCCCGTTACAGTGCCGACGACTTCATTCAGCTTGCCATTTACAAATTCGCCTACGGTTACGGTTTTACCCACCAAGGATGCCGAATATGCCATCGTAGAGGCATCCGTTACGGTTGCCATAGCTTGAATCGTGGACATCTGCATCAACTGATTCATCATATCGCTTGTAGATGCGGGATTATCCATGTCCTGATTTTGGAACTGCACGATCATCAGCTGCAAAAAATCCTGCATTGTCAGCGTCAGATTATCCGAGCTGCTGTTCTGCACAAAACCGGTATGGCCATTTGTTTCTTTTGTCTTATCCGACGCGGCAGTCTGCGTGCCCGCCCCATAGGTACGTGCTATAGTAGGTGCAAACAAATCACCCATTTACATCACTTCCTTCTGTCATACTGTTTCCATCTGATACAGCCCCAGACGAAGCTGACCTAAAAAGCTGTCCTGCTCATCTTGGCTCATCGTCTGCTCCTGCGCCCGTTGGTTCTGGTGCTGTTCCTGCTGCTGCCGGTTGTGTCCATCATACTGCGGCTGCTGTTGCTCCTGCTGCGGCACCTGTACCTGAACATGCTGTCCAGTTCGATCCTCCAGCAGCGCTCCCAGATTGCCTGCATGCTGCGCAAGCAGCGAAGTGGTTTTGGCATTGTCCGCATGGATCAGCAGACCGATGCCTCCCGCAGTTTGTGTCAGCTCAATCGTAATCTTTCCTAAGTGCTCCGGTTTGAGCTGGATCTCTACCTTATCGCCTGTGTTTTTCAGTTCTGCCTGCACGGTATCCGCTATGCGGGCATCCATGTCAGCCGACGTTGTATCCACCGTTTGCGCAGCATCAGCCACCTTTACCGGGATGTTTTCAACATCCTGAAACACAGGCTGCTCCGCCTGTGCAACAGCAACCTGAACCGGCTTCTGCGTGTCCTCAGCAGCACTCTGCTTGAACACACCTTCACCATCTGCCTTTGCCGCCGTCGATAACTGCGCCGTAGGCTCGCCCTGACGCATAACTGACGGGTCTGCTTTGGGGGCCTGCCCGTTCTCTGCTGCCTGCAAAACCTGTCTGGGCATCTCTGATGCGGTTTCCTCTGCCGGCTGCTGTAATATGTTCTGCACATCCGATGCTGCCTGCTGCACATCCGCGCCCTTCGCCGTCACCGTTGGGACAACTGCTACCTGCTGCAAATCCGCTACCACAGGAACGCCGCCTTCTGCCGGCTGCTCTTCCACCGCTGCCGGCACAATGAACTGCTGCACTGCCAGCGCCGCCGCCAGCTGCTGTGCTGCTGCAACTTCGTCGGCTCCATTCGATTCCTGCAATTCCTCTGCCGGTTCTCCACTGCTCTGCGGCGCTTCCGCCTTCCCATTCATTTTCTGGGGATCCGCATTGTTTGCTGCACCACTCTTTTTCCGTGCAAGCAAATCCTGAAAATCATTTTTGGGCGTATCATCCGCGCCTACATTACTCTTTGCAGAATACTGCAGCAGTGATTTGAGCAGCGCGATCTGTTCCGTATTCATTCTTCCTCACCTCCTTTCACCGTGCCGCCGTCAACGCGCCATTCCGGACACAACACGTGCGGCCGACACAAATTCATCAATCATCTGTTCCTCGTTTTTCTGTTCCTGCTTATGATAGGCGTCCAGCTTTTTTTCTTTCAGCTTTTCAATCGTCGCCTTATCTGTTTTGGCTGCAATCACTTCATCTCTATTCTGCTCTTCCACTCTACGCAGTTCTTCCAGAACCTTTGCCGCAGCCTGTATCTCCTTTTCCTGTGTCCGCAGCATAAGGTCATAGCCCATTGCATCCGCTACTGTCATTCCATGCGATTTACGAACACGATATTCCTCGTTTACAGAACGGAAGCGCTGCGTAAGGCAGTCCACGACCGCCTCCTGCTCTCTGACCTTTGCGATAGCAGCTGCATGCTCGGCGCGCAAGGCATCTAACCGTTGCTCCTGATAGCGCAGCACCATTTCCATTGAAAAGTGAAACTTCTTCATCGCAGCTCCCGTCTTTCCATTGCTTTACTGAAGAATCTGCCGCAGTTGCTGCAGGCTTTGCTCATAGGTAAAGGATTCATTGATCCCCTGCATCAGGAACGCATTTACCTTACCTATTTTCGTGATGGCACTGTCAAGCTTGGGATTCGTTCCTGCTTTATATGCGCCTATTGCAAGCAAATCCTCATTTTTTTCATATATACTCAATATATCTCGCAGTTCACCCGCCAGCTTGAGATGCTCCTGCGGTGCAATTTCAACCATCAAACGGGAAATACTGGCCGATACATCGATTGCCGGATAATGGTTCGCGTTTGCCAGCTTACGTGAGAGAACGATATGTCCATCCAAAATACCGCGCACCGTATCTGCGATCGGCTCGTTTGTATCGTCGCCTTCCACAAGCACCGTATATACACCGGTGATCGAGCCTTTCTCAAAATTCCCGCTCCGCTCCAGCAGCTTGGGTAACTCTGCATAAATGGACGGCGTATAGCCGCGCGCTACCGGTGGTTCTCCAACAGCCAACCCGATTTCACGCTGCGCCATTGCAAAGCGCGTTAAAGAATCCATCATCAAGAGGACATCCATCCCTCTGTCACGGAAATATTCCGCGATTGCAGTTGCCACAGAGGGACATTTCATGCGGAGCATCGCCGGCTGATCCGAGGTTGCAACAACAAGAATTGAACGCCGCATTCCCTCTTCTCCCAAGTCTTTCTGGACAAATTCCAGCACCTCGCGTCCGCGCTCGCCTACCAAAGCGATCACATTGATATCCGCTTTCACGTTTTTGGCAATCATACCCATCAGCGTTGATTTTCCCACGCCGGAGCCTGCAAAAATACCGATACGCTGACCCTTTCCAATCGTCAACGTCGCATCAATCGCACGGATGCCAAACTCGATCCTCTCGCGGATCGGCGGTCTTGTCAACGGGTTAATATAGGGACTGTCAACATAGTAGCTTTCTCCCTCCGGAAAAGCTGTCCCACCGTCTATCGGCTGTCCCATGGCATTGATGATGCGTCCGCGCAGGAAATCTCCCACCCGGAGACGAAGCCGCCGCCCCGTATTACGCACAAAGCTTCCGGGCGCGAGTCCGCTCATATTCTGGTAAGGCATCAAAAGCATATGCTCATTTCTGAAACCTACTACCTCCGCCAGCACCTGACTATTGGACTCCGCAGAATAGATACGACATATGTCTCCCATTGCTCCTCGCCCACCGGAAGCCTCGATGGACATACCAATAATATTTTCTATTTTTCCTGTACGGCTCAGCGTATCACTGTCCCTAATCTGTTGGATGACCCGTTCAAGCATTGCTTTTCTTCCTTATTCCCATGAATACCGGCTATGTATTCTCCCGCACGATTGCGCGGATATTATCCAACTGTGTTGATGCACTCGCATCAATGATTTCATCCGGCATTTCAACAATACAGGTGCCCGGCTCTGCGTCGTGCATTGGCACAATCTTCACGTGGCTGGAAAGGCCGGACAATGCAGATGCCAACGCAGGATCTGCCTGCACCGCTCCTTTTACATCACAGTCCGCGACATAGATCTGTACCCACTCGCGCCGTTTCAGCTTATCGATTGCGGCTATCATCATCCTCCGGATAATTTCCTCACTGCTTTGCAGGCTGACATGGATGACTTTTTCCGCCACCGTAATCGCAACCTGCAGCAGTTCCTCCCGCAGACGGTCGATAGAATCGTCCCGAAGCTGCGCCGCCTGCTGCAGAAAGCGCTGCATTTCCTGAATAGACTGCTGCGCAGCAGCCTCTGTTGCCGGGGCAGCCTCTTTCCGTCCCTTTTCTGCACCATCCGCATAACCTTGGCTGTATCCTTTTTCAGCCGCCTGCTGATGTATCTTTGCTACTTCAGTCTCGGCCGCCTGCTTTGCAGCAGCGATAATTTCCTCGGCCTGCGCATGCGCATCCCGCAGCAGTGCATCTGCTTCGGCACGGGCAAAGGACAGGGAACGCACCTGCGGAACGCTTTCCTGCACCTCTTCCGGCTCCATGTCACCGTGCTGCGTCGGCTCGTCCGCCCCGGCAGACTGCGGCAGAGTCTCCCCCTCATAGGGTACACTTTCCTTCAGCCGGATCATTTCCTCCAGCGTATCCGCCATCTGTTCGGTATCCGGAAGATGATAGTCCTCTGCCTGAGGCTTCATAAAATACTTGAGGATATTAGGCAATGATCTCATCCTTTCCACCCTTTAGGATAATGATCTCATTCCGCTCCTCCAAATCACGAATAATACCAACAATACGCTGCTGCGCCTCTTCCACGTCGCGGATACGCACATTGGTCGTAATTTCGAGATCCTCCTCGATATTCTGCCGCATACGGGACGACATATTGGCAAACAGCTTGTCTGCCACTTCCCTGTTTGCCCCCTTGAGCGCCAGTACGATATCCCGCGTATCGCAATCGCGCACAAAGCGCTGTACCGAACGATCGTCCATCTTGACGATATCCTCGAAGACGAACATACGCTTGCGAATCTCTTCTGCCAGCTTGCTGTTGCGCTTTTCCAGACCATCGAAAACCGCTTTTTCGCTGGAACGCTCCAAATTGTTCATGATAGCAGCAATCTGGTCCAGTCCGCCGACCTGTACCTTTTCGGTTACGATAATATTGGCAAACTTCTTCTTCAGTTCTTCTTCCAGCATTTTCACTGCGTCGGGCGAAGCACTCTCCATGCGGGCGATATTCTCCACAACGCGCAGCTTTTTATTTGCCGGCAGTTCCTCAATGACTGCTGCAGCCTTATCTGGATCCACATAGGACAGCACCAGCGCAATCGTCTGCGCACGCTCATGCTGTAACGTAGAAAGAAGCGTTTTCGCGTCCGTTTTATCCAGAAACGAGAAGGCACGGTTCGTCAGCGCCTTCGTCACCTTGCTAAGCAGCTGATCGGCCGCCTGATCGCCAAAGGCCTTTTGCAGCACTGACCGGGCATACTCCATCCCGCCCTCTGTGACAGCCTTGTTAGTCAGGCACATCTGGTAGAATTCTTCCAGTACCTGCTCTGTCCGTTCTGTCGGGACATGCCCCAGCTTGGCAACCTCAAGCGTCAGCTGCTCCAGCTCATCCGGTCCCATATATTGATAAATACGCGACGCCTTATCTGTCCCCAGCGCAACAATCACTGTGGCGGCTCTTTGCTGCGGAGTCAACTCCTGATCAGCCATTTGCACCGTCCCCTTTTAACCAAATCCGTATCATCTGCGCTGCGATCTCCGGGTTTTCCTCTGTAAATTTCCGGATATCCTGTTTCAACTCCATGCTCTTCTCGTTTTGGATATCCAGCAGGCTTTCCCGCCGCTCGCGCTCTGCGCGCTCCGCAGCAGCAAGCGCTGCCTGCTGCTCCAACTCTTCCAAAGCCGCCTTCGCCTTTTTACGGCGATGCTGTATGATAAGCAACAGAATAACCAGCATGAGCAGAAGTCCTGCCGCGCCCGCAATCGCATATATTGCCCATTTAGGCAGCTGCAGCCCGCCAATCGGCAAACCGTCTGTACCATCCGGCGTATCCGTGTAGAATGGTGCGATCAGCACATTGATTTTATCTGCCTGCACCTCGCGCGCAATGCCTGCAGCACGGGCAATATGACTAGTCAACTGTGCCGCCGCAACATTACTCGCTGCATTCTGATTGATAGTTACCGCAATCATCACATCGGTAACAACCCCGGAATTCTGCTCGCTCTGCTCGACAGAGGAATTCACCTTGTGATCTTCGGTTCCTGCGTTCTTGATCCAGGTTTCATCCCCGTTAACCGCACCCTGCGATTCCATGTAAGTTTCAATGTCCGCATTGGACTGCGTACCGACTACGCCGCCTGCGGTGGCTTCATCCCCCCG
>ENA-ORSX01002209-ORSX01002209.1-human-gut-metagenome-genome-assembly--contig:-NODE-2209-length-11397-cov-2.885823_pt1 | contig 11397 bp, 9 predicted proteins | sample MGYA00241904_ERZ509172 | MGnify/ENA primary metagenome ERZ509172 (study PRJEB26280, sample SAMEA2338795) | human gut metagenome | biome: human gut; feature: human-associated habitat; material: faeces...
CGCTGCCAAAAAATTATTTTCTAAAGGAAAAAAGAAGACACAGAAAAACCAAGCAAATCCTTCGATACATTTCTGTATGCAGTAAACTTATGTTCACGGATATTAATAACACATTGAGCCAGTTTCTTTTTAGCCTTTGCAGTTAAATGCAACTCGCCTTCTTTTATCAAGACATATTGCTGCTCCGCAAGAACAAAATAACCATCTGCATACACAAAACGTCCACCATTCACCCATTCTCTCAAGGATGAATCTTCGGACAGAAGTTGGTAAGCTTCAAGCGGAGTCAATGCAACCAACTCTTTGCTTCCGGTTATTTCTGCAAATACGGCATCAAAATCATTGAAATCACGTAGCCTATCAAGCAACCCAACCTCAATCAGACGGTATTTTACAGAAACACGAGATACAATAAAAAAGGTACTTAAATCTTCAATTAATGTATCGCAGGATGGTAAAATATCGTTCTGAGGATTTTCATAACTGGCTATCAATTCAAGAGTCTTCTGCTTGAACATTTCAAAAGGCATCAACACTCTCGGAGCCAATCTGTGTGCCTGCCACTCCAACCATTTTACTTCATTTTCCTTTGTTTTTTTTTCCTTCTGGAGGTTCAAAAAATGTTTCAGACTGACGGCACATAATTGGATATAGTTTTTCTGATGCAGCAGCATTCTTCAAAGCCAAAATTTCAAAATACATTTTATCCTTTTCCCAATGCAGAGCCTCATGTATAAGAGTATTTCGCTTTGCACCCTCGCCGTAAACTGCCTCTGAATCAGGGTCAATCAATATCGTTCCTGCTGGAAAACTTACAGAACGAGATGTTCCGTTGTCGGAATCGTATACATCAACTTCTCCATCCAAAAGCAAACAACAGCCAAATATATCGAGATTTCTCGAAAGTGATACTTCCTTGACTGTAAGTTGTGCTTCTTCAAGAATCTTCTCAACGGGAAGCGGCATCGGAGTCAAAAGAGCCTCTTTGCAATGTTTAGTCAAATATTTAGTTGCATAATCATCCAGACGATTCTTACCAAGAATCAAGGCTCCTGTTTTTCTGTTGATATCATAGATATCGCTCGATGTCAGCTTCTTCGTCATCTATATCCGATCCTCCTTTTTCCATGTAATCAAGCGGCATGGTTGCTAACAGCTTCTTTGCTTCTCGCCATGTCGGGCAATATTGCTCCACCAAAGCGTGGAATCTGTGCGTATGGTTTTTCTCCAATAAATGCACTAATTCGTGAACTACCACATATTCAAGGCACTCCACAGGTTTCTTCGCAAGCTGCAAATTAATCCAAATCCTGCGTTTATCGATATTACATGTTCCCCAACGAGTTCTCATATTCTTAATGCGAACTTCACTTGCATGAACATCCATTTTCTTTTCGCAGCTTGACACAACGGTATCCAGGACACGGCTCAATTCTTGCCTATACCACTCAATAAATGCTTTTTCTTTTGCTTCCGTGGATGTTCCTTCCGGCACAGTCATCACAATTTTAGTTGGCGTTTTTATAATTTTGTGTTGCCTACCCTCATAGATGACCTGCAAACGATACGGTCTGCCCCATAAATAATGGGACTCCCCAGATACATATTCTCTTTTGCTTTGGCGCTCTTGAGCCACCATTCTGTCTCGAACCTTCGTTATCTCTGGTAACTTTTTAAGGATAAACAATCTTATATCCTCATCTTTCAGTTCCATCGGAGAACTAACGGTTACATCACCTTCCGGCGGGTTGACTCTGATATACAGATTTTTGAGGTTTCTTTTTCTGACAATTTCAATTGTCAACCCGCCGATTTCTATTTCTTCTTTACGCATCGTATTCTTCCTGCCTTTGTGCAATATCGAAGACATTATTGGTTTCTTCGGTCGCTTTGTCTTCGGTATAGTTATGAAGCAATAATTTTTGATAAATAGCAAGTCTTATACGCTGCTGCTTTTGGAAATTTCTTTTCCATTCAGGTCGAATCGATACTCGGATTGCTCCATCGACATCAATCGTCAATTCAACATTCTGTTCAAAGTAATCATACAACGCACGTCTTGCGGCACTATCCTTAACCTCGTCAGGATAACTGCCACTGGTTTCCGGATGCAGAATTGCTTCTGCCAACTCCACAACCTGCCGGAGATATTCCTCGTAACTCATAGCCTCTATCTTACGTTGCATGATGATTTTCTTTAGCATCTCGGACAGCTTGCCATAGTAGACGCTATTGGAACTCATCTTCTTGACAATTTCGTGCTGCAGGTTGTTATCAATAGTCTCTGCCTTCGCTTCATTATTACCAGGTAGGTCTTTTACCAAATCAGCAGGAGTGGTTGTCTTACCCTGAAGGAGAAGTTCCACCAGAGACATATTTCCAAGCTCGCTCACTACCTTTGTATCCTCCGCACGGATATAAGTGTCCAAAATGTATCGCATATCCGCCTCATATGGTTTAAGGTCGATATAGTCACAGCTTGCTAACTTAATCATTTCTTTGACTTTGTTATAGCCTGAGATTTCACCACGCAGGTGATTTACATCGTCCTCGGTGTAACCATAATCGGAAACCAATCTGTCACAGCAATTTGCAAAGGAACGAGAAAGAGCCGCTGTTAAAGCGTACAGAGTATCTCTCCTTGCAGTATTTTCATCACTTTCACTGTCATCACCGCAGAAATAATCGATAAAGTCGGTATCAGCTTGTGGCATGGGAACATTCTCAATCAATGCCTCAAGGGAAGTAAGTGTTCCTTCCAGTTCAGACTTTGCTTCATCGTAACGATTCTTAACGAGACCCTCAACATCTTCCTTATCGTATCCGTCAAAAGCCTCGGTCGTGTAATCTGCAACAGCAAGCTGCACATTACGGAACAAATCCATGTAGTCCACAATATATCCGTAATCCTTGTCTTCGCCATCGGGTCTGTTGACACGACAGATAGCCTGGAACAAGTCATGGTCACGCATAGACTTATCGATATAAAGATAGGTTGCACTCGGAGCGTCAAAGCCAGTCAGCAGTTTATCAACCACAATAAGCAGTTTCATCTGCGCCGGCTCATGCTTAAAGCGTTCCTTTGCTTCCTTTTCAAATTCAGCGAGTTTCTTTCCGCCAAGCATACGCTCATAAATAGCCTTCTTGTACTCGTCCTCACTTGCCTGGTTAGGATCAGTTGTTGCCGTTCTTACACTCTGCGTGGTAGGCTCATAAGAAGTCACCACCGCACACTTGGTGAACCCCATACTCATGAAAATTTCCCAATATCGGCATGCTTCATAAATACTGTTAGCCACAAGCATAGCCGTACCACGATCCTCTTTGAGTCTTGGTTTCAAACTCATATCGAAGACGATGTCGGAAGCAATTTTCTCCAAACGCTGCTTGGAACTATACAGTTTATTGATGGACGTCCAACTTTGTTTCAACTGAAGTTTAGCACGTTCAGTCAATCCGTGCGTTTTGTTTTCAAACCACAAATCAACCTTATCCTGGCTGGACAAATCCTGATCAACATCCCTTGCTTCATAACGAAGGTCAAGAACTACGCCATCTTCGACACCTTCATCGAATTTATAGGTATGAATGTATGTACCGAAGGTTTCCAGGCTTGTCTGCTTGTCTGTTTTCAAAAGAGGAGTACCTGTAAAACCAATCAAGACCGCATTCGGCATCAGCACTTTTACGGCCTCATGCAGTTTGCCGGAGTTGGTACGATGACACTCATCGATAAATGCTACGATATTTCCCTTTGCAACGAAGTCCTTCGGAAGGTCTTTCAGTAATTCTTTTCTGTACTGGTCAATATCAGACTGACTTCCGGCATTATGCCCGTACTTGTGAATCAGCGAACAGACGATGGCATCCTCGTTTTTATCCAATATGGAACGCAAATCAGCACAGCTTTTGGCTCTGCGAACCTTTTCATCCACATCAATGAAGAGGCTCTCAATTTGGTCATCCAACTCATCACGGTCTGTAATAATAACAACACGGCTGTCCGTGACATTTTCGACAATCCACTTGGTAAGCCATACCATAATGAGTGATTTGCCAGAACCCTGGGTATTCCAAATGATTCCACCTTCATTATCAAGAATACGCTTTCTTGCCGCGATATTAGCGAAATACTGATTGTGTCTTGTGACCTTTTTTATACCCGCATCGTAAATCACAAAATCATGGATAAGTGACAAAAAGCGTTCCTTATGACAAAGCGAAATCACACCGTCTCTCAGACGGTTAACTTCCTTGACTTGCAGCAGTTTTACGTCAGCAGACAATTGATCCGTTGCTTTCTTGTCTTCTTTCCATTTCAGATAGTATTTTTCAGACGTATCAGTTGTTCCATAGAAAAGTCCTTCCGCCTCGTTGCCCGCAAACAGGAACTGCGCCGTGCTGAAGAAATTCAGAATGTTTTCACGCTTCTGATTCTGTAGCATCTGACGAATACCTTTTCCGGCACTGACATAGGAACTCTTCAGTTCAAATACGCCAAGTGCGATTCCATTGATATACAACACCACATCTGGACGTTTTCTCGTTACCCTATCATATCGTAGAACGGACACTTCTTCTGCTACATAAAAATCATTTTCGTCAATTTTATCCGCATCCCACTCGATGTAATGAACGGTCTCTCGCCGCCCATATTCATCTTTTACACCTTGGCGGCCATAACGGAGCAGTGAATACACGCTGCGATTGATTTGATAAAGAGTATCAACCTGGTTGTTAACCTTGCTCAAAAGTTCACTGATGGCAGTTTTAATCTGGTCATCACTGTATCCTCGTTTTTTGAGGTTTGCTTTCAGCAAATCTTCCTTGACAGGAGTATTATCAATGTCTTCCAGGTTGCCAAGGTAAGTGTAGCCGAGGTCATCAACCAACCAGTGTAGAACTCTTTTCTGCAATTTTTTCTCTGCATCTACAGTTGCCATCTTGCGCCTCCTTACTTAGTCAAACGGACGCGACCTGTCAGCAGGTCATCCATTGCGCCCTCTCTAATCTGGATCATTTTTTCTCGCTCTGTTTCCAGATCTCGTATTTCTTCGTCCATTGCTGTCAATACCGCAGCAATAGCTTCTTGTTCTTTCATATCAACAGGTATCTCAAACTCAAATTTCTTCAAGTCCTTTTGATACAGATGCTTAATCGTAGAACCTGCAGACAACGTATCAATAAATTCCCTGAAAACCGAGGACTGCAATACACGGAAAAGAAATGCTGGAACAAGGCGGGAGTTTGTCCTAAATACAAACACGCCACTATTCAATGTGGCAGGTTTGTTAAGTTCAGGAACTATAGCCACTTTACCAATAGTACCATCCTTGGTTACCAGAACATCATTTTCAGAAACCTGGATGTTAGTATCCATATCATAGCGTTCCTTGGAAACATACGAAATATTATCCAAGCTTACCGTTCCGTTGTTGAAATCTGTACCACCAATCAAATAACTATAGCCGCTTCTCAGATACTCATGTTTCTTCAATCCCTGCCATCCGATTCTTGCCTTCGGAGTGATAACTTGATTGAAAGTTACTGGTGTCCAATCATCATCAAAGCCATCCAGTCGAGTCTTTTTCGTGATTAAATCCTCCAACGCACCATCACGAATGCCCTTTTTCTTCTCAATCAGTTCTGCAAGATCATCAATATAGGTGTCGAACTGAGAGAGAGTACGAGCAATTTCTTCTTGTTCTGGTTTCTCAGGCAAATGTATTTCAGTATCTAAAATGATGCTGTTATAAAGTCTCTGAATAGTAGTGCCTTCTAACGCGTCCCACGGAAATGAACGATAAAACCACCACAGAAACTTTCTATCGATTACTTCCTTATCGACTTTCAACCACACAATATTGGAATCTTGAAAATAGGAATCCTTTCCATCAAAAATGACGGTCTTTCCAATAGTTCCAGCTGCAGAAATTAGAACATCCCCTTTTTCTGGATAAGGATATAACAGCTTATATTTTTCATACAATTCCTGTGAAATGTAAGCGTCAGCTTTACCACCAAAGGTGCTAATTTTATAAAATGGAATCGCACCATATGTTTTGGTTTGGCTTTGAAAAATACGGCGACACATTTGAATGTACCCAACATCTCTTAATTGCATTGGTGCCCAATCAGTAGGATAAGTTACCATTTGTATCCCATCCTTTCCAGAGCCGATACTACTGCTGCTCTTGATTTCGCAGTTCTGTCCTCAATCTCACCAAGAGTGTGTTCATAGCGTTTTGCAATCAACAGCACCTTAGAGGACAGTGTATTCAGAACCTGTTCAATTTCATCGCAAACATCCGCTGCAAGTTTTGCCATCCACTTCATGTCAAAAAGGAGATGCTTGATTTCATCATCGGTCAATACTGCATATTTTGTGACCAATTTTTCATCAAGTGCCTTGCGAGCAGCTTTATATGCCTTGTCTACAGTATCCATCTCGGCATACTTCTGTGAATACAGGGTCAATGCCGCATATTCGTCTGCATAGATTTCCGGCACAACAGCAGTCTCAGCGGCCACCTTCAGTGCGGCCTTCAGCTTCGCTTTACCAAAAGTTCCGTTCTTATTGCGGATATCAAACTCGCCCAATTCCGGCACTTCTCGGATAAGAGCCTCCATCTCAACAGTCTTATTTTCATCAAACAGAGCCACAAGCTGTGTCATGGCATCCATAACGGCAGAGGTCTTCTTGGCATCCAATTCCTTGATGCGCTTGTTCAGATTTGCCTTTGGAATGCTGTCACCCTTTTCATTGAGCGCCTCTTTCAGAAGCCCCTCATCTCCAGATTCTTCTTCACGCATTTCATCCAGTTCCGCCTCAAGGGCTGCGGACTGTTCCATCAATGTGGTAAGCTCTGCGAGTTCCTCCGCAAAGAAAACTTCCTCCATAATTTCCTTCGGAATCAACGCACCTTCAAAGGATTTCACCTTGGACGTATCATCAACCTCCACGGTTTCTCCGCTTTCGTCCTTTTGCTTTTTCTTTGCATATTCGTAGTCAATTTCTCTTGCAACCGCATATCCACCCGCCTTGATAGCGTACACATCATCCTGTAGCTTTGCATTCCAGTAATTCAGCAGACAATCATAAACATCATAGTTGTCAAGCAGTCTTGCCTGCTCATATGACACACGAAGCATTGCAGCAATCATGCGGATGAGTTCCTTCGGATTGGTGTCAGCATCAATACCAAGGAGAATATCCTTAACTTCCGCTTTCCACTGTTCAAAAATCACCTTGGTTTCATGCTGTTTTTCGGCCAAGATGCTTTCATCCTGGCTGATAACACCCTCAATCTCGCCGGATGCAAGAGCAAGTGTATAAATGTTATGAACCTCATCAATACAAGTGAAAATCTCCTGCTTGAGTGCGGGTGCGATAGACCACAATTTCTTGAGAGAATCAACATCTGTTCCAGGAATACCACCCTTTAAGTGAGCCGCAATATTCTGAGGAAGGGTATCGTCAATTTTCTGGATATATCGAGGAATATTCAGATTGCCACCATTCTTCTCCAGCACTTCACTGTATTTCACAAAACAGGAGTATCCAGGAATCTCTTCTCGGTTAATGAAGGTTTGGACGATTTTCTCAATATCCTGTTCACGAAGTCTATTTTTACTGCCGTCTTTCTTAAATCCACGGCTGGCATCAATCAGGAATATACCTTCTCTTGTTTCGGCATCTTCTTTATCAATAATGATAATACAAGCAGGGATGCCAGTGCCATAGAAAAGGTTCTGCGGTAAGCTAACAATCCCTTTGATGTATTTCTTTTTTAGCACCTCGATACGGATAGTTTCTTCTGCATTACCTCTGAAAAGAACACCATGAGGCATAACAATACCTGCCTTACCATTGCTGTCCAATGATTTCAGAACATGCAAAAACCAAGCATAGTCACCGTTCTTTTCAGGCGGAATGCTATATCCATCAAATCTCTTGTATTTATCTTCACTTGGTTTAATTCCATCCGTCCAGGATTTATCTGAGAATGGAGGATTCATTACTATAAAGTCAAACTTCTTCAGTTCGTTAAATTCATCCAAATACTGTGGTGTGGAGAGTGTATTACCACTTTTGATTTCGCCAGTACCTTTATTATGCAAAATAAAGTTCATCTTTGCCAAACCAGCAGTGTCAGGATATTTTTCCTGTCCGAAGATGGTTACGATGGAGTCACCATTTTCATCTACAGGAGCTTCATCAGCAGCCCTGATAAGAAGGCTACCACTACCTGCCGCAGGATCATACAGCGTCCATTTCTTAGTTGGCATCTGTTTAATATCTCCAATGCCAATCAAACGAGCAATGATGCGGGACACTTCACTCGGTGTATAGAACTGACCCTTGCTTTTGCCGGATTCCTGTGCGAATTTCATCATGAAATACTCATAGGCATCGCCGATAATATCATCACCACTCGCACGGTTGTTTTTAAAGTCAATCGCCGGATTCTGGAACACGGCAATCAAGCCGGAAACCTTATCCACGAGTTCTTTACCGGAACCCAATTCTTCCGGATTGTTAAAACTGACATCAGGAAGAGAACCCTGCAGACGGTTATCCTCAAGGAACTTCTGGATAATCTTGTCCACACGCTCGCCTACATCACTCTTGCCCTTTGCCTCAATCAAATCTTCAAAGGATGCCCCCTTGCTGATAGTAAATTCAGCAAACGGTTGACCCTTATACCTATCAGATACATATTTAAAAAACAGCAGAACCAATACGTAATCTTTATAACGTGACGGTTCAACACCGCCCCTCAGCTTATTACAAGCCTCCCAGAGCATTGAATATAATTCAGATTTCTTCACAGCCATAGCCCTCTTTTATCTCCATTCTAACTATTCTTTGTTTCTTACCACTCAGACTATCATTCGATAGCACTTTTTCCACTTTTGACCCACGCATCTAATTCGGAAAGCTTGAACTTCCACTTCTTGCCAATTTTGTGAGCAGGAATGCCTGTATCTTTTTTTATCCAGTCTCTAACTGTAATAGGCTTAATGCCTAAATATTCTGCGGCCTCTTCAATGCCTATCCATTTGTCGTTCATCATCTCATTCACTATTTTCACCTCGTCATATGTTGATGGATACAAAATACCATTTTTATTATATCAAAAATTCATTCTATTTTCAATAGGTTATGTGATGTTTCTTAATGTTTAATGATATTTGTTCAAGCCTTTTGGAGAATCCACACATCTCTATCCTTGAGTCTGCCAAGCTATAAGAATCTAAAAAAATCCGAGAACCAGAAGAATACATCCAGTTCTCGGAAATTCGTTGTCTTCAAATCCATTTATGAATTCAATTTTTTTGATAATTACAGGTATTTTCTAAATGCTTTTTTCATTTTCAAAGCAACATCCATTACCCAGTCAAACTGTTCAGGCCAATTATCCTTATCTTCGAAATCAGCCGAATGAGTTATAAGTATTCTGCTGGCTTTCTTATCCGGCAGTTCACGCCAGTCAAGTTCCATCCCCATCTCCGTTTCAATTTGCTCTTTGTGAGAGCGGAACTTATGGAACAGTTCTTTATCATCAGAAATATACCACTCAACTACAATCAGATTATCCTTTCGAATCTGATTGATGCTGATATCACAAACAGATGAACCTACACTCAGTGTCATCCAATGATTTGTGCTTGCTTTTCTTTGATGAAACGCCTTTGAAAAACTATTATTGGAGAAGGCATAATCATTAAAGGCAACCCAATAATCGTATCTTGCCTGTAGCGTAGGAGAATTACTTGTATTTCTCTTAATCTCCTTTGTCCAGTCATTCGGCTTTTCCACCACCTCAAATTTAACTGCAATATCCGAAGTACCGATTTGATACAGTTTGATTTCTACCAGGAAGAAAGCAATATTTTCATCAGTGTGATTATTCAGCCACTCAATTGCAGAACGGTGTTCTTCTCTTGCCCGCTTTACAACCCAAATCACGATATCAGCAGATTTGCCGGATGCATAGGTTATAAGTTTACCTAAGTGGTCATGGTTGGTATCTTCAAGCTGATTCTCGATAATGATTTTTCTGTCCGTTCCAGTCTCCGTTGCATAAATATCAACATTGAAATCTCCCACGCTGGACTCAGTCTCATCAATGGTTATTTCCAAACCGACAGCATCCGCCAGTAACGCAAGATTGTCCTCTTCTGCAAGCCAAGGAGTGAAGTCCAGTGCTTCATGCGGCCAGACCTTTCGCAAATCTTTTATTTCCTTCAATTTTCCTAAATTTATCATAATGCGATTCCTTCTTGCCGCAATATAAATCTTCTTATCAACTCACCATATCACAAAATCATCTTATCAACTCAACCTTACGCATTTTCAACCTGTCAACTCGACCTTGGGTTTTTCTTGATAGAAAGCCACTTTTGCAAGAATTTCCGAAAATGATAAAATGAATTTTATCTCTCGAAAACACTTAGTTACCAAGCCTTTTTCGGCATTCAATTCTGTACCTTTGACATCAAACATACCGTCTCCACATGCCCGCTCATCCCGAACATATCACAGCATCTCACGCGCTCCACCGCGTATCCTCTTTCATCCAGATACTTCACATCGCGCGCCAATGTGGCGGAATCGCAACTGACATAGACTACCCGCTTTGGCTGCATCCGGACGATCGTGTCGAGGCAGACGCTGTCACAGCCTTTGCGCGGCGGATCGACGACGATGACATCGGCATAGACCTGATTTTTCTCATACTCCCTTGGAAGTACCTCTTCAGCTTTTCCGACGAAAAACTCGACATTTTCCATGCCATTTAATGCCGCGTTCCGGCGGGCATCCTCGATCGCCGGAGGGACGATCTCTACACCGTACACTTTCTTCGCTTTCTGCGCCAGAAACAGGGAAATGGTTCCGATTCCGCAGTACAGATCCCATACAGTCTCCCCATCGGTCAGCCCCGCGTATTCCAGCGCCGTTCCATAGAGTTTTTCCGTCTGCACCGGATTGACCTGATAGAAAGAAAGCGGCGAAATCTGGTACGATACATTTCCGATTTTATCTGTGATATAGCCCGGTCCGTATAAGTTTACAAGCTCCGCACCAAGAATCACGTTTGTTTTTTCCTGATTGATGTTGTAGGAAATACTGGTCATGCCAGGGACTTCTTTTAAGCGTTCCACAAAAATATCCGCGTGCGGCAGCTTCTTTCCATTGATGACGAGACAGACCATCAGCTCGCCGTTTGAAAATCCCTTCCGAATCAATGCATGGCGAATCAGACCCTTGTGCGTCTCCTCGTCATATGGCGCAATCTGGTATTCTTCCATGATTTTCTTGATAATATCCAGAATTACCGCATTTTCTTCGACACCCAGCAGGCAATCCTCCGCTTCCACAATATGGTGGGT